>Ga0255768_10005921_pt1 | contig 11666 bp, 15 predicted proteins | sample 071ome_33_FD_179983 | JGI IMG/M metagenome (GOLD analysis project Ga0255768, IMG submission 179983) | Coastal salt marsh microbial communities from the Groves Creek Marsh, Skidaway Island, Georgia - 071412AT metaG (version 2) | ecosystem: Environmental > Aquatic > Marine > Intertidal zone >...
AAAGTACTGGGCGAAAGTACCGTTATTTATTCACCTGATAAACCTTTATCGTGCGGGGCTAAGGTGTGGATTGAGACCGAATCACCCGTCGAAGTGATCACCGCGGAGGGTTTAGATTATGTTGCCTAATCATTTAAAGCGTTACGCTGCCGTTATGCAAGTGACCGAGCACGACGCACCTTTTACGTTAGGTGATTTATTTGCAATTGAAAACGTGCAGGAAAACGAACGGGAGGTTAAAGAGTACTGCAACCGTTTCTATCCGTTTTGTAAGTTGCTTTTAGTTACGGAACTTGATGATGTAACCACCCGCGATATGGTGCTCGCTGAATATGAACTTATGCTAGATGAACAAATCCGCCTCCCTGATGAGTACTGGCACAACATGGCGAAGGGGGGATATTAAAATGACTAAAATTAATAAGTGGCTGTTTGAATTAGCAAATAACCTAAGCAATATCGAAAGCGACATGCTCTTTGATTGGCGGCTTGATATCTTGAACACTATCGCAGACACGAGTGACGATATAGAAGCGGCGGCGATATGTTGGAAAATTCAGGAATCCCGCGCATCAATTCTGCTAGCTGAAACAAATTTAAGACAGGCGGAAAACATGCTTAAAGGGTATTTAAAAAGCGGGGCGAACAGGTTACGCATTAATGCGATGATCGCGGATTGCGAATCGCAGGAGGAGGAATAATGGCGAGCTATGAATATAATTTAGCTTACGTATTAATTACCCGCGATGACGACGGGGATTTTGTGGTGCGTGATATCGGTTTGGATGAGCAATATATGGAAGAGCTAGGCGCGGAAATGTGCGAGTCGAACGAAGATTATTATGTAACTAAAACGGATATAAAATACTGGGTAGATTAATATGCTAGACAGAAACGATGAACCATTTGCGGATGATCCGGAGGGATTGAAAGAGTACGAGCGCATGCGGGCATTCCGTCGTCGTGCGTGGGAAATATTGAGACAGGAAAAAGCTGAGAGACAACGAGAAGAGAAAGGGGCGGACCAATGAAAACAACCACCATTTACCAGAAGAGCATTAAAGACTTATCTAATTATCCTTACAACGTGTTAAAGGATGCCACGAGTAAAAAACTCGGGGCTGCCGGACGTTTAGTGCAGAAAGGAAAACTAAAAGGGGCGCGAGTATTTACTTTAACGTTAACTGAGCGGGAGACATGCCCCACTTCCTGCCACCACTGGGAAACGTGTTACGGAAACAATATGCCATTCGCTCACCGATTCCGCGGGGGATACGATCTCGAGCAGCGCATTGCAGACGAACTAAAACTTATTTGCGCTAAATACGAGAAAGTCTTAATCCGTTTGCACGTGCTAGGCGATTTCTATTCTGCCCCTTATGTCTATTTCTGGACTGATCAAATGATTAAATATCCTAACTTAAATGTCTGGGGTTATACGCACGTAACAGAGCACGACGACTATTTAACCTACGCAGCAATACGCCGAGCACGTCAAACTTTCGGCGACCGTTGGGCTATCCGTTGGAGCGACCGCATAGGGGAAGAATTCAGCGCGAATAGCGAGGAGCTGACCGACAAGGGTATAACCTGCCCCGAGCAACTGGGAAAAACGAAAGCATGCACCACGTGCGCGTTGTGTTGGGATAAACCAGAAAAACAGATTAAGTTTTTAACGCATTAACCGCAGGGGATTAAAAAGCTATGCAAAATAAAAAGGGTTATCCCCATCAAAGAAAAAACTATTTGAAACGTGAAGGGTTAACCCCTCGAATATCGCGTGTTGGTTTTGGGGAAATTTTTACGACCGTTGATTTATTAAATAATGCTGAAAAAAAATATGAGGTAGAAAAAACTCGCGTGACAAAAACAGAAATATTTTTCGTTTTTGCACTAATTGGATTTTATTTGGCTATATAAAAATTTTGTTCGTTAAATTATTGCGAACAAATGAATTTGCGATATCTTAATACCGTCCGATCTTGGACGTTAACCAACAAAGGAGCATATTTTATGCAATTACACAGCAACAACAGCGGCAACATCCGACCTATCGACAACGGTTACGAATTGGTGCATGACGATCCGCGAACTGCTGACCTTTTCAGCGAATTCGGCACAGTGATTAAAGAGCCGTTATTTGATAAAGACGGCACACCATACGGGGGCGGTTTTGCTCTTAAAAATTCTGTAACGGGTCAACTGCTAGATAGCCCCACCGTCACGAAGGGTTACAAGCTAGTCAATCATGCGGACGTGTTCAGCATGCAGGGGCACTCGCTTTTTCATAACGCCGAACTACCACATGACAACCTCACAGTGATCGACCGCGTATTTGACGGCGGACGACGTGCAACCCGTCAGGTTATGTTTAACGACATGACGTGGGATATCGACGGGAAGGGTAACGGCATAACAGCGCGGGCGGATATCGTTAACAGCACCGACATGTCGTGGGCTTTTCAGGTATTCAGCGGAGCTTATCGCGAGTATTGCCGCAACACGTGCGTATTCGGCGGGCAGAAGGCATACCACCAGAAACGCAAGCATACGTCGCAACTATCAACGCAAGCCATGATCGAGAAGGCGCATCTGGGTTTGAGCATGTTTGAGAATCACCGCGACACAATGGACAACTGGCGCACCATCGATCTGGATCGTTCGCAGTGGGTACAGGTACTCGAAGAGACCCTTTGCAAGAAAGGCGGTAAAGGTGCTGCGCTTTCGACCGACAAGAGCACGCGAGTTAACGGCAAGCTTCTCGACTATCTGACTTTGCGTTTTGATGAGGAGTCGCGCGAGCTTGGTTCTAATCTTTGGGCGGCTTACAACAGCTTGACCCATTGGGCTACTCATACGGACGAGACCTTTGAGCGACAAAACGACGACGGCACCGTTACGGAACTGTCGACCTCCCGCGCCGGTTCTAATCCCTTCACGGTTCAGCACACACGAAACGATAAGGTGCGAGCTTTCCTTGAGTCTGACCAATGGGCGAATTTGGAGCGGGTAGCGTGATTCATGACGGAACTCATCGCGAATGTCTGGCGGCTGCTATGGATTCTGCTTCTGCTAGTCCTGCTATCCAAACTTTAACCCCCGACCCTTTTTACGAAAATACTGAGGTTTTACCCATGACAACTATTGATCAACAACTGGCGGCACTCCTACGCAAAATCAACAAGGCGCAAGAGACCATCGATAAAGCGATTTCCGCATGTGATAACGCGGACACTGATATCCGCAATCTGGGCAACTCGACTATTGACGAGCTGACCCGCGATATCTGCTATGCGGGCGATAAATGCATTACTGCAAAGGATTACTGCGAGGACATCTCTAGCATGCTTTCGGTACTCAAGGACGAGACCTACGGGCTAAACTCCCGCCTTACCGCGGGGGCGCAACCACCGGCAGAACTTAAGCCGCGTCATATGCGTTTTCTGAAGGTACTCAAGAAAAACAACGGTTGCACCGTCGCACATATGGCGGGCACGTTGGGCGTCGGAATGGGTGCGGTTTACTCATACGTGCATGACCTCAAGCAACTGGGGCATAAGGTAGCCATCGCGAAAAAACACTTGTACCTTCACGATCTAGTCACTAATATCAACCCACCGGCTACTAGTACCGGCAACAACCAAGAGGCTTAATGCTATGAACTACAAAACAACTATTACCTTCACCCCTGAGCAGCTTGCCATGATCAAGGCGGGCTTAGCTGATATGTCGCTTTGGTATGACAAGGAATCGGGCAAAGTGGAAGAGCACCGCGTCAGCCCTCAAACTATCGAAACCATGCGGGCACTCGCTCAGCACATTAAGGACATGCATTCGGTCACCCTTGCGGGTACTGGCTCATGACTACCTTATTGGGAATTCTTACCGTCATTGCAATATTAGAATCGACGGTACTTTAACCACCCACACCAACAGCCCCCGCCATTCCGCGGGGGTTTTTTTGTGGGCATAACCCTGTAATAGCAAAACGGGCGGAAAAATAGGTAAGGTCTTGGCGGGAAAGGGAAAAGGACACTGGGGGGGTGTCATTAGTGGCTAGCCCCTACGGGCGCAAAACCCTCAGGTTTTCAAAAAGGTTTAACCCCTTAGGGAATTTTCTGCGGGCGTGCGCGTAAGAGAATACCGGCGGGGCATACCGGCGGCGGGCGTTTGGGCTTACCTTTGGCGCCTCGGGTGCTCATCGAGAAAGAAATAAATATTCCCTAATGGGGGCGGGCAAGGGACACCCCCGGGGTACCGGTCTGAGGCTAGCAACCCCGATATATTTTTGTGGATTTTAGGTGATGTTCCACGAAATGTTCCACGAGCGGGCGTACCGTTGGTACAACCTGTGGATAAGTCCCGCGGTTCCTACGGGGTGCCCCAATGGGGAATACTGGAGGGTAGCCCACCGGGGATGTGGAGGTGGAATACATACGAGGAAAGATATGTATATGTATATCCCCGGGGGGCTTACACCCAGTCTAGTTACAGAACTTAAATCTGTCAATAGAGTTTACCTAACGTAGGGTCTTTTTTATTTTATTTTTTCTATGAAACCCCTTTCTAGCTACGTAAACTTGACAAAGTCGTACGTCCGTACTAATAATGGTGTCATTATCCCCGCGGTACGTTGGTGGAAGAGAGAATCGGACTACATTTAGCACGTGAATCAAAAGTCTCCGCACCCACATTGTACCCTCCGGGGCATTTTTTACGTTACAAGGGTATTCTTTTGTCACAAGCACAGGATGATTTAACAGGGTTTTTACACTGGTGGTTAAAAAAACGCCCCTTTAGACCTCCCCTCGATAATTCCATCAACCACAATGGCGTGATATCGGGTACGGTGTTGTATAGACAACCCCCGTATCAAGTCCAACTATTTATCGTACCCCCGAATTCGGAAATAAAGTCCCACGTACACCCTGATGTAGATTCGTACGAGGTGTATATGACCGGTGATATCAAGTTCTGGTCGGATGATGTGCTCTACGAAACGACAAATCCCGGGATGTTCATACGGGTATACCCTCAGAGTCCCCACGGGGGGGACTTCGGGAAGAAAGGCGGGTGTTTTTTATCTGTACAGAAGTGGTTAAACGGGGTGGAACCCACTTCCGTAGGAAACAACTGGGACGATAAAGACTCAAACAGGGTAGGTACAGCCTCCCTAAAGGACAGCAATGAATCTACTACCACAAAAACCGAAGAAAGAGCGTGAACTCAACGAGCAACAGCTCAAGTTCCTCGATGCTTTGTTCGAAAACGGGGGCAACTACAGCCAAGCATGTGAAATTGCGGGCTACTCCACAGGAAGTATCGGTCATTTGAAGACGACTCTCGCCGATGAGATCATCGATAGGTCAAAATCGATACTCGCAGCCGGTGCAATCAAGGCTGCAAACAAGCTCGTGGATACCATCGACTCCCCTGAGATACAGCGTGGGGACAATATCCGCCTCCAAGCAGCCGAATCCCTCCTCAATCGGGTTGGTCTCGGTAAAAAAGAGACCGTAGAACACAACGTAACGGCGATGCACGGTGTGGTTTTACTCCCGCCGAAAGCTGAAATGGTAATAGACGAGCAATAATGTCTGAAGATGAAGCACCTAAGCGAAAGAGAGGACGTCCTAAGAAGGACCCTAACGCGCCTAAGAGTCAGTATACTCTTTCGGCTAAGGAAAAGGCTCGACGAGCGACTCAAGCTAGTATTACACGTTCACGAAAGGACGCTGAAAGAAAGATAGCGGCTGCGAAGCGTCAAAAGAACCGTGCAAACCACCGTGAGAGAGCGGCAGGTAAGGTTGAGAAGGCGTTACAGGGTAAAGTTACCACTGTAATCGATGAGGGCGACTTAAATGCCCTACCTAAAGCGGTAAAAGACCTCGTAGGCGAGTCTGAAGTAGTATTCAAGCCGAATGAGGGTCCGCAACAGGAATTCTTATCGGCTCCAGAGCAGGATGTTTTGTATGGTGGCGCAGCAGGTGGTGGTAAATCCTTCGCATTGCTCGCGGACCCACTACGTTACTGCCACAATCCCAACCACCGCGGTCTTCTCCTACGTCGAACTCTCGACGAACTGACCGAACTTATCTCGAAGTCTAAACAACTCTATACGAAAGCCTTCCCCGGGGCTAAATTCCGTGAGTCTAAGTCCACGTGGGTATTCCCATCGGGTGCAACCATCTGGTTCTCCTACCTCGATAAAGACAAGGACGTAACACGTTATCAGGGTCAGGCGTTTAACTGGATTGCTATCGACGAGATTACCCAATATCCAACTCCTTATGTATGGGAGTACCTCCGCTCCCGTTTGCGTACTACCGATCCCGAACTCTCAGCAAATCTTTCGATGCGCTGCACCGCCAACCCCGGCGGTGTCGGGGGATGGTGGGTAAAGAAGATGTACATTGATCAAGGGGAGCACGGAAAGCCCTTCATACCGAAAGATATGGAATCCGGCAAACCCTACGTGTATCCAGACCACCACGAAAAAGCCGGTCAAGCACTCTACTACCGTAAGTTTGTACCCGCGAAGTTAACTGACAACCCGTTCCTCATGAAGGACGGTCAGTACGAGGCGATGCTACTCTCGTTACCGGAAGTAGAGCGTAAGCGACTGCTCGAAGGTGACTGGGATGTAGCGGAAGGTGCGGCATTCCCTGAGTTCTCGAAGTATCGTCACATTGTTGAACCCTTTGAAATTCCTACTAACTGGGTACGCATAAGAGCGGCTGACTACGGGTATGCATCCCCCTCGTGTGTACTCTGGGGAGCTATCGATTGGGATAACAATATTTGGGTGTACCGAGAACTTTACGTAAAACACTTTACAGCAGAGCAACTCGCCGCTAAAATACTAGAATTAGAAGAATACGATCCGCAACCTTATTATGCGGTCTTAGACTCATCGTGTTGGAACCGTACGGGCTATGGTCCGTCTATAGCGGAAACGATGATTAGGATGGGTTGCCGTTGGACTCCATCGGATCGTAATAGAATTGCCGGTAAAATGGAAATCCACCGTAGACTAGGTGATAACGAGTTTACAGGGGAACCAACCGTAAAGTTCTTTAATACCTGTACTAACATTAACAGACAACTTGCGGGCATTCCCCTCTCTAAAACAAATAGCGAAGACGTCGATACCAAAGCAGAAGACCACGCGTATGACGCGTTACGTTACATGTTGATGACCCGTATGAGTGGTCACGCAAATATAAACCGTACTCTGCAAAATATTAAAGACGCTGCGTTTAAACCACACGATAGCACATTCGGATACTGATGGCACTAACACTTGAAGAATTAACGGTAAAAGCGAATGATATGACTCTATCTGTCCGTGAGGCAGTGGAGTACGCTTTAGATCGTCCCAATGTATCAGATAACGCGAAGAAAGGCATCAGGGCACTGATTACAGGCTTTGAAAAGGCGGGGTTAGACCCCGATATGCCTTATGCGGATATGCGCCACGAAGATAATTGGATTAAGTTATCTAAAGAAGTTGGTGGTGCTAACCGTTATGGTAACTTTCAAAAGTTAGAGAAAGTAATCCGTCCTACGCTACGGTCTACGGGTATGTTGAACAAGCAGCTACCTATTGAAGGTAGTGATGCAAAGATCGATGTGTATCCAGAGATTACGGGTACTTCTGGCGTATCAAAAGGTACTCAGCGTACAGGTGTAGCCGGTAAGCGTCCTATGCGGGGTTTGATTCCGCAAGATGCTATTGAGCAGATGTACAATACTGCGCTTCCGGAAGTTGAAAAAGCTTTTGATCAAAAGACCGCGGATGCGTTGTTGTATCACAAAGCAACGTTCCAACGTCCAGAGCAATTGGTAGGATCGAGTGGTATCTTGAAGTCTGACGTACAGGTTCAAGGTGACAAGATCACTATAAACGGGATCACGAAGGGTAATAAAACTCGTCCTGATGTTACGTACCCTAAAGACTCTGAGATGGGTCAGTTAATTTTACGTAACTTAGAAGCGAGTAAAACCGATAAGTTATTTGATATTCCGCGTACTAGCTTTGATAACGCGTACAAGAAGTTTATTTCTCCGCAGTTAGTTGGTGCATTTGAAGCACAACTTCCCTTAGTAGATGTTAAAGACCCGAGCAAAGGTGTTGTGTCGGGACCTAGTGCCACTCGTCACTTCATGGCGAAGATGATGCTCGATGAGCAAAAGATTCCAAGAGATATCGTCGAAGGTATGATGGGTCATACTGACTTGGGTATCTTAGGTACGAACTACACGGGTTCTTCTCCTGTAGAAGGTATCGGCGATATTATTTCATCTAACCTAAACGGATCGAAGTCTGATTTAGGATTTTTTGGTCAGCAAGGTTTTGCAGGTCAACCTGCTATCAAGTTGACAGAAGAACAGCAGTTCGCAATTGGTGAAGAGAAGAGGGCATCGGCTCAGTTAAAAGCTCTCGAAGCAAACCGTGAGCGTGTTGAGTATTTGATGAGTGAAGAAGGTCAGAAGTTCCTTCAAGCACAACAAGACCTCGAAATGCAATCCGATGCGATGGAACTCGAGCGTCAGCAACGTAAAGCTGAACTTAAAGAGCAAGCTAAGATACAAAAAGCAACTGAGGCTGCACAGGCGGATATCTCGAAGGTATCTCCAGAGTCTAGTAAAGCTGCATCAAAATTGTCTGGGTGGCTGAGTAGTGTTCGTAAAGGCTTGAAGTCTGTTGGCGGTCCTCTCGTAACGCCGATTACTGCGGGCATTGGTATGTACCTTGCCAACGAAAAAGCACAAGCTGAAATTGCTCAAGGTAAACCTGCTCTTCCTGCGTATGCCGGTCAGATGGGTCAACTCATTGGCGAAGAAATCAGTCCTGCTGTACAGGCGGGTCAAATGGCGGACTTGCTTGGTAACGTACAACCTACAACTCAAGAAGAGCAAATGCAAGACCCAGAAGCTTACACTGACGAAGATGTTCGCATCATTCGTGAGAGTCAGGGTAACACAGAGAAAGAAGACCAAGAGCGTCTTCTCCAGTTCTTAGAACAACAACAAATTCAACCCTAATCTAATAGGAGATTACAATGGTAGATATCATGAATGCTGATAAAGAGTCAGTGGATACTCACAACGAAGGCAAATTAGTTCGCGAAGGTAAAGACTTCGATACTAAGGCTCGCACTGACGTGATGATCCAAGACGCAAGCAAGAAAGGTAAAGGTAGCAAGCCTACTGACACCGGTTGCTTGAAAATGGCAGACGACAACCGTTTGTACGCAGACTAATTATAGGTAGTTAAGTATGAAAGAGGGTTTCCTCCAGAACCCTGATGACGGTCAAGTCGAGATGCCAAATCCCGACGATCAAATGCCGGGGTTAGCAGGACACATTCGCTCTTTATTCGAGGACTCTGAAAACGGACGTCGTTCTTACGAACAGCGTTGGTTGAAAGCGTTTAAGAATTTCCGCGGTGTGTATGATCAATATCGTGACTCAGAACGCTCGAAGGTGTTCATCAAGATCACGAAGACCAAAGTGTTGGCTGCATACGGTCAGATTGTGGATATCTTGTTTGCTAACAAGAAATTCCCTATCGTCGTAGAAAGTACTCCCGTACCTGATGGTATCGTGGAGTTTGCCCACTTAAAATCAGCAGCGGATGATCTCCAAAGCCCGTTCGGTTATCCGGGCGATGGTATGGACTTAGGTCCGGGGGAAACTCAGATTAACTATGGTAAATATCGTGAGATGGCAGACCAACTTGCGGAGGGTCCATCGAAAGATGGCGGTCCACAGTTTGAACCTGCTGCGGAAGCGGCTCGTTTGCTCGAGAAGCACATTCACGATCAACTTTTGGATACCAATGCAGTAAACGTACTGCGTAATGCTATTTTTGAATCAGCACTACTCGGTACCGGTATCGTAAAGGGTCCTTTCAACTTCTACAAGCGTCTCCACAAGTGGGAGCGCGGCGGTAATGGCGAACGTGAGTATGTTCCTACGGAAGAGATCGTACCACGTATCGAGCACGTTTCTGTGTGGGATTTTCACCCTGATCCTTCTGCAACCTCAATCGAGGACTGTGAATGGGTAATCCAACGCCACCGCATGAACCGTCAACAACTCCGTAGCTTGATGAATCGTCCTTTCTTTAATGGGGATGCAGTTAATGCGTGCCTAATGAAGGGTCCGAATTATGAAGATAAATACTACGAAGATACGATTCGTGAAGACGACACCCAACCTTATTACCAAGAAAAGCGTTTCGAGGTACTAGAGTACTGGGGTGTTCTTGACGCAAACTTCGCCCGTGAAGTCGGTATGGATTTACCGGACACAGTTACTGAACTAGATCAGGTACAGATCAACGCATGGATTTGCGGTAATGAAGTACTCCGCTGTGTTTTGAATCCGTTTACTCCGGCTCGAATTCCATATCTTGCATTCCCCTACGAGACTAACCCGTACCAGATATGGGGAGTAGGTGTGGCTGAAAATATGGAAGACGCTCAAATGTTGATGAATGGTCATGTTCGCATGGCTATCGACAACTTAGCTCTCGCGGGCAACCTCGTATTTGACGTAGATGAGGCGAGTCTCGTTCCCGGTCAGAACTTCGATATTTACCCCGGTAAAGTATTCCGTCGTCAGTCGGGTGTTACAGGAACTGCGATCAACGGTCTCAAGTTCCCTAATACTGCCCCTGAAAATATCCAGATGTATCAGATTGCCCGTCAACTCTCGGATGAAGAGACAGGTATTCCGAGCATCATGCACGGTCAAACAGGTGTATCAGGCACCGGTCGTACATCATCAGGTTTATCGATGTTGATGAGTGCGGGTAACATGTCTACTAAGACTGTGATTAAGAACATCGATGACTACTTATTAAAACCATTGGGCGAAGCTTACTTCCAATGGAATATGCAATATAACGATAAAAGCCCTGACATCGTCGGAGACCTCTCAATTAAACCTAGAGGTACCGCGGCAGTCATGCAAAAAGAAGTCCGCTCACAACGCCTTACAACGCTTCTACAGACGGTTGCAAACCCTATGCTTGCCCCGTTCATTAAGTTGCCTAATTTGGTGAAGGAACTTGCAATATCCCAAGACATCGATCCGGATGAGTTAGTTAACGATTTAGATGAAGCTCAACTCTACGCAAAGGTATTGCAAGGACTACAAAATGCTCAACAAGCCCCAAGCCCAGAAGGTGGCATCCCTAGTAACGAACCCACAGGCATGGGAGGGGCTGACCAGTTATCTGGCGGACCTGCACCAGTTGACGCTTCGGGGGTTGGTGACGGCAACATCGGAACAGGAAATGTTCCGGTTGCAGGGGAAGATGGCTTTACTGGAAACACTCCTTAACCTCAAAGAAAACCACCGTAAAGTCGTAGAGCAGGATCATGGTTGAGAAGATTCTCAGCCTAATGTCGAGATCAGAAATCCACAGGAAGTGGACAGTGGAAGATATTGGTAGGTTAATTATTCCTGCAATCATCCACAACAAGATACGGTTCTACGTAGAAAACGGAAAGATGCTTGGGTTTACAACTTTCGCGTTCTTATCTGAGGAAGCTGAAAAAGGCTATTTAGATGGGACTCGAAAGTTACAGCCCGCAGACTTTAAAGGCGAAGAAGGCAATATGTGGTTTATCGACTTCGTCGCTCCATACGGG
>Ga0255768_10005941_pt1 | contig 11646 bp, 13 predicted proteins | sample 071ome_33_FD_179983 | JGI IMG/M metagenome (GOLD analysis project Ga0255768, IMG submission 179983) | Coastal salt marsh microbial communities from the Groves Creek Marsh, Skidaway Island, Georgia - 071412AT metaG (version 2) | ecosystem: Environmental > Aquatic > Marine > Intertidal zone >...
GGAACCCAGTCAGAAGCACCACCATCGGGGAGCTTGACAGTAGCACCAGCTTGGACATAGTAAGAAGCATCTTCGCCAAGAGCACCTTCGTAACCAACATGGTTGTCAATAGCGGTGCCGCCATAGTTAGAACCAGTCCAACCAGAGTTTGCTTCGACATTCACATAGGGACCTGCCATAGCAGCGCCAGCGAAAAGGGGAGCAGCAGCCAGTGCTGCGAAAACAGATTTAATCATTTTAATACCTCGTAAGTTTTCTTGCGGAATGGTTACCCGCAGATGACGGGTCGGATTCGACTTTCCCGACCGCTTGATTATTGTACCACAGTCCCGTGGTCCAGGTCAACAAATTGGCGCGAGTAGTTGAGGCACCATCATTTGTTGTAAAACGTAACATTACGTTACGCTAAGTTATTTATACTACACTAAATTTTAAATCTTGTCAACCACCAGGATTACTAACCTTGCCAAGGTATGGGTCAAAGTCCATGAGAGTTTTTACATCCATAGACGCACCCATCTGACTCCACCAATTCAAAATTCCATCATGGTTCTGCCTATGGAAGACATCAACGTGTTCTGGATGAATACTAGATCCCAACTGCAATCTATAAAGGAGCAGAGGAATAGAGTATGTATTGCCAGAGTTGTAGATAAGATCATCTGCAACTGGTCTAGGTTTCACACCATTATCCAAACGATACTTATCAACACCCTTGACATGATGGTAAATAAGTTTCTCAGCATGATGCCTGGTGATCATGTAGCAAGCAGTAGAAAAATCATTAACAAATCTACGATGAAGTTTTACATGAATATCTCCAGTTTGAATAATAGCAACCTGAACAACATCCCAGTCATAAGGAAGATGTGCTACAAAATCATTCCAAGTAAAGTTCCAAAACTGAACAGTATCCAAATTACAATCATCTTCCATGATAATTGCATAGGGACTATCAGAGGTATCATACCAATGTTTAATTGCTTTAAGATGGGATGTGATACATCCGACCTCACCAGAAGACATCATATCTGGATAACGACCTTTTAGGATTCCACTAAGGTCATCTTCTCTACCATCATATGCAGAGATACGATGGTAGTCAGTTACTTCCCAATGAGCAAACTGCTCTTCCATGTAACCTTTACGATTTTCATCTGCATCCATGTTTAGATAATAAACTGGACCAAAATTATTCAGTTTATATGCAGACTTATTTCTATCTACAACAGGACTATGCATGGCGTTCGATTACCTTCTCTACACTAGGGATATAGTATTTCTGGAGAACTTCCTTCCAGTCAAATTGTTTTGAATATTCCAAGATCTCTTGTCTATGTGCGATAGAGTATTCTCTATTCTTGATTATTTCTTTCTCAACATAATCAATATCATCGATTTTGTTTTCTGGAATTACGGTAATGAATTCCCTGTCAACATCAAGGTTTGCTTTACCCCATTCACAAACAACAACACCAAGACCAGCAGCAAGTGCCTCCATACAAACAAGGGGGTGTGCCTCACCGTCAGACAGAAGTACAAGATTACCATAGTCAGTCAACTCATTATAAAGAGTTTCTTTTGACCACTCACCAAGATAGTTTTTGTTAGTATTGAATCTATTGTCTGCAAGATTACCTGCAAACCAAAGACTATCAATGGATTGGAATAGATGCTGTCTCTTACGATAATCAATCTTTGCAAGATACAGACTTCTATCAGGATATGTTGGAGTATCTTTAAAGTTAAATTTAGAGGTATTTACTCCGTTGGGAGTTACATATGTGTTCTCTCTCGGAATGTCAAACATTACATTATATACCTTCTCAATTCCAGGAGACAAACAAAAAACATTCGGTTTAATCTTTTGGAATTCGTTGGCAACATTAATGTAACCATTGAACATCTCTTTACGCTCTAGATATCCAAAGTGACTTGTGATTGCATTCGGATATTGAATAAAGGGCACAATGGGAATAAATTCATCATAATGCACATGAACAAAGTCAGGTACAAATGAATTAATACCATTGATAATCTGACGACTATCTTTAGTATTGAGAATTTGCACCTCATGCCCCAGTTCTTCTAGAGCACATTTGGTATCCCAAACAAGAATCTCTACCGCACCCCAACCTGTTGGGGGGATTGGCATGATTCCAGGACCCACTAGAGTAATTTTCATTTTAGTTTTTCTGGATAATCTGTACAAACACCATAACAATTGGTAACTCTCAACATATCCCAATTAAGATTGTTCCACTCTGGCATCACAATGACTGTGTGAGAGGAATATGGTTTACCAGGATATGCCCAAATAAATTTCTTACTTGTGAGTGTGTAGTCATCTTCATGATGCCAAAAATAGTTGTAACCTGATGTGTTTTTAGACATCTCAGTGAGAGTATCTAAATCCTTGCAGTGAATCCAAAGATGCTCATGCCTCTTCGCCAACCACCACCAGGTTACTTTATATTGAGGTTCATCATGACCTAACCACAATGTCTCTGTTGACTTGTGATACCTAAGGTCGATCTCAACATCATACCCCTCTTCAATACATTTGTCAATTTGATCAGGGTGATTCTCAACATCAGAATTGGATCCACCAATATTTGCACGATGAGCAATAATTTTCATTTTAACCTCTGATACAGGCAGCATCCATAGGACAAGGAGCAAGGTCTGATTGGTTAAACCTTCTCAAGAATGCACCCATTTTAAATGCTTCTGGAGATGGTTCCCAAATTCCTTGGTATACATCATCAATGTCATCAAATGCATTAAGTGCCCAAGTAAGATACTTAGGACCAAAGAATTGAATAGTATCAGGGAATCTTGGATGGTGCCCTGGCAAGTAAAACTTATACTTGTCGCAGGTGTTGAGATCTGGAAATCTCATCAGCACCGTATCATACCTTGCAAGAACGATGAAGTCGTAACTAGTGTTTGTTTCTTCAGCGTAAGACTTTACAATGTTAGCAACGGACTTGATAGAAAACAACTGGGACATCACATTACTATAGTTTTTGTGATTCCAATGATTACCATCAGGATGCTTACCAGTAAACTTCTCGTCAACAAATTTCTTTGCGTTGGGTGGAAGTTCAAATGTTTGCGGATCCTCAATACCAAGAATAATTGGATTGTAATTATCGGCAATTATTTTAGGAGCATCCTTTGGAATAGGACACTTGGCAATTTTAGACCATGAGGAATAATCATATTCCCCATCCTCTTCCTTCCACCACATATGTCCAAAGACATCAGTGTCATAACGATCAAGAATGACTTGCTTATAGGTATCAATGATTTGTTGGTTATCTACAAATCTAGGTTGACCAAAAAATGCTAATGCTACTTTCATGATGCTGTATCAGGAATAACGTTATAACTATCAAGAGATATATTACCAGCAACACAAACTCTATACTCATCATCAAAATTTGCAGATGAAGTAGTGTGATGTGGATATACCATATGATTTATCTGACTAGGGAACAATATCATTCTTCCCTCCATAGATCTATCCAATCTCCAATTTTTTTTCAACACCAATCCAGTAGTTGATGGATATATTAATTGGAAGTCTCCAGCATATGGAGTGAATGCTTCATTATCTTCCTGCTCTTCTCTATAATCATATGGGATGTTTAACCATACTGCAAATGAAAATAGGGCAGAATGATCATGGACACTCAAATATTCGTGAACTTTAGAACACCTAACCCAACACCTACTTACCGTAATTCCATGAAGGTTAGATGTACATAGCAAAGTATGCTTACCATACTTATCAACATACTTTCCAATTAGTGGGCCAAGAACTTCTCCCATGAATAGTTCCATGGTTTTTCCACTAAACTTAAAATCCCACTGAGGAATGTCAGTGCCCTTTACAATTTTATGACCTTCAAAAGTCCATCCTTTTGGAGATTGACTAATTAAATCATCATAAAGACAATCAATATGCCTCTGTTCTAACTTTGCTTCAGCGATTCCAAAGTTAGGTAAATCAATAAGTTCCATCAAACATCTCCCTCATAGTGCTCCAGGAAGTAATTCAGATCTTCGGGAGTTCCAATACCCCACATACCAGATTTATCAATCTCTTTAATACGAATCTTCTTACCATCACCAATTGCTTCGTTAAATACTGGGCAGACATAGTATTCGTTGTTGACACGAATATCCTTCTCAATCATTTGCTCAGCATACTTCACATAATCAGAACCCTTCTTCCAGTAATAGATACCAACTGTAGCGTGCTCAGAGATAGGTTTCTTCTCAGCAACCTCAGCAACATATCCATCTTCACCCAGTTTGGCATAAGACCACTTGGGATGAGTTGCAGGGAAGGTAACAATGCCACCATCAACCTCACCATTCTGGAAGGCATATAGTGTCTCATTAGAATCCCACTCAACAAACTGGTCAGAGTTTGCCATTACCAACGGTTCGTCGTTGTTGATGAATTCTTTCGCAAGTAGAGTGGTACAAGCTGCACCTTCGGTGATGCCATCGACTTGTACAATGTTGCACCCAGGAGCAATGAGAGGCAGAAGGTAATTAAGATTATACTGCTCATAATGTTCTTTCTGTACAATAAAGGTATAGTTTGCTTTAATATTCAGATTCTCGATGACAACCTGAATCATAGGTTTACCCTTAACCTCAATGAGAGGTTTGGGGAAGGTATAACCTTGGGAGGCAAATCGACTACCGCGACCCGCCATAGGAATCAATACATTCATGGTCTTACTCTCCCACGCAACTTTTTTCTTTGTACCGTTAAGGATTTTTTTAATACGATCAATTTTAGATTGATTAAGGTCTTTACGATCTTCTACAGGCACAAGATGACACTTACTATCAAGAGCACCCTGACGACCAATGTGACTGTCTTCAATGATAACGGTATCATTAGGAAGAGCGCCAAGTGCCGTCATGCACTTCCAGTACATTGCTGGGAAGGGTTTGTTGCGAACAACATCCTCATTAGAGACGTACATGTCCACAAACTCAAGCAGACCCAGGCGCAAAAGAATAATCTTAACAGTATTGCGAATGCTATTTGATGCAACGGCAATCTTATATCCAGCATTAACTAACTGCTGGAAGTATCCCATCAGTTCATAATCTTTAGCAACACACTCATTAAAGATCTTGAGAGTTGCTTCTTGCTTATCTCTCCAGATTTTATCGTACTGATCTACAGGAAGACCTTTGTTTTTTGTAAGAAGTTCTAGTTTTGCTTTAGTAGGAAGACCATCATAGATACTGACATGCTCTTCTCTACTAATAGCATACTCTTCACCAAGTGCTTGGTTTAATGCATCATAATGATAATCTTTACTATCGATAAGGACGCCATCCAAATCAAAGATAACAAGTTTAGTTGTCATTATTTTTTGTCTCTCCAAAGAACATAGTGCCAGGGATTTTTTGTAATGGGCAACTTGTGCCTCTTTTGTGCGTTAAAACCAATCAGACATTCTGGATTGATCTCTGCACCCATCTCACATATTTCAACAAAGTTGTCAAATACGTCAAGATATTTATCCATCAACTCAGAGGACCCAAATGCGAAGTGGTCATTAATACCATGCTCTACATGTGCCCATTCATTAAGAACGTTGACTGTGTTCAGATCGTAGTTGTCAATTGACCCAATTGGCGTATAAAAGTATTCATCAGTTCGCAATCGAACCACACAATCATACCTAAAATCATTGTCTTCTTCGTATTTTTTCTTGAGGTTGTTTGCTTCACTCAGACTATAGAACATTGAGATAATGTTATTGACTGGATGAGGAAACCTAGGATCTGGATGAATATCTTCTGCTTCAAATTCTTTTGGTTCTTCAAACACCAGACCTTTAGGTTGCCACTTATCGACCATAAAGTCTTTAAGATCTGCTTCCCAACGACCACGATCTTTATATTGGTCCCAAAAGTATGACCCTACCCAAGCTTCATCATACCATATATGTGCAAACACATCGATCTCTGCATCAGGATTTGCATCCCAAAACATAGACCGATGATTTTCATAACATTCTTTCAGGTGCCTTGGTTGACCTGAATAGATCATAGCGATCTTAGACATGATACTTACTATTATCTTTTGCTAGATGGACAATTTTAGGTTCAAAGGTACATGCTTTTGCAAATACTTCTGGATATGCAAGACTAGGTGAAGCGACAAATACTTCATCCCTACGTTCAATGTAGAACTTATTCAAATGACTTTCATCATGCCAGGTAGCAATGATGTTGTTCTCTTCATCTTCGGTTGTTCTACGATCCAATTCTTTAATCATATCCAGCACATAGGGAAGTTTACCTCCCCACAAACATCCCTGAACATACACAGATAGATCATCGTCTTCTGCTACACATGCATTAGACAACATAGTTACATCAAATGCTCCAGGAAGTTCGTTATGAGGTGGCATATTCAGATAATGACATGGGTGATGAACACCAATATATTTTTTGGTTTCATCAATAAGATCTTCTAGATTAACAGTATCTACCACTCGCATATCAGCATCTAGGAAGACCAACCAATCACAGTCTTGAATATCATCAAAACACTTCTGAATCATTTTAAAACGATAAAGTGTGATATATGGCCATTCTAGGTGCTCTTGATGATACACAATAGCATTATCAGGAGATTCTGGAATCTCACCATCAGTAAAGATTATATACTTTTTCTCAATGTTTGGCAATAAGAATTGCTCACAACTCTCATACCAAGAGGGAAGGAAGTTTAAATATTTTTCCGTTCCAATAAAAACTACAGCGACTTTCATTAAATTACAATCCAATCGGGACAATAGAGATCTTTGGTATCAAGATGTTGATTATCTGGTCCAAACCATTTACTAGGTGCAATAACCTTCTCACTTTTTGCCAACCATGCTCCCCACCAAGAGAATGAAGAATTAGCAATAATGTGTGCTTTACACAAAGTCATCAGACACAAATCAACATAATTAACATTTCCTTCGGCAACTAAGAACCTATCACTCTCAAATAAAGTTTGTTCTTTACACCATTCTGGATCATCAGAGAAGATAATAACAGTTCTATCTTCATCAAAATGGGTTAGTGCTTCTTCATAATAGTCCAGTCCAAGATTATTATGATGATGAGAGAGTCGTAGATAATCAGTTCTTCTAATGTGAAGAGATACTGGATTATCCTGAGAGGTGATCATAGACCGTGAAGGTCTAAGGAACTGCGGTTTAAATGTAAAATCATCTCTAATTACATCCTCAATCTCTTTAAAGTATTTTTCACTTTGAAGGTATCCCTCAATATTCACCCACTTAGGGCAATTATTATACAACTCTTCATCAAATCCAAATGTCGATTCTTTTACAGTAGGTCTCCTACCACAAACATACTGTACATTTAAATTCTCTACAGTTGACATAGTGAATGGATAAAAAATTTGAGGATGTCTCCACTCATCATATGCCTGTAAAGACTCTGCTGGAGGTGGCATCATCCAATTATATCCATTCTTAGCAGCAATTCCACGAAGAGATGCATACTGGAACATTTGATTTCCCAGTCTACCAAGTTGCCCTAATGCATTAAATCCGATCATAATTCTCTTTAAACCATTCGTAAGTTTTAGTCAGTCCCTCTACAATATCAACTTTAGGTTTCCACCCAAGACCAAGAAGTTTATCTACATTCATGACCTTCCTGGGAGTTCCATTTGGTTTGGTAGTATCCCATTTGATGCAACCATTGTATCCAACAACTTCAGCAATCACTTCTGTCAACTCTTTGATAGAGATGTCATATCCTGTGCCAATGTTAATGATCTCAGAATCACTATAGTTCTCCATACAAGCATAACATGCTTCTGCCATATCATCAATGTATAAGAATTCTCTCAAGGGAGATCCATCTCCCCAACACCAGAATTCAGTGTCACCGTGTAGTTTTGCCTCATGCATTCTACGCATGATTCCAGGAATAACGTGACTTGATAGAGGATCAAAGTTATCCTTTACACCATAAAGATTGGTTGGTTGAAGTGAGATAGCATCGAACCCATGCTGCTGACGATATGCTTGGCACATCTTAATACCAGCAATCTTTGCAACAGCATATGCATCATTTGTTGGTTCAAGAGGACCAGTCATCAATTGGTCTTCAGTAATAGGAATCTCAGGATGCTTTGGATAGATGCAAGATGATCCTAGGAACACAAGTTTTTTGCATCCATATTCATATGCAGAATTAATGATGTTTGACTGAATCATTAAGTTCTGATAAATGAAATCAGCGGGCAATGTTTTATTTGCCATAATTCCACCTACTTTGGCGGCAGCAACAAAAACATACTCAGGTTCTACTGAACCAAAATATGCTTGAGTCTGTACTTGATTTGTAAAGTCAACGTCATTACGAGTTGCTTCAATAACAAACTTGTGTCCTTTATTCTTCAAACACCTCACAATTGCTGATCCAACTAGACCGTTAGCACCAGCAACTAAAATTCTAGAATCACTGTCCATAGATACACATGTCCTCAACGAGTTCATCAAAAGAAATTTTTGGTTCCCAACCTAGTTGTTCTTTTGCTTTTGTTGCATCTCCAAGAAGAGACTCAACTTCGGCAGGGCGGAAGTATTTAGGGTCTACTCGAATAACTGTCCTGCGAGTATTGCGATCAATTCCAATCTCATCTTCACCCTCACCTTGCCACTCAATATCCATACCAAAATAATGGGCAGACTTCTCTACAAACTCTCTAACAGAATATTGTTCACCTGTTGCAATAACGTAATCATCTGGAGAATCTTGCTGTAGCATCAACCACATTGCTTCAGCATAATCTTTAGCATGTCCCCAATCACGCTTTGCATTCAGATTACCCAACAGAAGAACATCTTGAAGACCACAACTAATCTTAGAAAGTCCTTTAGTAATCTTCCTAGTTACAAAAGTCTCACCTCTACGAGGTGATTCATGATTGAACAAGATGCCAGTACAGGCATACATTCCATACGACTCACGATAATTCTTTGTAATCCAATATGCATAGAGTTTTGCTACGCCATAAGGAGAACGTGGATAGAATGGTGTTGTTTCTCTTTGTGGTACTTCTTGAACTAAACCATACAATTCACTTGTAGATGCTTGATAAATCCTACACGTATCTTCCATCTCCAGAATACGAACTGCTTCAAGAATGCGAAGAGTCCCAAGTCCATCAACATTTCCAGTGTATTCTGGAAGTTCAAAAGAGACCTTCACATGACTTTGAGCAGCAAGATTATAGATCTCATCTGGTTTTGTTTTTTGAATTACATGGATCAAATTACCAGCATCGGTAAGATCACCATAATGCAACTTCAGTTGTGGGTGATTAAAGATATGATCGATTCTATATGTATTGATAAGGGATGCCCTACGGACAATCCCATGAACCATATATCCCTTCTCAATAAGTAGTTCGGCAAGATAAGATCCATCCTGCCCTGTGATTCCAGTAATCAGTGCTGTTTTCATAGTTTAGGCATTGTATCCATAGACTATAGCACAAATTGCCGATAAATACTACTATCGCAGAGTCTTGAAGGATGTCTAAAACTATACAAGTAAAGAAGTACGAAGATAGTTATTTTTATAAAGCGTTTGATGTAATTCCAGAAGAATTGCTACAGGAACTTTATGGATCTGCAGTTCATTGGTTGGAGTCCACAAGAAAAGAAATTACGGAAGAAGTATATCCACCAGAAGCATCTGGACAACTTTTAACTCATGAGGAGTTTGTTACTTCGGATCTTTGGATAAAGTTTTATACCGAAATAAAAAAACACATTGCAAAGTATTGCAGTGTGTCTGGTATTGATTTATCCACAATAAAAGTACACTCATCTTGGATAACTAGAATTGCTGATATAGAATTCCCAGGAAAACATACAAAGGAAGATCTAAGAAAACGTTTAAGGCAGCATAACGTTCTTGGTAATATGCATTCACATAAAGACAATCCAATTGGAATGGTCTATTATTTAAAAAATCCAGATCCAAAATATGGAACTATAGTTAAATTAACTGATAAAAAAATATATCAAAATGACGGGGAAGAAAATAGTTTAATGATATTTAATCCCAAACTCTACCATACAGCATTATATCCACCCATTGAAGTTGCTCAAGAGTATCCAAGAATAACAATCGTAGTAGATTGCATTAACACAGATACACCTAATAAAATTCAAGAACAATTCTCTCTCAATAGTTAAGGCAGTATCCAATCTGGTACATCAAAAGGATCATTGATATACCAATCAAAAACAATATTATACTTACCAACAAGATAATTTTCAAAGTTAAGTGTATTGGATCCCTTCTTGGGATAATAATGAGTGCTACGATAACTTCCACCATCATAAATGATTAATCTATTTTGTTTGGAAGGTATCTTTTTTTCTCCAGAATCAAAGAATATGGTAGTACCAAAAAAAGAATCTGGACTATGCAAATTATAAACTGATCTTAAAAAGTGCTTCTTTACCTGCCCATCTTGATCAAATACTTTTTGAGGGAGATCTCTAAAGTAATCAAATTCACTTCCAGTTTCAAATACTCCACCATTAGTTAGAGCACTAAATCCCTCTATTAAGTTTGGATTCACCTCAGTAGCAGATCTCTCTGCCCAACAAGAAAATGGTATTATAAAAGATTCATCATATCCAAGTTTATGACAATACTCAGTAACATGTTTTTTAATCTTTAAACATAAAATATTCCAGCAGTTCACAGAGTACGGGAAATATCTACTTTGAGACAATGCTAATCCATGACAATCAACTACAGAGTGAGTGACATCGATATCATCACTAAACATCAAGTTCTTCTCAAAGTGCTTCTGACACTCAGAATACAATTGATCTATCGTAGAAGAGTCAAAAAGATCATCAACTATTAATACTTCTTCAGTTGGTTTCATATAAACTTCTCACATATCGCGGCGAATGAAGGGGGGTTTCTTTTGTAAAGAAATTTTTATTGTTAGGGCACATTGAACAGACAGGTTCGGCAGTTCTAGTAAAAAACTCCAGGACATCTAAATCAGATGCAGTGGACAATAGTGGTTCATATCTAAGATACGGATTCCATTTTGCAGACAAATTATCCCCATACTTTTGTTTTTGTAGTGGAAGATATGCAAGTGCTGCACACTTATATATCTTAGAATCTTGAAGGATAAAATTCTCTTGCCCCGTTGGGCAGTTGTCCCATGAACTATTGTAGTCAGCACTCTCCATAGGTTCTATAGAGCATCCGTATCCAGTATAGGTTTTCAACCAATAATCTGAAGCATCATGAATTCTATAGTTTACTCCTGACTCCTTAATACATTCAATCGCATTATCAAATAATCTAATGTAATTTGGATCTTTTGAGTGTTTTGTAATTGTAAGTACACAGTTTGTTTCTATTAGTGCTTTTGGTAAACCATCAACTCTATTGAATAGAAGACCGTTGGATACCAACTCAAATTCTTGATTCTCAGATATATTCCACAATTCTTTCGTCATGTAGATTATATCTACAATCTCTTTATTGAGAAGAGGTTCTCCTCCTAACATAGATAACTCCCTT
>Ga0255768_10005954_pt1 | contig 11630 bp, 8 predicted proteins | sample 071ome_33_FD_179983 | JGI IMG/M metagenome (GOLD analysis project Ga0255768, IMG submission 179983) | Coastal salt marsh microbial communities from the Groves Creek Marsh, Skidaway Island, Georgia - 071412AT metaG (version 2) | ecosystem: Environmental > Aquatic > Marine > Intertidal zone > Salt...
TGGTCCTGAAATGAGCAGTCATCCGAATTTGACGCATCACCTCGTGGGTTCGCTGAATGCGATTTGCGGCCGCTTTTACCGTGCTGGCGATAAGATCCCGAATCCTGGTGTGCTATCAAGACCCACCCCACGGTTCGCGCAGGCGCTCAATGTGCCGACGGCCTGGGGCCGCGGCGCCCAATGCCGGGTAAGACCTGAATATGGTGAGCTTAAGTCGCCCGGGCGATTCGGCTTGCAGGGCGAGATGCCGACGTCCCAGCTGGCGGATGAAATTCTGGTTGAGGGCGAGGGGCAGGTTCGTGCGCTCTTTGTCATCGCAGGCAACCCGATTTTGGCGTGGCCTGATCAAGAGAAAACGCTGAAAGCTATGCGGTCACTGGATTTATTGGTCTGCATTGACCCTTATATGGCGGCAACCGCCGAGCTTGCCCATTACGTGTTACCACCAAAACTCACGCTTGAGAGGGAGGATGTCACCCTCTTGTCAGACGCTTGGTACGAGAAACCCTATAGCCAGTACAGCAAAGCCGTCGTGCAAACCGATCATGACGTGATCGAGGAATGGGAGCTCTATTCCGGGATTGCAAAACGACTCGATATTGAAGTGCGCATGGGTGAGACCATCTTTCCAAGTTCACCGGAACCCACGAAGTTTGAACTACTCCAGGCCATCACTAAGGGCTCGCGAGTTGATATTGGCTATTTGCGAGATAACCCCGGTGGCCATGTGTTTGAAGATCAAACGGTTGAGGTTCAACCGGCCCAAGAGGGGGCAGAGGGGCGATTACAGCTTTACCCTGAGGGTGTTGCAGAGGAATTTGAGGCGCTTCGAGCGGACCATGCGAGCCTCGAGGAAGGGTCAGATGAATACTCCCATGTCTTGATCGGTTACCGCAGCAAATATGTGCTGAATTCCTTTGGGCTTAATTTGCCGGCCATTAGGGCGAAGCAAGGCACGACCAACCCTGCATTGATTCATCCCAATGATCTTGCAGAGTTAGGTATTGACGATGACAGTGAGGTGGTCGTTGAGTCCGCATTTGGTGCGATACCGGCTGTTGTTAGAGCGACGGATCGAATCAAACGCGGCGTGATTGCCATGCATCACAGTTGGGGCGCTGCACCTGACCGGAACGCATCGGTGAGAGAGGTGGGCTCGAATACCAACCTCCTGGTGAGTAGTGAGACCCAGTTGCAAGCGTTTACCGGAATGCCCAAAGCGAGCGGAATTCCTGTGAGGATCAGACCGTAGGAGTGCAGGCAGTTAGTCGGCACCAGGCGCCGGATAGTGTGCATCAAAGCCCTTGCAGTTAGTGTAAGAGCTTGGTTAAGTCTAAATGGGCGAAGAGTAAAGTGCTGATCATCGAAAGTTCAGACGAAGGGAAAGTAAGAATAAAAACATATAAAACAATAATTTGTAGAAGTAATCTATAACTAATCGAGAAATATTGTTGCCTAAGATGTTCAGGCAAGCTACACAGAATAGGGAAGCGGGTGATCTAGAGGGCTCGCACTATCGTCGGCTTCTGGGGACCCAAAAAGGATCGAGAGGTCCAGTCGAATCCAAAGGCCCAGGCAAATTTAGAGGTCCAGTCGGATCGAAACGCCTAGGTGTGTCAAAAAGTATGGATCATCAAGGTCTGGGTGGATTGATTGGGCCTGGCTAGCTACAAGGACACAAATGCCGGCAGTATTGAGTTAGCGAAAACAGATCGAAGCTAGGGCTGATAGCGGACACAAACAGAACAGAAACAGAATAGAAACCGAATCAAAACCGAATAGAGACAAAATAGAAACCGAATAGAAGGTTACAAGGAGGCGATAATGGCGTTTGATACGTTGATTCAGGGTGGCGAGGTCGTTGATGGAACTGGGGCTGCTGCCCGAAAAGCAGATGTAGGCATTGTTGATGGGAAGATTGCGGCCATCGGTGATCTAGCAGGATCTGAAACGGCGAAGACCATCGATGCGACTGGCCAGATCGTCACGCCAGGCTTCGTGGATCTACATACCCACCTTGATGCACAAATTGGCTGGGATCCAGAGCTGACTTCCAGCTCCTATCACGGAGTAACCACCGCGCTCATCGGCAATTGCGGTGTTGGGTTTGCGCCCGTTTCCGAGGAAAACCGCGCTTACATGGCCAAACTCATGGAGTCGGTGGAGGACATTGCCGCTGAAGCGATTTTAGATGGTCTGCCTTGGGATTGGACCAGCTACGGCGGTTATCTTGATTCCATTCAAGCCATGAAGCCCGCGCTCAATATTGTGGGGTTGGCCGGGCACTCATCCATTCGATTTGAGGCCATGGGCGACAAGTCGATGGACGAAGGTGTGCAGGCCGATGACCGAGAGCTCGCTCATATCGTTAAGCTCGTTGAAGAGTCGGTCGCCGAGGGTGCGGTTGGCTTTTCAACTTCTCGCTTCCTGCCTCATACGGTACCCGATGGTCGTTGTACCCCTGGCACTTGGGCAGACCTTAGGGAAACCCGAGCCATTCAAGAGGCCGTGATTCGCGCGGGTGGAGCGGGCGCCATTTTCCAATCTGCGAACGACTTTCAAACCCGCTACGACACTGAAATCGAAATGTTTGAGCAGGGCGCAGATTTAGGGTGTCAGATCATCTTCTCTGGCGGTGCGGGTCCCCAAGGCGACGGCGGAGTCAGTCGCTGGGCCGACTTCTTCGCTAAGCAAGATGCTAAAGGCAGGCGGGTAGCAGGCATCTGTCATACCCGGCCAAGCGGGGCATTCTTTGGGCTCGCGCAGTTATCGCCGTTCACGAAGGAATCGAAGGCATGGCGAGACTTGATGGCGTTGCCAACCATTGGTGCGCGGGTTGAGGCCATGAGCCAGCCCGAGATGCGACAAACCCTGATCGATGAGGGTATCGCCGCTGGTAGTATGAAGCAGCTCGCACCGATGCTGCATCCATTCGGTGTAGACGCAAGGCCGAACCTTGATTTTGAGCGCAAGGCGAGCTTGCAGCAGTTAGCCGATGAGGCTGGCGCAGACCCTGTTGAGATCTATGTGGATCGCTTGATCGCATCTGAAGGCCGCGAATTCTTCAACTTCTGGATGTTTGGCGGAGCGCTTGAGAATCAGTGGGAATACATGCGACTGCCCAACATCGTGCCGATGCTTGGAGATGCTGGCGCCCACGTTGGGTTTTTCACGGATACCGATTCCCCGACTATTTTGCTCAGTGAACTAACGCGCAAACACGGTGTGTATACGCTGGAGGACGCCATTCACAGGATTACTCAAAAATCCGCAGACATTCTGGGGTTGAAGGATCGCGGTGTTCTGCGGGAAGGCATGATGGCCGACATTAACGTCATTGATTATGAGAACCTTTGTTCACAGCAGCCCGAATATGTGAATGACTTCCCCCACGGCGGCGGTCGCTTCGTCGTGAAGAGTCAGGGGTATACTGCAACCTTGGTCGCAGGCAATGTCGTGGTCGAGAATTGCCAGCATACGGGTGTTCGACCGGGTCAGGTGATTCGGGAGTTCGTACGCGGCTAGCGAGTTGGCTGAAGCGTTGAAGCAGTTTTAGCAGGAGATGCTCGATGCATCCGTGTGAGTGGTGGGAGAAACTCAGCCCGAGCGTCGACCTGCAGGACACTCGGTTGTATTTCGAACCTGCCGCTCATGATCCTGCTTCCGCGCCCTTGCTTGTGCTTATCCATGGTGCGACGGTTCCCGCCTGGGAGTTCTCGTTGTTGGTCCCAAAACTGGTGGATCGGGGTTGGAACTGCCTCTCGTTCGATCTAATCGGGCACGGCGAGTCAAGTATGGCCTCAGGCCCTTACGATCACGGAGCTTTCCTCGAGCAAGTATCAAGAGTGCTTGATGCTTTGCCGGTGAAGGAGTTCTACATCCTGGGCCACTCACTGGGAGGTATGCTGGCTGCGAGTTGGGCATCACAGCAGCGAGGACGATTACTAGGGCTCGCTTTGGCCGCGCCATTGGTTGATTTTGATCAGGGGCGAACAGCACGGCAGCTCTTAAAGCTACCGCTAATCGGCAACGTGCTCGTATACGCCGTCTTGCTCCCCTCTCTGATCATCCGGCGGATGTGGCGATACCGGACATTCGATCGTGGTCAATTTGGCTGGTGGTTCGCGCAGCAAGCATTGAAGCCCGGATTCGGACAGGCCTTAAAAAACCTGCTGACCTCGGGCGTTCTGAATGATCAGTTGCACCGCTACGAAGGGTTAGCCAAAGAGGTCTCGAAAATAATAGTACTAAGAGGCAGCGAAGATGAGGTGTTTGCGTTAGGTCATAAGCAGAGGCTAACCGATGTTTTGCGTGAGGCGCTTCAGGTTGAGGTGCCCAATACCGGACACTCGCTTCACCTATCTGAACCGGCCTTCGTTGCGAAAAGTTTAGATCAGTTGCTATTGACGTAGCGCGAGAAGGGCGTAGGGTTAGCGCCATGCAGATTCTCGCAGGATGTCTCTGAGTGATGAGACGATTGAACTTCCGCGCGATCCTTATTCACTGTTATGCAAGATCGGGGGTGGCGGGGTAGTTCTAAGCATGCGAGACTCTTTGATTGGTTTTTTAGTGCACCTTTGATAGAGGATTGCTGATGTTTACGGCCGTTCACCACATCTCACTCAATTGCGCGGATGCTGAACGCGATCGAGAATTTTACGTCTCGGTCTTGGGATTTGAGGAGATGCCGAGGCCTGATCTCGGTTTCAAAGGGGCTTGGCTCAGGATCGGTGCGCAAGAGTTACATCTTTTAGAGGTTCCAGCCTTTGAGGCGCCCAAAGGACAGCACTTCGCGTTCCAGGTGGCAGACATTGATGCAGCTCGCACGCACCTGATGGCTGCGGGGGTGAAGGTTTCAGACCTCCGGGAAATGACCGGCGTCTGCAGGCAGTGCTTTTTCAATGATCCGTCCGGGAATCTTTTGGAACTCAACCAGCCGATCGCTCAATAAGTGGCAGAGCGTCGACCCCTCAGCCCCTTCTCGAGTGCGGACCAAACAGCTAGATATTGGTGTATTTGGGCATCCGAGAGGTGACTTTCTTCACGTAATTGCGCGTTTCTTCTCGGTTATGCCTGTTAGTCAGAAACCAGTAGAACTCTTCTGGCGTCATTTTATTGACTCGATCTACTGCACCCTGTTTGTTGCCTGCCGGATCCAAACTCTTCCACAGGTTCCCCGCGCCCCCGTTGTAGCTCGAAATCATGGCGTATTCGAGTTTAAGCGGGTGGTAGATACCCCTAAGGTAGCGGTCAGCCAGAATCGCTAAGTATCCGGTGCCGACTTCTATATTGTTTTGCGGGTTATAGAGATAAGCCGATGTCGGTGTGTGTTTGTAGCCCGCAATGAGTGAAAAATAGTCTCGGCCAGCGGTATTGGCTTTGATCTGCATCAACCCAAGGGCGTTGGAGCGTGACCTTGCCATAGGGTTGAAAGAACTCTCTGTTTCCATAATGGCCATGATGAGAGATGACCTAATCCGATGTTTGGTGCTCGCCGCTCGAACCCACTGTTCGTATTTGTTGCCTGCGACGCTCTTGTGCTGGCGAATCATAGGGATCCGGACGGTGAAGTCGCCCCGTTGACTCAGCGCGGTGTCAAAGAGGTGAAAGGCGAAGGCTTCGGCCTTTTGCTGAGTATCGATAGGCTGGCCGTTATGGTCGTGTACCTGGCCATAGAGGAAGGGTTTCCCGCTTTTTCCCTGGAGGCCCAAATCGTTGGCAGTACCTGCGTCGATCACGCCAGGGTCGATCTGCGTGAGGAGGACGTCCTGGATGTCTTTTAGCAGGAGGCCGATGGATGGGGCGGATACGACGATTAGGCCCCGGTCAAAGTCGATCAGTACGCGTTCGGTTTGGGAACTGCGAAACGCATAGACAGAGGGAATGAGGGACCCGCGTTGATCGGATGCCCCCGCGTATTCCTCAAGCAGCAGGCGCACATCATCAGGGTAATCTCGATAGTCGGCGGCGATGCCTGGCAGCACTGGAATGAGCATCAAGCCGAGGAATGCGAGTCGCCTTGCCCAAATCCCTAGTTGCGATATGTCTCGTTCAGAGAGGTTCAGCCACGGGCTTGTGACCCGGCCTGCCAGCGCTCTAATCCTGCTGATGAGACCTGGCCGCAGGCCTCTCTCGACTGAATGTGGATCACTCATGGGGATTAGCTTACCAACTTATTGATGACTGTCCGATGAGCGGGAGTGCGAATGAGTTGATTGGCCTTAAGCTGATGATCTCGCGAACGGAATTACCGAATTCCGATTTATCGAGGAACCTGTACGTCGATGGAGCGATGAAGCGCTTTGCCCATGAGCTCACGAATGATGATCAATGCGAGCAGGGCTTTCTTCAATTGATTGTTATTGAGCGCTTTTGGACGCATGGCGACACCTTTTTTTCATTGGGTGATTCTTCCATTACACGTTCAAATTAGCGCATTTCGTATCGTTACATGCTAATTCCTACCATTTTGTGGAATTTTGGATGGGAATCGGCTTGAATGTTGACAAGCATCTAACAAGGACGTTCTTTTGACTCGGCCTATTTCAACCGATTGCTTCCGACTTTTTCTTCTCTTTGTGATCACTATGCTGGCCTCATTCGGGGCGAATGCAGACCGTGTCATGGTCAGTGGCCTCAAAGGCGAAGTGAACAATGGCAGCGTTGATCAAGTCATTGAAGATCTTGAGAACGCGGAGGCGACTTCAAGCCATCTGTTCGTTCTGAAAATCGACACGCCTGGGGGCTATATCGAGCCGACCCGTCGGCTAGTTCAGGCAATCCTGGATTCTCCAGTGCCTGTGGTGGGCTATGTTGCACCCGCTGGTGCAAGAGCCGGCAGCGCGGGAACCTTTATCTTGAGCGCTTGTCACATCGCAGCCATGTCACCGGCGACCAACGTTGGCTCCGCTAAGCCCATTATGTTGACCTTTGGCGACCCAGATCCTGATCTGAAAGATAAGCTTATCAATGATGCCGCCGCCCAAATGCGCTCGCTGGCCCAATTGCGTGACCGCAACGCGGAGTGGCTCGAATCGGCAGTCGTGGATTCGAAAAACATCAGCGCCGATGAGGCATTGGAATTAGGGGTTATCGACCTGATTGCGCCCAACCAATCTGAGCTGCTTAAACGATTAGATGGCCGTACCGTCGAGTTGGCGGGTGACTCCATTAGGTTAGACCTTGGTGAAGTCGAGACTGTTGAGGGCGAGGCAGGGGCAGGCCAACCTGAATTCTTGTGGTGGGTCTATGCAGGCATTGGCTTGCTGATATTTGAGATTATTGCCCCTGGCTTTATTGCCATGTTCTTTGGAGCGGGCGCGCTGATTACAGCGCTCGCCATTTACCTCGGTTTCCCGACGGCAGAGGGGTATCAATTTGGGCTCTTCACCGCGCTGTCGTTGGTATTGCTATTTGCCTTTAGGTGGCGATTCAAAAAGACCTTTACCGGCGATTCAACAGCAGAGCAGGGCTCGTCTGAGCTTGAGGAAGGAATGGTCGGTCAGCGAGTGGATTTTGTCTCTGGGTTTGATGAATCGAGCAAAGGTCGAGGGGTTGTTGAGTTCAGAGGTTCCAATTGGCAAGCGAGGGGTAATTTCGATGTGATCGAACCTGGTCAATCCCTCGTGATTTGCGGTGTGAACAGTAATGTACTTGAAGTGGAGGTGAAGTAATGGAGTGGTTGACTTGGGCGGTAATTGCAGTCTTTGTTGGATGGGTATTTTTCCAAACGGTGCGGGTGGTTCCCCAGCGGGAAGTGTTCGTGGTGGAGCGGTTGGGCAAGTTCTACAAGTCGCTAGAGGCAGGGTTCCACATCCTGATTCCCTTTATCGATAAGGTGTCCTACAAGCACACGCTGAAAGAACAGACCATCGATGTTCCCTCTCAGAGTTGTATCACGGCAGACAACATCGCGGTAGAAATCGACGGCATTTTGTACCTGCAGGTTCAGGATGCACAGGCTGCGAGCTACGGTATTCAGGATTACAGATACGCTACTTCTCAGCTTGCGCAAACGACACTGCGTTCAGAGATTGGTCGAATCGAACTCGATAGAACGTTCGAAGAGCGAGACACGATTAACGCGCAGGTCGTGCAAGCAGTCGATAAAGCGTCAAATCCTTGGGGCGTCAAAGTGCTTCGCTACGAAATTAAAGATATTAATCCTCCTACAACGGTTCGAGATGCACTCGAGAAGCAAATGCGAGCGGAGCGGGAGCGTCGCGCGGTAGTCGCAGAGTCCGAGGGTGATCGACAGGCCCGAATCAACGTGTCAGAAGGTGAGCGACAAGAAATCGTCAACCTCTCTGAGGCGCAAAAGCTCAAGCAGGTCAACGAAGCGGAAGGTAAAGCGAGAGAAATTGAGTTGCTTGCGGCCGCAACTGCCGAAGGTATTCGGACAATCGCCGGCGCCATTAACGAGCGCGGCGGAATGGAAGCAGTGAACCTGCGTGTTGCCGAGCAGTACGTCGAGCAGTTCGGTAAGCTTGCTAAAGAGACGAATACGCTCATCTTGCCCCAAGAAGTGGGGAACATCGGCGGCTTCGTGGCTACTGTGACGTCGGCTATGCAAGCGGTTAATAATGGCGGCGAGAATAAGGGCCCTGAGACTAAAGTCCCGGTTGAATGAGGCAGTCAGGCGCTGTGAACGTCGGGTGCCGCGCTGCCCGCACATGACTCGGCGCCCGCGCTAGTGACATGGATTGATGCTTAAGCGTTTCGCTAAGGGGCGGATTCTGCGTTAACTGCGCGCGCGTCGGTTCGGCCATCACGCTCCTTTACCCTATATCGGTTCGCCTACGAGACTGATGGGGTAGGCTCTACATAGCGCGTGAGCCGCGCAACCATTGAGTCCTAACCCCTATGCCCAAAGCTTATTTTTATGCCGGCCTAACGCTCCTCATGTGGGCAACCGTGGCGACGGCCTTCAAGCTGACGCTCAACGTCGCAACTGTCTTGCAAACTCTTTGGGTGTCGACGCTCGTTTCGAGTGCCACGCTATTGATGATCTGTGCCGCCAAAGGGGAGCTTGGCGCGTTGTATCCGGCATTTAGAAGAACCCTCGGGCTAACCTTGCTCGCAGCGCTCTTAAACCCGGTGGCCTACTATTTGATTTTATTTGAGGCATACGATCGCCTGCCAGCGCAGCTCGCGCAGCCAATCAATATCACTTGGACGATTGTGCTCGCGCTCATGGCGGGGCTCATTCTGAAACAGCCCGTCAGGTGGGTGGATTACGCCGCGGCAGGCATCGGGTTTTTTGGCGTGCTCATCATTGTGAGCCAAGGGCAATGGAATTTCATCGATTCGGCGGATTGGTGGGGTGTCTTTTTGGCGGTCGGCTCAACAGTGATTTGGGCAGGGTACTGGACCCTAAATGTAATGGACGACCGGCCGCCGCTCGTTGGTATGACGCTCAATTTCTTGCTGGCAACACCGATGATTGGCGTGTTGTGGTGGCTGAATGATGGCGCCTGGCCGCCAATGACCGGCATTGCTGGCGGTATCTACATTGGGCTCTTCGAGATGTCACTCGCGTTTTATTGCTGGTCGCTTGCTCTCAAAGCCACCGATAACACTGCGAAAATCAGTAACCTGATTTTTCTGTCACCCTTTATTTCTTTGCAGCTTATCGGGTGGATTTTGGGTGAGTCGATTCATCTCACGACCTACGCTGGCTTGATTGTCATCCTTGCCGCGATCATCTGGCAGCAGCGCTGGCACGCGAATCAGCAGAGAGGCTGAGGGCCAACCCTTGAAAAGTTGACTTGCGGGCCCTATCTAGAGGAAGTCAGTAGGAGCATGCACCATGTCGGATGAGAGCGAATTTATACCTCGGGATATTGAGGAAGAAGGGTCAGCGAATGCCAAAGCGCTGGTGCACCCTGATTCGATCATGCCGGACACGCTGCAGATCATTCCGCTCAAAGACCGGCCTTATTTCCCCGTTCTTATCCAACCTCTCGTCGTCAACCAAGAGCCTTGGGGACCTGGCCTTAAGATTGTCTCCGAAAGCCCTCATCAACTAGTTGGGCTTTGTTTTGCACCCGATTTAGGTGAGGGGGAAAACGCCAAGCTCGATCGCATCAACGCGGTAGGCTGCGTTGCAAAGGTGCACAAGATGCAAGCCGCCGACGGGAAGATCCAGTTCATCGCACAGGGACTTAGACGGTTTCGAATCGAGTCATGGGTCAGGAAGTCGCCGCCACTCGTGGCTCGAGTTCAATACCTCGATCCGACGGATGAGGAAGATGAGAACCAGATCCGCGCTTACGGCCGGTCGATGATTAACATTATCAAAGAGCTTGCGTCGCTGAACCCGCTGTATTCCGAGGAGTTGAAGCATTACCTCAACTATTTCACGCCGAATGAACCATCGCCGCTCACGGACTTCGCAGCGGCGATCACCAGCGCGGATCCGATGGAGCTCCAAGGGATCCTCGAGACGGTTCCTATTCTCGACCGGATGCAGCGCGTACTGCTGCTCATGAGTCATGAGCTCGAACTCGCGAGGCTTCAGGCCAAGATCACGCAGCAAGTCCAAGATCAGGTGGATGATCAGCAGCGAGAGTTTTTCCTGCGTCAGCAGTTGAAGGCCATTCAGCAAGAGCTTGGCATCGCCAAAGACGACCGTGAGAGCGATGCGGACAAGTTCCGGGAGCGGCTGGAAGGACTCATTGTGCCGGAGGCCGTGAGTGAAGTGATTCAGGACGAGCTCGACAAGCTCCAAATATTAGAACCAAGCTCCGCCGAATATGGGGTGACGCGGAACTATCTCGACTGGATGACGAGCGTGCCATGGGGCAAAACGTCCGTTGATCAGCTGGACCTTAAAGCCGCTCGAGATATTCTCGATGCGGACCACGACGGTCTGGATGATGTGAAAGATCGAATCATCGAGTTTCTAGGAGTGGGTGCCTATCGTGGTGAGATCGCGGGTTCAATTTTGCTCTTGGTAGGCCCACCAGGGGTCGGCAAGACCAGTATCGGGAAGAGTATTGCGCGTGCACTCGGGCGTGAGTTCTATCGCTTTAGTCTTGGCGGCATGCGCGATGAAGCGGAAATCAAAGGCCACCGACGCACATACGTTGGCGCCATGCCAGGCAAACTCATCCAAGCGCTAAAAGATGTCAAAGTCCAGAACCCGGTCATCATGCTGGATGAAATCGATAAAATTGGCGCATCGTTTCAGGGGGATCCGGCCTCTGCGCTCCTTGAGGTTCTGGACCCTGAGCAAAACGAGGCGTTTCTTGACCATTACCTCGATGTGCGGGTGGATCTCTCAAAGGTGCTCTTTGTCTGTACCGCAAATCAGCTAGACACCATACCCGCGCCGCTCCTCGACCGAATGGAAACGATCCGCCTTGCGGGTTATCTGACGGAAGAGAAAGTTGCCATCGCCAAGCACCACCTGTGGCCAAAACAACTGGCGAAGGCAGGGCTCAAAAAGGGGCAAGTGCGGCTCAGCGACTCGGTGCTTCGGAAGGTTATTGACGGTTACGCGCGAGAAGCTGGCGTTCGAATCCTTGATCAGTTGCTTGGCCGAATTGTGCGCAAGGCGGTGGTGCAATTCCTAGAGAAGGATCTTTCCAAGATCACGATTAGCCTTGAAGTGATTCACGAATGGCTCG
>Ga0255768_10005957_pt1 | contig 11626 bp, 18 predicted proteins | sample 071ome_33_FD_179983 | JGI IMG/M metagenome (GOLD analysis project Ga0255768, IMG submission 179983) | Coastal salt marsh microbial communities from the Groves Creek Marsh, Skidaway Island, Georgia - 071412AT metaG (version 2) | ecosystem: Environmental > Aquatic > Marine > Intertidal zone >...
ATACGGTGAGCTGGACTGGAGGATCGGGTACGGAAGCAAAAGCCTGGGACGCTTGAAAAACCTGGGATGCATGGATCGCGGCACAAGGCAGCAGATTGAGGATCAACTGGTAGAGGACCTCAAAGCTTTCTCCCAGCGAATCGGTGAGTACATTTTTGTCCCGCTGAACCGTAACCGTAAGGCAGCTGTCCTCAGTTTTGCCCACAGCATTGGCTTCCCCGCTTTCAAACACTGCCGCTTACTGGAGCTGATCAACAGTCACGCCCCTAAAACCGCGATCATCCGTGAGTGGAGTCCTTACATCAACAGGATTTGGTTCTCTGGTGGAGAACGAATGGTGAATCGGCGACGTACCGAGCTTGACCTGTATTACGCCGCCGATAAGGAAATTCCTACGTTCACACCGCATAAATGTCACGTTCGCCAGTGCCTCCTGAACTTGCCCGAGACCTACACAGGTGCTCCGAACCAGATCAAGGCAATTGAGTATCTGGAGCGGAAGTTTGCGGATCTGGATCCGTCTGGGGAGATTCTGAGGCGGTTTTTTCGTTATTGGAACGAGAAACCAGGCGGTCTATCGTCTCCGCCGCGTCAGGACAAAAGTGATTGAGAGCGTCCAGGGCGTCCATTAATTGGAGTTCTGGGCTGTAATTGCGCAGAAATTCCTCGTAATCCATTATTCGTCGATGTGGGGCCTACGTTTCAGAGCGATCTTGAGCAGAACGAGGTAACCAATCAGGTCACTAACCACGTCTTCATCATTCGCCAAAAGCCCTGCACCTTTTTGGATACGGTTGAGCTTGTCATCGATGCGAACGAGAATTTGCTCGACTGCATCTGCTTTAGAAAAAATTCGGTTTGGATTAAGAGCAGAGTCCCCATATTTACGGTTCTTTTCGAGAAGTAACTCTTTTATATCATCGCAAACTATTGTGATTTGGGACTGAGTGTCCGAAAGCGGTGTCACAGTTGAGATCTGTCAGAATTAATCTATGAAACCACAACTCAGCCAGGATTACAACGTCGATAGCCGTTATCGAGGCATGGGTCAGGCGCAAGATAATACTAGGGGTAAGCAGTTTGTAGAGCAATATATCGATCGACGCCGTGCTGAAGCTGAACCAAATATGAAGTATGAGCGTGCCGAGGAAGATAGGTTCCAGTTTGACGGCAATACCACATTCCGTAACCTGTTCCGGCCTAGCAAATAACCTTCCCTAGGTGAGAGAAGATCTCTTCGAACTTCTTAGTCTGATCAAAACCGAATTGCAACGGTGGCAGGTAGATGAAATAGCCCCAGTACATCGCTTTTTGGTGTACAAACAGCTTTTGGCCGTGCACTAGGTCAGCCCGACGCTCTGGGATGCAGACCGGAAAGTCCCACATCTCTGGGCAAATCCGCATCATTTCTGGGTAGGTCGTATAGAAAAGCGCTTCAGGGATGTTCCGTAGCTTCCATTCCCTCACCAGCCGCTGAAACCACACCACCGCAGGCGCTTTCGCCGCCGCCCCAGCCTTCAGGCTCCACCTCCACGTGCCCCGCTTTTTGCTGAAAGAGCAGCGTCCGTACGTCGGAGGGAATAGATAGGTTGTTCCTGTCCAAGGTTCCTCGATGTTCAGGCCATCTTCCTGGATTGTATAGATCTTTTTGGCTCTTAGGAACTCCGCATTTGCATGGTGAGTTGAGCACGGGTCAAGATCAATGTCCCCCAGGAGGGCGTCGATGTAAGGGAGGTATTCAACTGGAGTGAGCCAATCGTGAGTGACATGCTTGATCCGACCAAGAATGAACTTGTAATCGGCCCACGTAAGTTTTCGTTTTTGTCTCACATCCGCATGAAATCGTCTTCTTGGTTGTCGTGCTTGTAATGGATCAGTGACATCTGATCCTTGTCTTGCACGATAAAAAGAGACTCTTTGGTGGGATCGACCATCTCGGCGCGGGCAATTGCCTTCTGCATCACCTCAGCAGGGCCTTCCATACCTCGACCATTGAAGTCGTTAAGCGCGTTCATTAAGGCCTCGAGAGGCAGATAGAACATGCTTTCTTTCTCTGCCGCTTCCGGAACGTAGACCATGGCGCCGGGTCCTTCCATGCTGTGGAAGCTGCGGTAGTACTCGCACATATCTGCGCAAATACGTTCAATTGTCAGCTTCACCATCGCCTGCTCGGTTTCAGACGGGTTGCTGAGATGCAGCCGACTCAGCATTTTTTTACGACGTTCGTTCATGGTCCTTCCTTTTGGTTCAGTTTACTGTGGTGTTTTCAGGTTGTTGGTTGAGTTTTATCATGTGCCCCAGTCCAGACCGCTTTAATGTCTCCAGCAGCTTTGGCAGTGGTTTATAGAGGACGACAGCTTTCTGCATGTTGCCGATTTTTTTGATCAGCTTGCCGTTTTCATCACGAAGCTTGGTCAGTTCTCCCTGGCGGATGAGATATTCCGCGACGCAACGGTAGCGACGTTTTTCTGCTAGTCCGATCTCTGGGTAGCGGTCACAGATGGTGCTAGTCCGCATGTCGCTGAAGGTGAGCCGGATTTGATCAGCGAGAGAAAGACCCATCATGAGGTCCGTAGTGCTGGTTTCGTAGCTGCAGACCAACTCCAGATAACGCCTGAGATCTGGTGTCTCAAAACTGCCTGATGGGGGCAGGAAAATCCCGACTTGCTTTGCGAGAGAAGGGACTAGAAGATCTTGGTAGTTGTCAACGGTGACTGTATTTATATCGAGGTCAACGAAACGATAGCTCTGGTAGGTATTGACAGTTCCCGGCAGAGGCTCGAAGTCGGTAGTTTCTAGGGCCTCCAACCAGTCCTTTGTTTCTGTCATCACGTAACTTAATTTCTATTAAGTTAACGCATTTTGGGAATTTTCCCACTGCCTCTGGTGCTCGAGAATAAGTACGTATTCGTAGTATTCCCGTAGTTCTGCCATGTGATCGCTCAGTTTGGTGACGGTGTACCAATCCTTGCCATAGATCTCCTCCAGGCGCTTCTCGCACTTTCTGCTGTCACCGCCATAGTTCTCTGCCGCCCAGAACGCCTCAGCGATTGACCGCTGTTGCTGGGTCATCAGCTTGTATTTCAGAGACTCTATTGATACGGAGGAGATAAATTCGCTAAACTCTTCAATGAATGGGTATTTGTCTTTATGCGCAGGCCGATCACTTATGCTGAGCTCCTGCTGATTTTGATCCTCGGCCCTTTGGGTGTCTGGGGAGCTCAAAATTTGTACGGGTTTGTCACCGATAGAATCACTATAGAAGTAAAAATGAAGTAGTGCTATGGGTGGCAGTAAGCCAGCTCCGGCTCCGACCGTCATGATGCCTGCGCCCACTGCGCCGCAAATGTTTCGCTCGGTCGTTCCTTTAGAGAGCTACCAGGACCTCGCTGGTGTGATGAAGCGGACCGAAGAAGAAACGGCGAAACTCCAAGAGCAGCGTTTTCAAGAAGTTGGTACTCCTGCTGAACTCGGTGCTCGTCAGGCAGGCCGCCGCGCTTTAGAGGCTGCTTCTTACCTGGCTGCTGTCCCTGGTGGAGATAAGTACATCGAGCAGCTGACTGGGAAAACGGATATGTACAAGCCTGTTGAGCAAGCTGCTCAGGCTCAGCTGACGGAAGCGCAGAAGGAATATGCAGAAGCTCTTAAGAAAGTCGGAGACAAGCCCAAGGCCACGATCTCTGAAACTCCTTCCTGGGCTCAGCGTACGGTCTGATGGGTGCGAGCAAAGCCAAACCCCAGACCAAGGTTGTTGAACGGGAGATTGTGACTCCCGAACGGCAAGAGACCACCACAACCATGGCGGCTGCTCCAAGGATGGCAGGTGAGACCTTCTTAAGTTCTTCTAAGCGTTACAACCCCGTTACCACCACAACCACCACCCCTGGCAGCGTTGTTCGTGAAAGGGAAGAAGTCCCCATCGAAGCGACTCAGCCTAAGTTCCAGTCAACTGGTAACCCGATTTTCGACCTGATTCTTCAGAAACGAGCTCAGGAATCTAAAAATCGCTAGCACCGGTCTCGTTTAGCCAGTCTTCGTAAATCGTGGTCAAGGTGTCGTATTCGTCCGCTGGCATCAGCACGACATTGCCTCGTTCAGTCTTGATCAAGTAGGTCTGCCCTTCATCCCCGACTTCATCGAGGACTTGGTAGAACCGCTCTTCGAGGTCGTGAAGGGTGATAACTTTCACGGTTATTGACGCGCTGTTAATAGCTTAACAGCTCGATAATTAATCGACGACTGAGCCGAAATCAATAACAGAAGCAGCTGTTGTGGTTACTTCACCGAACTCCAAGCTTTCCTCGATAGATTCGGTGACGAAACGCCAGTCGGTCGTTGCGATGTTAATTCCGATTGAATAGGTGGTCTCCAGGTACTTGATATCGTTGGTGATCAAGAAGAGATACTCACCTGGATCCAAGCGAACTGCTGGGTAGTCCCTTATTGGAGTTTCCTGCTCCTCAGCGTCGATGGCTGAGCTCGAGTAGACGTAGCCGTTGTTGTTGATCGGCAGCTCTTCACGCCTCTTGTCGGACGTGATCTGGTAGAACGCGACCAGGGTGTTCTTGTTTGTGTTCGATGTCAGGGCTGTGGTGCTGTACAGCTGAAAGAATTGAATCGAACGAGGCCGCGTAAGCTTGATTTTGTAAAAAGTTGTCTGGCGACGCGAAAGGCCGCCATGACTGTTGGTCAGCGTGAGCGACTTAAATACAGCAGAGAAGTCGCCAAGATCAATAGGATTGTAGAGGGAGTCACCAGCAGTAGCGGGAAGTGGGTCAGAACCAAAGTATGAAGTTGGTCCATAAGCTGTTGGTCCTGAGCCTCCTGTTGGGTATGCCTCTACAGTTCCCAGGTTGTAAAAACCTAAGTTAGTCGGTATTGTCGTCAGGAACCGAGCCATTTGCAATATTTAACCCGGTGTAAAGACCGTTAGTCCTGCCGGATTTTTGATACTTTTCTTCAATAATTATAGCTCGCTCAGGAAAATACCCCTCTCCTTCCACTGTCTCAATCATTTCAAAGCTGCAACGCTTTTCCATGCAACGAAGCTCGAGCAGGGCTTCTTCCTCTGTATCGAAGTACTCACTCCACTCGTTGTTGCCGCCGTAGCTGATGAAGGCAACGTACTGACGAGTGGGCAGGTGGAAGTTACTCGGTAATACCTGACTCTTCTTCTGTGTAGGCTTTTCTTGTGTGCTCGAAGATGTTGTCATGGGTCAGCTTAATCGTCTCGATTCCTGACGGCTCAGGAAAATTTTTGAGTTCCCTAATTGTAAGGTGTTTTGGGTTACAGCAGAACGCCGAACATTCCTTTTTGCTGAAAATCCTGTACTTTCCTGTGTAGCCACGGCTCAACCAGAATGCAACCCTGGAGGCAGACTGAGTTTTGCCGCTGTGGAACGGGGAGGGGAAGTAGGCGATCGATTCGGTGTTGTTTTTCCGAGTGGCGCCTAACCAAGTCCAGCACTCGTCTTCTCCACGGATATCAACCTGTTCCCAGAAGCGACGCACCTGCCAGTACCACTTGAAGTCGAAGTTCGTGACATCGACGGTGCAACGATTCTTCTGCAGCTCCTCCATGCAGTCCAGGCATTCTCCCATGAGTCCAAAGTTGCCTTTGTGCTTGGTCGAGCCCTTGCGGTGCCAAGGACATTGGAGTTCGTTCGACACGTGGTACGAGATCTCGAATTGCCTAGCGGCTTGGGGATGATCCGCGATTAGCTGTTGAATCGACTGATCAACATGCGTCCAGATCTCCGCCAAGTTATCCCGGTTTTCTGTTTCTGCAACCTCTTCGTACGTTTCACGGTTACAGATGCGCCGTGCTGTGTGGTACGGGATCTGGTACTTCTTCGAGAGCGCTGTCACCTTCGCTCCGTCGTCCCACTCCTGGCGCAGCTGGGTGATCAGGGTGGTGTCGAGCCCTGCTGACCGGCGACGGGTGTTCTCAAGGGCAACGTCCGCCTTCGTGCCCCAGTAGTAGTGGCTCGGATTCAGGCAGTAGAGGGACTCACAGCAGGCTCTACGGACGATCACAGCCCTCTCGTCATCCGGGTACATACCTGCCAGCCCCATGAGCAAAGGACGGGCGTCTCGTCCTCGGTAGATGGGCCGGGTCCCGTGACTGCTGGTGAAGCCGTTGAAGGCGGCGTGGTTGAACTGCTTGAGGCACCAGCAGCGGTCTCTTCCCATGAATTTGACGGCCAACTGGAAGCTTTTGGCCACGGTCATGGCGTCCGAAGGTCCCAGGGAGGCCTCTAAAAAGGCTGTCAGAGGCGACATTTCGGTAGGGTGAAAGCGTGTGTGCCGCAAATTGTACGCAAAATCCCTGTCGTGTCAAGGGATCTTGCTTCAACAGCCAAAGGATGAAAAAAAGTGCCCTTTTTATTTCTTTCTAAGGATTACTGGGTTATTCCCTGACTGTAAAAAACGGAGTGATTTTGGGTTATACACCCAGAGAATAACCCTCTCTTCCTATAGCGCTAAGTGAAACCCCCTTAAAAAATGATCCTTTGGATGTTGAGCCTGTTTTTACTGTGCTGGAAAGGCTTCTTCTTGGTTTTGAACCGAGCAACGGCTGTCCCCCTACCGAAAAACGCCTCAAATCAGCCCGTTTGAAGTCCGAATCGGGCTGGTGCGGGTGTGATTTTGGTAGTGGGTTAATCACTGAGTGTTTATGCGGAGTCAGTCCGCTTTAGACAGCCAGTGAATAACCTCATATATAAGGTATATCGAGCTCAGGCTACTCTTCCGGCTTTGGTTGATACAGTTCCTCGAAAGTTTCAGCGTAAGTTTGGGCGCAATGCCAAGGTTCTACGTATCGGCATAACGATCCGCTGGGATTGCACACCCTGTGTACCTGATTCCCGTGCATATCGTCACCGAATTCTATTGTCGTACCGTTGGGGTACGTCATGACTACTTCCATGACTTTCATTGGCCAGTGTTACTATTGTAAGAAGGAAATTTTTGTGCTTTAAGTGGCTTATTCTCCTCAAGGTGAGCAAGGTGCTGATCGAGGAAATACCGGCTATAGCGGTGTTCGTCGTCAACGAGTTGCACAGCAACAAGCAATACTTGACCTATTAAGGAGTGGGAAACCTATTAGAGGCGCTCAAAGCGCCAATCCAATTTTAGGACTCATCCAGAATCTGACAGGCGTTCCGGCGAATATCCCTGATCTTTACGGCGCTCAGCTTGATGGCCAGGATGTTTTGGTCAGCCGTGGTGGCTGGAATCAACGCACAGCCGGAGCAGGACCCATCAATCTTGCTGGTGCTACTTGGTTTCCTGCACAGAGTGGTTCAGATTTGATTTATAAGAGAGGAGAAGGCACTAAACCAGGGCCTTACGGAGAAATTTTTTCAGCTTCAGAAAACGACAGAGGCGGTGGCCTCGACTTATCCCGCCCCAAGCCCTTTGCGATGACCCCTGAGGGTCAGTTTGACCGTTATTTCAAGACTCCTGAATTCGATTACGTTTTCGGTGCTGGCTCTCGTGGTCAAGGCGCTCCAGCAGATGCTGCTGCCATGGAGGTGCTTGGTAATCAGCTGATGGCTCCTGAAAAGGACACAAATATCGCTAGCATGTATGCGGCACAGAGCGCCATGGGTCGCGTCAACCAAGCAGCGATTCAGGACATGTATAAAGATCGTCCCGACTTGCAGAAGTGGGCAGCTGCTAATCCGATGCTTGCACAACGGGAGTTTTTGAAGGCAGAACAACGCCGTGCAAGCGAGATGCCTACTGCCCCCGATCAGGAGACCGTGATGGGTGATCTCGGTAGCCGTGCTCAGGATGAGGGGGGTTACAGCCTCGAGGCATACGGCCTCCCAGTCCGTGAAAAAGTCGCACAATTCCTTGGTAAAAAATGATGTACAACCCAGCTGGCTACGATCCGAGCGGTTTCTCTACCCCTGATTTAGGGGATCCCCGCCGTCAAGAGAAGCTCCCTGGTGGTTATGCCACACAGGGTCAAGCTGTTAGCGCTCCTTACGCTGAAGCAAATCTGAAAGCGGCTGAAAAGACCAACCCGATGAACGCTGCTTCACAGGGTGTAGGTAAAGATTTTCTTAACAATTACCTGTCCCGCGCTGCTGCTTAAGTACTAAAAATGGGTGATAACGATTTTCCTACGGTGATGGCCAATGGCGGTAATGGTGTTGGCTTCTTGCGTGAATACCTGCGTGGTTTTCAAAGTTATCAACAGGCAGGCACGGATATTCCTTCTCGGAAAGTCCGCACCGACTACGGCCAAGAACAGGCCGGACCTTTAGTTTCTCGTACTCGCGTTTCCTGATCATGTCTTTCCAACCTACTGATTCCGCCTACAAGAAGTTCGGCGTTCTCCAGGAGCAGCCCCAGGACATGCGCGACATGTTCCCCATCCGTGATCGTGTCGATGCTTTCGTCGGTGGCTTAGCCGGTGGACCAAGCTTTGACATTACCCCTGGCGGTGACCAGCGCAGGGCTCGTAAGGGCTTAAGCTCGGAAGATGTCAAGCGACTGATCGATGCTAATCCCGATTTTGGCGGTCAGATCGAAGGTATGTACTTACCCGGTCCCAAGGCAACTCCATTTTTCAAGAAAGCTGAAGCAGGTTTCGGTGGTCAAGAGGTGGCAATGACTGAGAAGGACGAAGACAAGATGCTGTTGCGGTCGCTGCAGCGCGGTGAGATGGGCAGTGGTAAAAATATTGATAAGGCGATCCAGGACCTGATCAACAAGATCAATGGTGTTGGAGTGAGAGGAGTCTGATCATGCCGACGCGACTCATCAAAAAATACATTGAAGAGTTTGCGAAGTTTCTCCGTAATCAACAGGATTACGACGACTTCGAGTACGGCACAGAGGTCATTCCTGGTGATAAAACGTGGGTGAAAAAGGGAGAATGCGAGAGGTGTAAATCTTGTACCTGTAAAATAGAATCAACGGACTGAAGTTATGTCACAGACAAAAGTCGAGCTTTTAGCAGGACGGGAGTCGCCGCTTACTTTCCCTTCAGGGAACGGCTCAGCTGGTCAATATTTGCAGGGTGATGGCGCTGGGGCGTTGAGCTGGCAGACGGTTACTGGGGGTACTACTTGGACAACACAACAAGACAATGCAAGCGGAGAAACTGGTCTGCTTTTAGGTAGTATTCCTCCAGAAGCTGAACAGATTATTATCGCTTATTACGATTTATCGCCTAATACTACAGCAAGTATGAGAGTTCGCATTGGTGACAGTAGCGGCATAGATACCGCAAATACTTATGACTACTTTCGCGGCTTTTTTGGAAGCAGTACTGGAGGTGGTGCAGCCACTAGTACTTTTTGGGGACAGGAAAATTTCACAGGTGCTTCAAACCTTTACAACGGTACTATTTTTGTTACTAAAAACGGCACAAATAGCTGGAGCATTATGTGGAATCAAGCTGAGAGAACATCGAATACAATGGGCGTATGCACTGGAGAAAAAATCTTGTCCAGTACTTTGACTCAAGTTCAGCTTTATACTTCTGCAGGGACTTTTGACGACGGGATTGTCCGTTTCAAATACCTTACTTGATCATGTTTATTAAACAAATTAACGCCCAAACCGGCGAAGTGACACGAAGGGCGCTTACCACCGAAGAAATCCAAGAACGAGAAGCCTACGTTCGCGATGTACTTCCTGTTCTTTTCTGGGAAAATCTCCGTCTCCACCGTAACCAACTCCTTACCGAAACTGACTACCTCGCTCTTGCTGATTCAACCCTGACGGACGAGATGCGGGATTATCGCCAAGCACTACGCGATCTACCGGCTAATACTGTGGATCCGGCTGACCCCGTTTGGCCAGTTAAACCCGAATAGATATCGATCAGAGAAGCCGCGATAATTGGCAGAAGGTCAAGCTAGCCTTAGAAAAGGCCGGTAAGACCGACTGCCATTTTTATTCCAGGGCTGTAGAAATCTGTAAAGGCGGTTCAGACCCTGGCCCTATTCTCGCCCCTCCGGGAGGATCGTCGGGAACTTAGCGAATTTCTCGTCACTTGCACGTACCGCGAGGCCCTTCACGAATGGACGGCCCTGCTTGCAGAACTGACGGATGTTCTGGAGCCCAAGCTGGTTAGAGCAGCAATCCAGAAGCAGTGCAATGAAACGTTTCTGACCAACAGGTTTCGAGCCTGTGTCTTCGCAATAGGAGCAGTAGCTCGGATACAGGTGGAACTTGCTGTTCAGGTAACGCTCAGGCTCATCCTTGGCAGCCGGAATCTTCTTACCGACAGCTGAGACAGCCTCTGGAGCATGAACGACTTCAGATTGCAGCCACTCAACGAGGTTGTTGCTGTTGAGCATGATCTCGTTGCGCACGCGCTTCAGGGACGGCACCTTTTCGTAGGTATCCAGCAGGTATTCGCGCATTTCCTGCTCCGTCATGGCCAAAACCCAATTGACCAAGCCGGGTAAATAATCCTTCCATAAGCCCCTTACGATGCCGTTGTCGAGCTTGATCATCTCTTTGGCCTCGGAGCTCTTGTCGTAGAGAGGGCGATTGAACTCCAGCGTCAGGCGACGGCGGGTGAGGCCTGACGTGTTGTCGGTTGTCTGGATTGGCTCGTTGGCGCAAACCATGACCATGCCGGTGTAGACGAAAGGTTCGCCGACGTTCTTGTTTTTCTCCTCGTAGCGCAGGTTGTCACCACCGGTCAGCGCCTTGAAGATCTGAGCAGAACCGCCATAACGCTCCGAATCGTTAATCAGAGTGAGACGTTTGCCCTTGATCGACGCGACCTCAAACCGAGATTGCTCCAGCTGGTTCAGGGTGGTGCTTCCGTAGTTGCCATGACCCACCAATGCACAGCAGAGGTTGGCGAAGGTGGACTTACCGCGACCACCAGGACCGACGACCTCGAGGAAACGCTGCAGCTCATGACCACGTCCCATCAAACACGCACGTAGCCATGCCCGTAAGACCTGTACACGCTCTTCGTCGCCGTATTGGGTACGACGTAACCAATCGATGATTGGACCGGGCTCAGCGTGGGGATCGTACTCAAAGTCGAGGCCCCAAGTCATGTAATGTTCACGGTCATGATCCATGAATTCACCGGAGCTGATCTCCAGAACACCGTTGCTGAATGCGAGGCGATCGGTATCGTCATCCCAGTAGGGGTGAACCAGTAGCGCTTGGCTCAGCGAGACAACATCTGACAGAAGATGGGAGGTGTATCCGCTTGGAGCTGAGATCTCCTGAGTGACGAAGAGGTTCTGAACCTCACCCCGGAATTCATTTTTGTATTGTTCCCGCCTCCAGACTCCCTTTTTGCTCTGGTAGAACATGAACGTGTCGAAGCTGGGGTCATATCGCCATCCGATCTCATAGACTTTGCCAACGACTATGTCAGTGAGTTCGGAGGCAGGTGGTGTCTTTGGCTTGCCCTTCCCCTTGGCAATTTTGTCGACTTCAAAGCCCATGCCCTCGTCGGGTTCAGGCATCATTTCCCGAAGCATCTGCTGCATGCTTCCGGAGTTCCCAAAGGAAATATCCATGCCGTCAAATAGGTCTGCAGCTTTCTGAGCCAGAACCTCTGGGGACTCAACGACAAAGCCACCAAGTTCTAAGAAACCATCTTCTTTGGCCTTAGCTGCGAGAGTGGGCA
>Ga0255768_10005961_pt1 | contig 11619 bp, 17 predicted proteins | sample 071ome_33_FD_179983 | JGI IMG/M metagenome (GOLD analysis project Ga0255768, IMG submission 179983) | Coastal salt marsh microbial communities from the Groves Creek Marsh, Skidaway Island, Georgia - 071412AT metaG (version 2) | ecosystem: Environmental > Aquatic > Marine > Intertidal zone >...
GAAGAACCCGCTATGTTTGCACTTACACCACCCCACTCTAAACTTGAACCATCTGCAAGTCTAGCTGTACCATTTACATCTAATATTCTTGCTGGCGAATCAGTTCCTATTCCAACGTTTCCACCATTTGGTTGTATGGCTAAGTTATATGTAGTAGCTATTCCATCAGTTCTTTGAGAACTTATATAACCTACACCACTAGAATTAGCACCTACCACAACACCATAATTATCATCAGAAGTATCATTACCAAAACAAGCAGACGGAGTTGATGCTCCTGCTGCTGGTATAGTTGAGCTTCCTTTAGCTACTTGTAATCCTGCACTTGGTGAACTTGTGCCAATTCCAACTGAGCCTGTTGGGTTTAAGATAATATCTGTGTCTGCTGTAGTAGTTTCTAAAGTTAATCCTTCTCTACCATCAATTACGTAACCACTAGTTGCATACGAATGTATTTTATCTTCTTCATAAAAAGTTATATTTGAACCATCTAACACACGTATTATGCCACCATCTACAGATAACTTAGTTGCAGGACTCGTAGTCCCGATACCCAATCTCTCAGTTGATGCATCCCAAAATAAACCTTGCGTTGTGCCTGTGTCGTCGTAGAAGGATATGTCTCCGTTTTCTGATGCTTTAAATATATCCCTAGAAGCATTGCCATGACTTATAAAAAATGCTCTATCTGTTTGGTTGTTGTCGTTGTCAATATCAATACGAAGGCTAGAATTTGATTTTATCCAACCACTATTAAAAAATACATCAGCACCATCAACAGTCAAACCATCACTTGTAACTGTTCCTGTTACGTCTATTCCGCTTGAGGTTGTGGCTAGTTTATTGTTGTTATTATGTTTGAGTAATACTTCCCCATCTTTGACAACCTCAATACCTCTTTCTCCAGAAGTATCACCAATAATTACCTTGTTACCATTGGTTGTTAGGTATAAGTTGCCTGTTCCACTATCTGTTACATAACTATTACTACCATCATGATATATCTGTAAATCTGAACCTGTACCAAATATGGCCTTCTTATTATCTGCAAAATTAACTTGGTTTGGGTTTAAATTAACTTGTGTACCAGAGGAGCTAAAAATAGCATCAAGCGTGTCTAAATCTGAGTTAAGGGATATACCCCAAGTATCTTCGGCTGCACCTGGTTCTGGTTTAGTTAAGTTTAAATTAGTTGTATATGTATCTGCCATTAAGCTGCCTCTTGTTTGTCTAATTCAGTCCAAGTAGTTGAGGGGTTTGTTTGATCTGTCCAAGTGCTACTTGCAACAATTTGATCTGTCCAATTATCCGATGGAACTACAATATCTTCCCATTTTAAACCACCAATCGCATCAAAGCTACTTGTTTCAGCAATCGTGGATGATGCAGAGAATGTTGCTCTACCAGTCGCATCAAAGTCTGAAGTTGCTGGTATAGTAGAAACACCAACTGCGGTAATAAATCCTTGAGCATTAACATTTGATACTGCACTTATAGTTGCAGTTGCTCTATCAATTTGTGTACCTTGTGCAGTAAAACCTGATACTGCTGAAATTACTGCTGTTGTAACGTCAACCTGTGTACCAGTTGCAGTAAATCCGCTACTTGCGGATATGGTTGCTTCGGCTTGAATAGCAAGATCGTTATACTTTGATCTTGAGTAGTAGCCTTGGTTGTAGCCTATACTGGCCATGATGTTAAGCTAATGTTACGTCTAAATCACCAGCGTTGAATCTGAAAACATCCCCTGTGCTTACAACTTTTGATGTAGTTAAGTTTGCGTATGCAAGTAAGTTACCACTAGATGATGCATCAAAGATGCCTACTGATGTTACTGTGCCATAGTTTGCTGTAGCAGTTGGATACTCTATTGCACCTGTATTCGATGCTGTTGTAGGGTTAGTACCAGAGACAGTAAAAGTTGCAGTCTGTCTTACATAACCGCCACCAGAAACTTCTGTACCACCACCTGTGTCGCTTGGTGCTGATGTGTATAGTGCCACATATAAAGTAGATGGTGCTGTATAAGCATTACCACCAAACACATGGTCTAAAACTTTATCTTCTAAATAATCGCTAAATCCAGCCATCTCATTCTCCTTTAATTACCATAATAGTAATTGCGTTTTTGTCTTTTTCCGTAAGTTCTACTTCTTTGTTGAAGTGATCCTTTTCCAAATGCAGACTTCTCTTGTGCAAGTCGCATCTCTTCCAATGCCTTTTCAAATTGTTGGGTGAACATTGGTATTCTTTCATCTTCCATTAAATAAATAGAAGCGTGTTTTAATGCACCATACAAATATACGTCTGGGTGTGAGACTGATACAAAGTTACTTGTATTGGAATCACTTAATGCATCTATTTTAGCATAGTAAGTTAGTTGTAGGGTGTAACTTGTATCTGGTGTTGGTGCTAATTCTATAGTGTCATCAACCATAGCAAAATAAACGGGTTGACCAGTTACATTATTATTTACTTTCCTATAAACGTCTAATGATTCTATAGATTGTTGGAATAAGGGTGAAAAGTTATTGCCATCAATTTGTACGTTGATTGCTTCTAACCAATCAGTTGGTACTGATAAATATTGAGCATCTGCTGTTGCAGTAGCTCTTTTAATCATATCCTTTGTTCTTAATCTTCTGTTTAGCTCGGCTTCAACATTATCTATAAATGTATCTATGTCAGATGTTAAATCTGATCTGTTGAGATAATTTGCTATTGCTGTTTTTAATTCTAAGTATGTCATAGTTTACCTTGCCAAGTTCTAAATACTTTATTATCTGGATCATTTAGCCATTTCTTCCATTTTGCTGGATCTTTTGACCATCCTTCTCGTAAAGCTTTTTGCCAGATTATCATTGGCACTTCTGCAACGTGCCTCATATCTTTTCCGTGCTTTATAGTATTATCTCTTAAATTCTTGACGTGTTCAATGACGGGTGCAACATCTTGTGTAGTATGTGCGATATGTTTGTCATCTTCGGTAATGAACTCCGAAGTATAACCAGTTTTTCTATCTATTATTGTACGTTTAATTGACATCTTAAAGATGGGAGGGTTTTACCCCTCCCTAATAAGTATTGACTTAAGATGTTGTTAAGTCAGCCACTATTCCGTGAGCAGCTTCGTTAGATACTTCTAAACCATACTCAACCAAAATCATCTTAGTTTCGGCATCTCCTATAGTTGCAATATCAACTGTTTTGAAATCCCTTAGGTAAGATACTTTAGCGTAATCTGGATCAACTAATAATAGTGATCTTTCTCTACTAAAGTTAGATGGTACGATTTTTAGTTCACCAAAGTCTGATGCATAAATAGAAACAGAAGCTTCTACTGTGTTCGCATCAATCATTTGTCTAGCTGAACTTCTACCTGTGAAACCAGAAATAACTTGCTTATTTACTGGGCCACAAATAGCCATTGATGGTTCACCACCATTTGAGAAGCAGTCTTGTAATACATCTTTAAGTAAAGCTTCAGTTAATGCTCTTTGTGTTCCATCAGTTGGAGCAGCACCAGCACCAGTAGCAGCACCATTAGTGCCTCTTGATGCGTTTGATGTGATCCAAGATTCGAAACCACCAGTTTGTCTAGCTGTAGTTACGTTACCAGCATTTAAAGCACCATTTTGACAAAGAGCTACTTCCATATCTCTTTTTAATGCTTTTGACATAGTAGCTAACTGATGAGCCATTTCTGATTTTCTACCAGCTGAATTAACAGACTCCTGAGAACCAGTTACAGTTGCATCTCTTTTTGAGATCATTGCAATATTCTGCAATCTAGTTGTCGGTGTAGTTTGACTTCTTGTAAGACTGAAGCCCTCTAATTCTCCAGTACCATTTGGAGTTGGTAAACTTTCTGTTTGCCAATCAAATGCTACGTTTTGAATTGTGTTTTTTCCTATTGATGACATAAAAGGAGTAGTCTGCGGAGAGATATTGTAAATAACATCACTAAGTTGTTCTCTGTCGCCTTTAGCCTCGTATGTATCAAATGCGTTTTGTACTTGTGCCATGATATTTTTCCTATGTTAAAAGTTAAATTATTTGTTCAAAAAGTTTAGCTGCATCTTGAACACTTCCAGATTTAGCTAATCTTTGTTTTGCTTTTCTCACAGGTGATGCCGATTTTGGTACATTGGAAGTTCCGGGTCGGGCAGTACGAGCAGCTGCTTTCTTTTCAGTTGGTTTGACTTTAGTGGCTTTTAATGTTTTGTCATACATCCATGCGTTTCTTAAACCAAGTAAATGTCTATAATCATATACTTGATCCATTTGCTCGGCTGTATAGCCCAAGACATTAATACCATAATTACGAATTGCCATCTTTTCTTTTGATGCCACTTCGTTATCTTGCCATTCTGGAATTAGTTTGAGTAGCTGTTCGTTACCAAGCCTAATGAACTCTTCGAGTTCACTTCTTTGTTTGTCAGCTTCTTCCTGTTGGAGTCTAGCTGCTTCATCTTGTACCGCTTGTAACTTTTGCTTTTTCTCATTCCATAAGTCCTTTTCACGGACATAGGCAATAGGATCAGCTTCGTAAAGTGCATTCCAATCTGGCTCGTTTCCTAACTCGCCTTTCAATGTTGCTTCCATCTTTGGTAACAACTGTGAATAAATTGCATCCTTTTCGGAAACCTCTTTTAGTTTTGCCTCAAAACTTTTACGCTGTTCGGCTAACTCTTGAGTTTTCCTAGTATAATCTCTTTGGCGACTGTATCCGTTTTGGAGTTCATCAAGCGTGACTTCAACATCTTCTCCATCGACTTTGATGGTGTAGAGTTGAGGTTGCTGTTCCTCTTCTTCTTCTACTTGATCTTCGTGACTATCTTCTTCTTCAACCTCAAGTTCTTCTTCAAAGGGTTCATCATCTTCGATGATTTCTTCCTCGTTGACTAACTCTTCAGTTGGTTCTTCTTCTATTGGGTTTTCTGTTTGTTCCGATGGAGTCAAAAAACTTTCAAAAGACTTTTCTGCTTGTTCTAAGTTTGTTTGTAAACCAATCGGCTTTGCGTTGTTGGTCATAATTATTCCTAAAAAAATTAGTTAGCTTATTTTAACAATACTTAAAATAAATTTACACAACTTTATGCAATCTTGATAACTGTGACTTCGTTATCTTACCCTTCTCTACTAATATTCTTAAATGTTTTTCAACTTCTGGTAAAAGTTTGATTGCTTTGTGTAAACTTTCTCTTTTTTGAATGTCATCATCCTTTGATAATAACCATAGACTTATATATTCGTCTTTTAGATTTTGTATAGCATCTTTAAATGTTTCTGATTTTAAAATTAATTCAGCTTCGTTTGATTTTAAAATTTCTTCTTGGGTTGGCATATTATTTACCTATGAGTTTATCAATTTTTTCATCTAGTTTATCTAGTCTATCAAAAATTCTTTCTATGTCTTTGTGTAAGTCTTGTTTGGTTACATAGTATTTTGGTATTTCTTCTCTTGTTTTATTTACCAAAACTTCTAATCGATCTATTGCTTGTGCGTTTTGTCGTATGCTGTAAATAGTTGGTAGATAAACCAATGTAATGATTGCGTTCCAAAATAAGATAGGACTAATATCCATTTAATAACTCCAAATATGTGGTCTTGGTCTATTCTCACTACCCTCAGAAATGTCTAAATGTATAAATCTACCACTTCCTTTTTGATTTACGCCAATACCTGTAAAACCAAATTCTTTTGCTTTTGATACTATTTGTAATGCTTTATCGCCTCTTACTTTAATATCAGCTGCTATGCCTTGTGCATGAGTTCCGGGTACATTCTTTTTAGCTTCTATTGGGTGTTCTTCACATCTATAACCAGAACTAATAATGAATGGGAAACCTAACTCATTTCTTAGTAATTGTAACTTATCTATTAGTTCATGTGAAATACCATTTTTACCACAATGTTTGCAAGAGAACTCTTCTTCTGTAAAATTTTCCCAGCTCATTATTTGCCTACGCCTTTTACACGTTCATAACTCCTTAGACCGCCAAGGCCGAGCATACCCATCAGAACAGGTAGCATAGTTGAAGTATCTGCTTGAGGAATAGTTATACCAAATGGTGCTAGTAATGGACTTACTAAAAAGTTTATTGCAAAACCAAAGACACAAACCCAAGCTGTTGCTGGTCGCCATGATGATTGAAACCAGTTACCTTTTGCTTCTTCTTTATTTACTTCTATTTGTGCTTTAGCAATTTCGTGAATATGCTTTTGCGACATAGTTGCAAGTTCGTGTGCAATCTTTTGTTTTACATCTGCATCTGGTATGAACTTATCTAGGATTTTTGTTACTGGTTGTATTAGCTTTTCTATCATTTTTACTTTGTTTTATTAATTGATCTAACTTTGCAAAAGAATTTACAGTTAGCTTTTTAGGTTTTTGTTTTTTGGTTTTCATTTAGTGATTTTAAAAATAGTTTATTGGCGTGTCGTTGAAACGACCATGCTAAAAATTTATTTAATAATCTTTCAAGCACCTACTTTTTTTTCTTTTTCTTAGGGAAACCAGCTTTCATATTTGCGTATGCTTTTTTAGTAATAGTAGATTTTTTTTTACTTCTACTAATTCCTTTTTTCTTTCTAGCATTAATGTTTGCATATAATCCTTTTGGCATAATTATCTCCTTACCATTTTACTTTGTTAGCCCAGTAAGCTGCGGACAACTTACCTTTTGCAATATTCTTGGCGTGTCTTGCCTTGAATGATTTTCTTCTTGCTTTACCTTTAGCAGTCATAGGGTTTTTACCAGCTCCACTTACGCCTTGTTGACCAAAGCGAATAAGTTTTATGACATCACCTACTTTTGCTAAAACTGCGTGTGATTTTGTTTTATGGTTGGGTGTGCGTTTAGGTTTGTTATAACCAGCAAATCTTTCACCTCTATATGTTATCGCCATTTAATGTATCCATGTTTCACGGGAAGATATGAGTTCTGAATCTTCTGGTATTTGTAAAAATACTAGAGCAACTCTTTTTGCTTCCTCTAAATTTTTAGCTTTGATGTCTGAACCAACGTAAACATAATCTCCGTCAAGAAATTCAAGATCGTATAATTTATACCCCTGAGTTTCCACTTCCATTGGTAAACATTCCCTGAGACTGAGCTTTAGCTATTTGTCTCATAGCTTCTCTATCTCTTTCCATAATTGCATTAATTTCTGCTACGTTTACTTGTGCGCCAAATTTAGCTTGTAGTTCAGCAATCTTAAGCTTCATATTTGCTTCTGCTTCATCTCTTTGTCTATCATCTTCCATGATGATTTTCATTCTATCTGTTTCTGCATCTATGATAGCTTTTTGTCCTAAGTTTTGAGCTTTCATAGCTTCTGCTTGTGCCAACATTTCTTCTGGTGATGGTTTAGCATCTTGTGGTTGTTGTGGTGGCATTGGCGGAACTTGTGTGTTTACAAATGATTGAGCATCTTTGAAACCAGCCATTTCAATCATTTTGGTTAATGTGTTTGCGTACTGCTGTAAATCAACCAATGGATTTTGTGGGCCAAGTAATTGCATAATTTGTTCTTGCTTTTGTGCTATGGATGTAAGCACTTGGAACTTTTCTTGGTCGCTTGATTTTGAAATAGCTACATTAATTGAAATGTCTTTGTCTGTATCCCAGTATCTTGGATCAACGGGTATAAACTCATTATTGAGTCTCATTACGTCTGGTTGTTCTTGGTGTTTAATGACTAGAGCATTTACTAGCTTGAATAAATCTTTCATACCATCTGCAAAGTGTCTGCAAATAAGCTCTATTCTACCTTGCGCACCAGACATAGTTGCTGATACAGCTTGGGCTGTAGAACTTTGTAATGCATCTGCATTTAGTCCAGCACTAGCTTTTGATACACCAGTTCTATTTTCTTTTGCTTCGTCTAAATATCCTAAAACTGGGAAAGCTTCTTTGCCTACAAATGGTACTGCAAAGGGTTGTACCATTCCCGGTGATCTCATTCTGATTGGTTGTCCTATATCTGTGTTAAGAACATCGTCAATATTAACTTGTCCTTCTACTATACCCATTCTTGGGAAGATGGCGTGACCTAGACTATCAAGTGTATCTCGCATGATCTGAGATTTCGCTGCTTGAATAGGCATCAAGTAATCGGCTGGACATGAGCCAATGGAGGTGTGAGGCTCTGGATCGGGACAGAAGAGTGTAATAGGTAAATCATCCCATGAGGTTGCATTAACGATGTTTAATCCATTTCCAACTGTGCATACTCTAATCCTTTCATCTATGCCATCACCATCTAAATCATAAAAAATGTAGTGTTCTACATATAAAACGTTTTTGCTGTTATTGTCTGCTCTATCTACGCCTGAATAATCAGCATAAGGATTTCTTGCTTGTTCTTCTTCGTAGCTTTCTGCATCAACATAATTTCCTGAACCAGCGTATTGTTCCATTTCATCTTTGTCGTATCCCATAGCAACTAAGTCGCTGATAGTTTTAACCATACGATGTGCAACATAAGGAGATGATTCTAAGTCTCTTGCGCTTCTTGAAATTAAAACTTCTTCGGGTGGTACTGCTTCGATAACCACTTGGTCTTTTGGTTTAATTCTTCTTATAGTTACATCGTAACTTGCTGGTGTTTCTTGTGTTACTTCTTCGCCTGTTTCTGGATCAACCAAACTTATACTTTGCATTTCGATAGATTGTTTGATGACCTCTACATTTGGATCAAGAATTAATGCTTGGTAACTTTCTGGTGTTATGTTTGTGTATTCGTGGGTTGATGCTGTAATAGAATCATCCCAGTATGCTTTTACAAAACCTGTTTTTCTTATAAGTGCATCTTTAAATGCATCGTATAAAACTTTAAATCCTGAATTTTTTTGTTGGATAACGTAGTTAATGTATTCTGTTTGCTGTTTTGCGAATGGTATATCTTCTGGATTTTTAGGTACAAACTCTACTACTTTGTTAGTACCAAAAAAAGTACGCATGATTGATGGAAGCATAAAGAGTACGCTATCTCTTACATCGGTTGATACATATTCTGATTGGGCTTGGCTTTGTCCGTCTGGCTCACTACCTAAATAATATTCTGTAGCATCTGCTCTTTGTCTGCCTATTTGGTCTATGAAATCTTTAGCATCATCCATCTCACTTTTGAGACAACCTTGTAGTTTCTCAACATCGTAAGACTCTTCTTGTGCTAAACCATCTTCGTAAATAGCTTCTTTATCTTCTTTCATAAAAATTAACCTACTCTAAATATTTTTGATTTTAAGGGTTTCTTGAAATTATACCCTAAAAAGTTCTCTCCTCCACTAAAACTTGCAGCACTACTCGCCATGGTCAATGCAAGTGCATCTGCTTTATCTGGTGACTTGATTCCTCTTTTTTTCATTTCGTCTTTAGACTCTATTTTTATTTTTCCAGTTGAGGTATATTTGTATGAGGGTGCAGCTAATTCTGCAACAAGCTCGTCATCATTAGGAAGTCGGCAGTTACGCTGCACCAACCAATCTTTTACAGCAAACCAAAGTTCTGCTCTAAGGTTCAAGTAATTTTTTCTTGTCGATGGTGATTCCGCTACATTAATACCTCTTACTGGTAAATTTTGTTCAGCCAATCTATCTACAACTCCAGCACCTAGACCAATTACGTCTACTAATATTTCTTGCGGAGTTTCTAATGCAGTCGCATCGTCATACAAATTTTTAATTGCACCGCATAATTGCATTAAATCCATCGATTTAAAAGTCTTAATTTCAAAGACAGTATTTCCTTGTCTTATACATAGTGCAGAATTGTCACCACCAAAACGTGCAACATCTAATCCCCATATAATTGGTTCACTAGCTGTTAGAGAAACGTCTCTATCAATGGCTGTTCTTGCTAAATCTATTGGTATAACTGCATCATCATCTGCTTTTGGAAACTCGCCCAAAACTTCTACTCTTGCTACTGTTGAATCTTCACCATATTGTTCAATCATAGATTGGAAAAGATTTTGGTCAGTTCCTTCTACTGTTCTTGAATCTATTTGTTCTAAGTTCCAGAACTTACGCTTAGAGGTAAAGCTTTCATAGAATGGGCCTGTGTTTCTTCTTGGGTTAGAGAAAGTAAACCAAAAACGATTTTCGGTTGGCTCGGAGAAGAAGCCCTCGGATACAGAATATATAGGAGCTGGAATACCTGATGCTTCATCCATTATTAGGCATACGCCATAGTTAGAATGGATACCTGCAAACGCATCTGGATTTTCTTCACTCCAAAGCTGTGCTTGTGCATAGTAATAACCTGTATCGATTTTTAAGTCTCTTTTGAGAGCTTCTTCAAACCAAGATTCTGGTTTTATTGCTGTTGCTGTTTTTGTGTACCAATGATTGTTAATTGCTAGAGTTAGCCACTTACCTAATTCAGCCCATGTTCTTGATCTAAGCTGTTGTTCGGTGTTTGCAGTTACGATTATGGTTGAGCCAAGTCTTGTTGATAGCATCCATAGTATAAGCCATGCAACTAATGCTGATTTACCAATACCACGACCTGATGCTACTGCTAGTCTAAACATCTCGGGATTAACTTTGCCATTGTTCCTTGCGATGTGTGTTGTCATTTTTTTTAAAATTTTTTCTTGCCACTTCCTTGGGCCTGTAAATTCGGCAAGGGGGGTGTCCTCTTGTCCCCACGGAAAGATAAACTTTACAAAGTTGTAGGGATCATCTTTGATATAAGGCGACCATATCTCAGTCATCAAAGCTTGTTCTTGTTCTGCTCCGTACTTCATAGGTTAATAAGAACCAAATATAAACCTAGGTTAAATACAAAACCTAATGCAAATATCTTAGCTACCTCGTTTCTTATGTCTTTCATATTTCTCCAAAAAAAATTAAAAAAAATTATCGCAACAGTTACACGTACACTACCCCGTCGCTAAAAAATGATGGGGGGGTATGTGCATTTTTCAACAAGGAGCATTTATATTATGCTTTTTTGCACATGGGCGAACCCATCTCGTTAGCTTTTATAGGGTAGAGGGTAACTAGCTAACCGCCCTAAACTTTATTTTTTTTATCAATCTGATTAATTACCTGTTTGTCCATGTCCTGAGAGGTTGATTTAACAGCGTTTATAATCTTTGGCTCTTTTCTATCTGTCATATATCCGCCAATTCTATCTTTTGCACCTGTCAAAACATCATTTAAGTTAATTGTTGCGTGTACTGTTTCTTGTCTGTCTTTCCAATTCTTTGGATCTTGATTTTTTAAATAGAATATCTGGGCTGTTACATTTCCGTCTGTCGCTGATGTAAACAAACTGTTCGTTACTGTTGCTAATCCTTTAGCTTGTCCTCTTTTTAAAGCATCCTCAAATTCCGCAGATCGTTTCCTGTTGCGGTCTATCGTATCCCATGAAACGCCCAAAGCACGGGCTATTTGAGTGGTTCCTAAACCTCTTGATGCTAAATTTTCAACTTGTTCCAGATCTAAATTAATTCTCTTTCTACCAACTTTTTTTATTGGTTTTTTATCTTTTTTAGGTGTTTTTTGCTCCATTTTTAAATTTTTTTTCTACCTCTTAGCCCTTTATTTTACAGCATTCTTAAAAAAAACCCTATGTTTTTTACGTCTGGGTGTTGCAAGGTAAA
>Ga0255768_10005966_pt1 | contig 11609 bp, 10 predicted proteins | sample 071ome_33_FD_179983 | JGI IMG/M metagenome (GOLD analysis project Ga0255768, IMG submission 179983) | Coastal salt marsh microbial communities from the Groves Creek Marsh, Skidaway Island, Georgia - 071412AT metaG (version 2) | ecosystem: Environmental > Aquatic > Marine > Intertidal zone >...
GTTGCGCTTGAATCTTTCTTGGGGAGGAAAAGACGCGACGTTTTCTGGAGCGGCTTGGGGTCGGCTGCGCTTACCAACGCGACCCTGCTTGACCCAAACAAAGTCATACCAAGGTTCATGCCCATCGAACCCAACGACATACTGCTTCAGTATATTGGTGATCTCGCCACAGTTGATTTGCTGGCATGCAGCGTAAAGTTTCGCCGCAGCAAGCTCAACCTCCTCAAGGGGGATCGCCGACTCCTCTGCTCGCATAATCATGGGATGTCCAGTACCCGTAACCGATGTCCCCAAAAGCAACTCCTCGTGCAGCTTTTCGCCCGGGCGCAAACCAATGAACTCTATGTCAATATGGTCCGCCCCATGGCTTTCACCCTCGAGCTCATGACCGCTAAGGCGAATCATTCGGCGCGCGAGCTCAACAATCCGAACGGGCTCACCCATATCCAACACAAAAACGTCCCCTCCCGTCCCCATCGCACCGGCCTGGAGGACCAGCTGCGCGGCCTCTCGAATACTCATAAAGTAGCGCGAGACCTCAGGGTGAGTGACTGTAACCGGCCCCCCCTGCTCGATCTGCTCCCTGAAAAGTGGCACGACAGAACCAGAGGATCCAAGAACGTTTCCAAAGCGCACAATACAAAAACGGGTCGGCGTCTCTAACTGAGACATCCCCTGAAGGATGAGTTCTGCAAAGCGCTTGGAAGCCCCCATAACATTAGCGGGCCTCACTGCTTTGTCTGTTGAAATTAGAACAAACGCGTCGACCTGCGCGCGCTGCGCCGCCCTCGCAGCACTTAATGTGCCCTGGACATTGTTTAACACGCCCTCAGCAATATTATGCTCAACCATGGGAACGTGCTTGTACGCCGCCGCGTGATAGACGGTGTTGACCTTGAAGGTCTTGAACAATGACTCAAGCCGCTTCTCATCCCGCACCGATCCCAGCAATGTCACCACAGGAATGCGCAGGCCGCGCTTTATCTGTATTGCCCTCAGTTCACGTTCTACGGTGTATAGGGAGAACTCTGACACATCCAATAACACCAATTCCGCTGGCTCAGACTCAATGATTTGACGACACAACTCAGACCCGATAGACCCCCCGGCCCCGGTTACCATGACCACCTTGCCGTGAATGCACCTATCGATCAGCTCCGGATGTGGAGGCACAGGGTCTCTTCCGAGCAAGTCATCAAGATCAACATCCTGAATCTGATTGACGCTAGCCCGGCCTGCAACCAGTTCGGAGATCTTCGGCACCGTGCGGACGTGTACCGGCATACCCACAAGGGAGTTAATAATTTCTCTTCGACGCTCGGGAGTGGCTGAGGGTACGGCGAGGAGGACCTGAGCCACATCAAATTCAACGATTAGCTGCTCTAGCTGGCTAGCCGCCATCACCGGGCGACCGGCGATCATGCTGTTGACCACTGCCTTATCATCGTCTACGAACGCGACAACCTGATATGACGCCCCATGATTGAGTGCATATAGCAACTGGCGACCCGACTCTCCCGCGCCGTAGATAATGACTCGTCTCGCATCCTTACCTAAATTGGACTGATGCCAGGTCCGCATCACCATACGAATTGCACCCGTGCCAACAAACATAACAAGCCAAAACACGATGGGTGTGGACACAGACATATCGATATCTGCGAAATAAACAAGTGCAACCAGACTGCCTGTGGTCAGAGTTACTGCTCGAGCCAAAGCCCAAACTGCCTGCTGTCCCATGTGCCGAATCAATGAGCGATATAATCCCAAGGCAACAAAAGAACCGGCTGTCGCCAGCATCAGCGCACCAAGAGCGACAAACTCCCCGAAATCAGCAGGGACCGGTTGACGACTAGCCGAGAGAAAGAGCGCCCCGTAAAGGGCGAACAGCGCAATGGTCAAATCAATCAGCAGCAAAGACGCGAACCGCACACGGCCACCGGTTGGCTGGCCGGTTAGCGCGAGCCAGGCCACCTTCGCATGCCCTACTGACAGCGTCATTCCGGATCCTAGTTTTTTAACCATCTATGTGTCCTGGATACCACTGTAGGTGGTCTCAATGCGAGCTACCACCAAGGCAAATAGAGCACGCAGTCTACGCCCTCTTCCTGACATATACCAAGAGTATAAGCGGGGGAATTGTGGCCAAAATTACCGCTATACCTCGGGAATAAACGTCATTTAGCGACAACATCGCGAGCGGAAACCACCAGCAGAGATGAAGGCCAAGCAAACCAAAATTGAGGGCTGCGACATTACCCGTTAACCGCGCGAGCCGCTGATACACATGATCCCGGTGGGGTCTATGGGGCGCGAGCCGCTTTGACAGGCGGATCAAAAGCGTGAGGCTGGCGTCTAACAGGAACGGCGCCATCAGAATAACCCAAGCCCACCCAAGAGACTGATCGAGCACAGAGGCGTGAATCCCTACAGCGCCCAACAGAAAACCTATCGCGATTGAGCCCGCGTCCCCCATAAACAAGGACGCCGTCGGCCAGTTAAACACCACAAACGGAAAACATACAGCGATTAATAACAGCAGTGTGGCCACCAGCCCATCGGATTGCGGCCCGCCGCCGGCTAATAAAATGAATACCATCCCGACCAAAACGGATAAGGTCTGCGTGATCGCAAAGCCATCGGCGCCGTCCATAAAATTAAATAAATTTATGGTCCAAACCAAGGCAATCAAACAGAGAAACTGCAACCAAGGGTCGATACCATCAAGCTCAAAGCTGACCAACGCACCCGCCGCGATAAAATAAATAATGAGTCTCACGCCACTGCCCAAGCCGAAGCGATCATCCATAAGTCCCACAAGGGATAAGGCAACAGCGACTATCGAAACGGCTTCTATGCTGGCAAAGGCGCCAATGAACCTTTCTTCAAATAACACCAAGCAAGCCGCGCTTATAGCGACCAAAACAATACCCCCGCCCACCGGGGTGGCATCTTGGTGCTGGCTGCGCTGCCCGGGAATGTCCAGTAAACCGGCAAGAGGGGCTAGCTTCCTAAAACTCCACAGGCCGAGAAAGCTGACAACGACAATCGAGGCTAATAGCAAGCTCATGCTGAGGGCCCTTCAGTGTCATCCGTCAGTAGTGTTTCGAGGGTCCAACGTGGCTGCCAGCCATCGATAGCAGGTGAGGCACCGGTCCAGCCCTCGCCGCTTACGGCAGCCCAGGTCGAACCGGGCGCGGCACCCGAAAGTCGATCCCGGCACCAGCCACCGACCCTCCAAAGCGGTACTGGGAATGACAGTCCCCCAGCGTGTCCGAGCGCTCGCGCTATACGTCTAGCTGAATAAGATTCGCCATCGGTAACCGGCAAGCTTCTACTCGGCAATTGCCCCCAGCTCTCTCGCTGAATCAGATCGAGCAATAAAGCAACCAGGTCTGGTCTGGAAATCATACTGCGCTGACCCTTGTCGGGAAACGCTATTGGAAGGCGCCCCGCAAACTGACTCAGGGTCGCTAAATTACCCGTAAGCTGATGGTCATAAACCAACCCGGGCCGACAGATAACCACATCGCAATCACTGTGGCCTAAAAGCTGTTCTAGGCTCTGCTCGGCCAACCACTTGGATTCGGCGTAAGCGGTGCCCGGTCGAGGCAAGGACGCCGCTGATAGCGACGCGTTGGCACTCGCTGCTGGCACAACATTCAGCGTACTGATGAAGATGAAACGCCTGATACCTGCCGTAACCGCCGCGTCAGCCAAGGCCATCGTGGCTCGATGGTTGATTCGCTCATAATGATGCGGGGCAGACCGGTTGTGCGCGAGACCCGCGCAATGAACAAGCGTGGACAGCCCCTCCAAGGCTGATCGGAAGCCCGTGTGCTGACCAAGATCTAACGCTCGATCTGTATCGTCCCTGCCCAAGGTCACCACTGGCAGCTTGTGGCTCGCAAGAGTGGCGGCTATGGCGCTTCCGAGATAGCCAGAAGCGCCGGTAATCCCTATCACCGGCGCTCCAGGAGCCAAACAGCAGGGCTAGTCCAACGTGATCTGAGCTCTGTTTTGCTCGATGATAGTCTCACCAATTCCCTTGACCTCTGCCAGCTCGTCAACGGACTCAAAGGGTCCAAAAGCCTGACGATATTCAACAATACGATACGCTTTGGCAAGACCGACTCCCTGCAGACCCGCTGACAGTACTTCAGGGGAATCCGTATTTATGTTGACGGCATCCTGGGCCATAAGCGGTGTGTTAACACCCAACAAAGAAACCGCCATCACCAAACCGCACAGCACACTTCTCACCGAGCGGTCCAGGCCGCTAAACACTGCCGCACCCACTCGTTGTTTTTGAGGCTTTGCCTCGCCGTAACTTCTATCCATCATTCTCTAATCTCCTGTAATGGTCACCGAGTCCTAGCTGACTCATCGCCACCCTACAGGGACAGCCGCTCTACTCACTCATCCATGATTAGCGGTGATATCAATTACCCGAGATTGATGCCAATACACGCGCCAACGCCTGGGCAGGATCTTCAGCGGCGGTAATGGGCCTACCCACAACCAGGTAGTTTGCCCCCGCAGCAATCGCCTCGCTTGGCGTTAATACCCGACGCTGGTCACCCAGCGCATCATCATGCAACCGGATACCCGGGGTAATCAGCAAAAAATCGTCCCCCAAGCGCTCTCTGATTGCTGGCGCTTCCTGGGCAGAACATACGACACCATCGAGGCCCGACGCTCGCGTTAACTCGGCCAGCGTGACTGCCCGTTCGAGGGGCGTACCCGTAGCACCTGTTTCCACCAGATCCTCGGGAGCCATACTTGTGAGCACGGTAACGGCAATCAGCTTGGGGGAGCACGCCAGGTCTGACAAGCTGGCCTTGGCTTCCTTCATCATGCGGCTTCCACCCGCAGCATGAACGTTCACCATCCAGACACCATGCTCAGCGGCTGCGCGACATGCCTTCGCCACCGTGTTGGGGATGTCGTGAAATTTCAGGTCCAGGAAAATCTCAAAACCCAGATCATTCAACGCATGCAGGATGGCTGGACCTTCGTGTGTGAAAAGCTGCTTACCCACTTTCACTCGACATTTTTGTGGATCCAAAAGACGCGCTAATGCCAGCGCCTGGCTCGACGAATCAAAATCAAGCGCAACGATTAATGGCCCTTTTTCATCCATGGCAAATCCCGCCACATGCCCCACCTTCAAACATATTCAATTTCGCCAGTCGCACTCAGGTCCCTGATGCTCCCCCAGTGCTTACACCCAGGACAGTGCCAATGCAGCTGCTGCCCACGGAACCCGCAATGACCGCAGCGATAACTCGATCTGCCTGCCACCAATTTATTAATCGTGGCTAATTCTAGGGCTTCGTCTTCGCCAACCTCGCTCTGGCTATGCAGTTGCATCAACAACTCCAAACCGCGTAAGGAGGGTTTTTTCTGTAAATGCTGTCTTAAAAATGTTTTAGCGGCGGTAGCGCCCTCGGCATCGCGAAGCTCAAACGCTATCGCAAGAATCAAGGGCGTATTTGGCGCGCGCCGAAGACAGTCTTCGAGATAAGCGAGAAATTCTTCTCGTCGATCGAGGGCATAAAACGCCTGCTTTAATAGCGGAATACTCTCAGCAACGAAGCCTGGCTCTTGTTGCGCAAGTGACTTTAAAACCTTGATGGCGCGCTCGGGATTTTCCGCCTTGATCTCCAAATCCCCGAGCGTCATCGTAGCGCGTACAGATGCCGCATCGTACTTCAGCGCCTGCTGTAAATAGTCCCGACCCGCCTGGTAATCAAGCTGCGCGACGGCTTCCTCAGCCTTTTCACAGCAATAGTGCGCCAACAGAATGGCAACTGGCTGTCCGACCTCATCAGCCTCTGCCGACTTGGACTTCAGCAAACTCCGTCGAGGCAACAATTCTGTCGCAATCGATAGCGCCTGACTCCAATCCCGCTGCGCCTCATAGATTTCCAACAAGTGCCGCTGTGCAACGCGCTTATGGTCTCCCGACTCTGCCACCAAGTCTTTGAGCAAACGTTCTGACCGATCCAAAAGGCCCGCGGAAATATAATCTCTGGCGAGCTCCAAGTGCGACAAATGCAACTGCGCGACCGGCAAACTGGGTCGCGCTAACAGATTTTGATGAACCTTGATGGCGCGCTCTACCTCGCCGCGTCTTCGCAGGATGTTGCCAAGCGCGATATGCGTATCAAATGTCTCGGCATTGACCTCCAGCGCCTTGGTAAAGGCATCGATGGCACTATCCTGACTACCGTCAAGCAGAAAATTAAGTCCCCGGTAGTATTGCGAGGGGGGACTGGCACCAAAGTCCCAAAAGTTAAGCGTCCTGCTGACCGAACGCTTTCCCAAAAGCCAACCCAAACCGATGGCCACCGTGAGCACAGCGAGAAGCAGATAATCAGTCACCGTGGGTGACACCCGCTCGACGCAATTTGTCCACTTCTTTTTGCAAGCGTGACACTTCCCGTCTCTGCCTGGCCAAAGAAGCCCTTTGCTGGAGCGCTAAAACACTCGATGCCAGCAAACCCAACAGCGCACCGATGGCCAGCATCCCCAGGAGCCATACTGAAGCGGGCCGGGCGGGAAGCTGGACTACCAATAAATCCAAGCTGATTGGGGTCGCATTTTGAAGTGAAAACAGCGCACCAGCAGTGACCGTGGCGAGTAAAATCATGCCGCCGAGCAAAGTCCGCACCAGACGCATACGTTAAAAACCCGACTTGAGGGATCGATTGACTCGCTCTCTAAGTTCTTTTCCTGGCTTGAAATGAGGGACGTGTTTTCCCTCTAGCTCGACGCTGTCCCCGGTTTTCGGATTCCTTCCGCGTCGAGGCTCTCGATAATGTAACGAAAAACTGCCAAAGCCTCTGATTTCGATCCGCTCGCCACCTGCCAGCGTCTCAGCCATATGATCAATGATCAGCTTCACAGCGAGCTCGACGTCTTTGGCGCTGAGCTGGTCTTGGCGCGAAGCCATTAACTCGATAAGTTCGCTGCGGGTCATAGCTGTGTGTACGTAATGAAAGGACCCCGCCTATTTTCCACAGCTGGGCAAAGGTTGCAACTCATTCATTTCAAACAAAATTTTAAAAAAAAGGCCCTGAAGCGGGCCTTTTATCCTGGATTGCGAGAAATGCCTTTACTGGCCGTCCATCTGCGCCTTGATGAGGTCACCAATGGTACCGGGGGACGCGGCCTCATCTTGCTGCTTCAGCGACTCCACGGCTTCTTTCTCATCGTCAACGTCCTTGGCTTTGATCGACAAGCCCAAGGATCGGTTCTTGCGATCCACGTTGATGACCTTGGCTTCGACGGAATCACCCACATTGAGAACTGATCGCGCGTCATCAACCCGATCTACGCTGATATCCGAGGCCTTGAGGTAACCCTCAACCTCCTCGCTCAACTTGATCGTGGCGCCCTTTGCATCGACCTCGGTAACGGTGCCCGTTACGATGGCGCCCTTGTCATTGTCGCTGACATAAAGGCTAAATCCGTCTTCCTCCATCTGCTTAACGCCCAGAGAAATACGTTCACGTTCGGGGTCAATCGAGAGGATTACCGTCTCAATCTCATCGCCCTTCTTATAGTTACGAACGGCTTCTTCTCCGGTCTCGTTCCAGCTGATATCGCTGAGATGAACCAGACCATCGATGTTACCGTCGAGGCCGATGAAGATGCCGAAATCCGTAATAGACTTGATGGTACCTGATATGCGGTCACCTTTTGCGTGATCTGCTGCAAATGCATCCCAGGGATTCTGCGTACACTGCTTGATACCGAGAGAGATACGACGACGCTCTTGATCGATGTCGAGAACCATGACTTCGACTTCATCACCGAGCTGAACGATCTTGGATGGATGAACGTTCTTATTGGTCCAATCCATTTCAGATACGTGAACAAGACCCTCAACACCTTCTTCAATCTCGGCGAAACAGCCGTAATCAGTAAGGTTGGTTACGCGGGCATTAGTGCGACTGCCCTCTGGGTATCGGTTGGTGATCTCAACCCAAGGATCTTCACCCAACTGCTTGAGACCAAGCGATACGCGATTGCGCTCGCGATCGAACTTGAGGATTTTTACGTCCATTTCCTGACCGACTTCAACGATCTCGCTGGGGTGCTTGATCCGCTTCCAAGCCATATCAGTGATATGAAGGAGGCCGTCAACGCCACCCAGATCAACAAAAGCGCCGTAATCCGTCAAATTCTTGACGACACCCTTGACCGACATGCCTTCTTGCAGGTTCTGGAGCAGCTCTTCGCGCTCTTGGCTGTTGGCGGCTTCCATGACGGCTCGCCGTGAAACCACCACGTTGTTTCTTTTCTGGTCGAGCTTTATGACCTTAAAGTCGAGCTCTTTGCCTTCGAGGTGCGTTGTTTCGCGGATGGGGCGCACATCGATCAGCGAACCGGGCAAAAATGCGCGAATCGAATCGATATCTACGGTAAAACCACCTTTGACCTTACCATTGATGATGCCCACCACGACTTCTTCCGCCACGTGAGCTGCCTCGAGTCGCTTCCAGGCCTCGGCGCGCTTCGCCTTCTCTCGGGATAGCTTGGTTTCACCAAAACCGTCTTCAACGGTTTCGAGCGCCACCTGTACTTCATCACCAACGTTGAGCGTGCACTCACCATTGGCGTTAATAAACTGGTCGAGCGGTATAACACCCTCAGACTTGAGTCCGGCGTGAACCGTTACCCACTCATTATCAATATCGATAACAACACCCGTCACAATGGAACCGGGTTCCATGTCAACGGTCTTTAAACTTTCTTCAAATAATTCGGCGAAGGATTCGCTCATGAGATTTACCTGTGGTTGCGACGCCCTGCATTAGCTTTGCTAATTTTGCGTCTTAGCCGGTATCCAGACTCACCGGGTCTGTCGTCAGTTCGCGGAATCCGAGGTGTCTGGCCTGTCGCCGGATGTCCGCCCTAAAAGTCCTCTAGACACCATCAGATCGGTTACCTGAGAGAACACCTGCTCCGCAGTCAGCGTCGTGCTGTCCAGCGTGACGGCGTCTCCAGCGGCAACCAGCGGCGATATTGATCGGGAGGAATCCCGAGCATCGCGGTCTCGTATGCTGTCCAGAAGGCGCGGCAGGCTAACACTTTCACCTTTTTCTAGCAACTGGGAATATCGCCGCTCCGCGCGGGCTTCTGCGCTGGCGGTCAGGAAAATTTTCAACGGTGCGTCGGGGAATACTTGGGTACCCATATCCCGGCCGTCTGCGATCAAACCCGGTAGCCTGGCCCACTCACGCTGTCTGGCCAACAGTGCCTCTCGGACCCCCGGCAACAGCGCCACGGCCGACGCGCCTTTGCTGCCGAGTTCAGATCGAATTTCAGCAGTGACATCAACGCCATCGAGCCAAACATGCACTTCGCGATCTCCGACAACAAATTCTGCATTGAGTGTACGAGCAATAGCTGCGGCACCTTCTTCATCGGTCCAGGCAACATCCGCGCTCAGACACGCCTTGCCCACGACGCGGTAAAGAGCGCCACTGTCCAGTAGATGCCACTGGCAATGTTTCGCCAGCCGCATCGCCAACGTACCCTTGCCTGCACCACTGGGCCCATCGATACAGACGACCGGGGCGGACGTCACGAGTCCGTATCCAGCTGCAAACCCACGCCGCTGGCCAGATCAGCAAATCCGGGAAAAGAGGTCGCGACGTGATCACAGTTTAAAACAGTGATCGGGCCCTTGGCGCGCAATGCCGCCATCGAAAAGCTCATGGCAATTCTATGATCATCGAAGGTTTCAATGGTCGCGCTCCCCATCGACCCACCCTCAATACGAATACCATCGGGGGTTGGCAGATTGATAATACCCAGCGCATCGAGCCCACGTGCCATTGACGCGATGCGATCGCTCTCCTTAACCCGAAGCTCTTCCGCGCCGGTGAGAATCGTGGCGCCCTCAGCACAGGCAGCGGCGATAAACAGCGCCGGAAACTCATCGATCGCCAAAGGAACAAACTCCTCCGGTATTTGAATACCTTTCAACGGCGCGTAGCGCACCCGCAGGTCTGCCACCGGCTCACCGCCAACCTCTCGCGGATTGATGATTTCGATATTCGCGCCCATCAAATCCAAAATACTGAGTACGCCGGTCCGCGTTGGATTCATTCCAACATGCCGTAACAAAAGATCCGAACCCGGTGCAATACTAGCTCCAATCAGAAAGAAGGCGGCGGAGGAAATGTCGGCGGGAATATCTATATCCGCTGCCTCTAAGCTGCCCCCTCCCTCGACACTGATCACACCATTGGCTTCTTCCACCGCATAACCAAAGCCACGCAGCATTCTCTCAGTGTGATCACGGGTGGGGGCAGGTTCGGTAACGGAAGTTCGACCGCTGGCCATCAAACCGGCTAGCAGCACACAAGACTTTACCTGGGCGCTGGCAATGGGCAGATCGTAGTGAATGCCCCGCAAAGGCTGCCCACCGAGTATGTGCAAGGGCGGGCGACCATCGGGCGCGGAGCTTATAGAGGCACCCATTTTTTCCAGGGGCGTGATGACTCGACCCATAGGGCGCTTCATGAGTGAGGCATCGCCGACCAACTCGATGTTAAACGCCTGCCCTGCGAGCAAACCGCTGAGCAAGCGCATGCTGGTACCCGAATTACCCATATCGAGTGGATGCTCTGGTGCCGATAGGCCGTTGAGTCCCACTCCATGGATAGACAGGCGACCACCCGTCGGGCCATCAATGCGCACTCCCATTGCCCGAAAAGCCGCGACCGTCGCGAGCGCATCTTCGCCCTCTAAAAAACCCTGAACCTGAGTTATTCCATCAGCCAGCGCCCCGAGCATGACCGAGCGATGAGACATGGACTTATCTCCCGGTACCCGGATATCTCCTTTGAGAGCACCCCCTGGCTGGACAACAAATTTCACGGTGCACCGTCCTGTTCTTCCCCGGGATCACTGCCGACCTCTTGTGCCGGGATTTCTTGATCCAGGGCTTCGTCGAGCACCGGGTTGAGAATTCTGTCGTGGCCGCGACGCACCTCTTTACACCGGCCGAAATAGCGCTCAAGAGCATCGCTATCTCCATCAGCAACCCAACCCTTTAACACCGCGATTTCTGCCTCGACCCGTGACAGCGCTGCGTTGATGGCAGCGCCGTTGGTCAAGGCAACGTCACGCCACATAACCGGGTCCGATCCCGCGATTCGAGTCATATCGCGCAGGGCACCACCGCCATGACGCATAGGATCCAAGGGGTCATCTGCCAAGGCGTTGGTCAACGCATAGGCGAGTAAATGGGGTGAATGGCTACTCGCCGCTAAGGCAGCATCGTGATCGCTCACCGTCATGGTCGTAATGCGCGACCCGGCGGCTCGCCACATCGCCGCGACGATCTCGACGGCCTCTCGCTCGGTGTTTTCCAGGGGAGTGAGTATGACTTCTCGGCCCGCAAAAAGCGTGGCTTGCGCAGATCCAACGCCGCTGTGTTCAAGTCCGGCAATAGGATGCCCTGGCACGAACCGCGGGTAGGTCGAATCGGCGCGCTCGATCACCCAGCCCTTGATGCTGGCCATATCGGTAATAACGGGGGGGCTTTCAAGCGCCGACAGCTTGGGCAGTATCTCCGCCAGCAGCTC
>Ga0255768_10005967_pt1 | contig 11609 bp, 14 predicted proteins | sample 071ome_33_FD_179983 | JGI IMG/M metagenome (GOLD analysis project Ga0255768, IMG submission 179983) | Coastal salt marsh microbial communities from the Groves Creek Marsh, Skidaway Island, Georgia - 071412AT metaG (version 2) | ecosystem: Environmental > Aquatic > Marine > Intertidal zone >...
CTGTATCTGGTTCTTTAGCTAAAGAAATTACAGATTATATTGAAACACTAGATGATTCTACTGGAGCAATTATAGACATACAAGCTACAGAGCTTGACAGAGGTAGAATTGCATATATTATAGTTCATAAAGGATAATGGCTAACTGTCAACATTGTAGTGAGCCTAACCCAGAAGGATACTTTAATTGTCCTTCATGTGGGTTAAGAGCAGCTCCTAATAAATGGAATACGAATTTTGTTATTAGAGAAAACAACTCAATGGCAAGAGCTATTCGTACAGACCAAATAGATTTTAATACTTTGTCTATGGAAGACAGTATGAAAAAAATGAAAGAAAGCGCAAGTAAACAAAAACCTGCACCAAGCGGGAAAGGTATAAGGGTAATGTAATGCCAATGGTAGGAAAGAAAAAATTTTCATATACGAAAGCTGGAAAAAAGAAAGCAAAAGCTTATGCTAAAAAAACTGGAAAGAAGATGAGCAATGCCAAGAAAAAAAGCTACAAAAAGTAAGACTACTAGAAAAAAAGGTAGTCCAACACCAACAAATAAAGCTTTATATTCTAGGGTAAAAGCAGCAGCAAAACGCAAATTTGATGTATATCCTTCTGCTTATGCCAATGCTTGGTTAGTTAAAGAATATAAAAAACGTGGTGGAAAGTACAGAGCATAATGGCATATCAAGGTGGACTTAGAAAGTGGTTTAAAGAAGACTGGGTTGATATTGGTTCTAAAAAAAAGAAAGGTAAATATCAAAAATGTGGTCGTAAGTCTGCCAAGGGTAGTAAAAGAAAATACCCTAAATGTGTTCCAGCTGCTAAAGCTAGAACAATGAGCGAAGCAGAAAAAAGAAGTGCAGTAAAAAGAAAAAGAGCAAGAGCTCAAGGAGTTGGTGGAAAACCAACAAATGTTGCTACTTTTGCTAAAAGAAGTAGAAAGGCAAGAAGAGGGTAATGAAAAAACAAACCTTTGGAACGCAAATTAGACATACTAACGGAAAGAAAAAAACAAGACAAGGTCTTAGTAAAAATACTAAGTATGGAAATAAATTGAGCAATAAAAATTATACAAAAAAGTATAGAGGACAAGGAAGATAATGGCTGATTTTAAAACAAGAATAGATGATTTGACAGGTTTTGGTAGCACTGATGATGTTGCTATAGTAGACTGGCTTACTGCTGGTGCTAGAGAAATCATTGATGTTTTACCAATGTCTAAACTAGATAGAATGTCTGAGGAAGAATTATTTCACAGTGGAAATATAAAAACAGACAACCCAGTAGATGGTGTAAATGTAGAGGACTCTAAGATACTTCACGTGTTAAGAGCAGAAGATATTACTGCAAGTCCTGTAGTATATCAACCATGTAGAGAAGTTCATGCTAACCAAATAGGTAGAGTGATAGACCCTAATTATATGGAGTATGCTACAGCTACAGACCCAGCATATTATGTTTCTAATAAAAAATTGTTTGTATTACCTGACCATCCTACTGCACCAACAAATACTGGTGATGAAGATTGTAAATTAGTAAAAATTAATGAAGATTTTACCATAGCTGCTACAGATACAACAATAGAAAACTTTCCAAAAGAAGCAAATAATGCAGTAGTGTTATATGCAGCTAGAAATGCACTTATTAGACTTATGAATGCTAAACATAGTAATTCAAATATAACCACTGCTTTAACAGCTATAAAGACTGAAATGGATGAAACTCAAGCAATAGCTGATTTGATTAACACTCAAGTAGATGCAGCTGTTACAGAGATTGCAGAAATGGCTATTAATGTAGATGTAAATGTAGATACAGCTTTAACTGCCATGAAAACAGCAGCAGACAAGATTAATGCGGCAATAGAGCTAGCAAATGACGAATATGATGAGGTAGCAGTAGAGGTAACAGGAACTGCAACTTCTCCAATATCAGCAGCTAGAAGTGCAGCAGTAAGTGCTTTATCTATAGCTGATTTAAGTATAAGCTTTTCTGCGCCAAGCGCTCCAGAATTAGGTACAGTAAGTTATGCTGATGCAACAAACGAAGACGCTAGTGCTAGTGCAGTATCAGCTATTACAGTTGCTACAGTTGATAAAGCAGATATATCTGGAGATGTTCCTACCTACACCAAGCCTGGACCTAGTATTGATACAGGTCAGTTTGAAACATTTTTAGAAACAAACGAAGATGTAGAGTTAGCTCAAATTCAATTAGGTAGACTGCAAAATGAGATGAATCAATATCAAGCAGATATACAAAATGAACTTAACGAATTTAATAAAGAGAATGCTAGATACAGAGCTAACGTTGAAGCAGAACTAGCTAAACATAATTCAGATTTACAGAAGGCTATTACTCAGGCTCAGCTTGATGCGGCAGATGCTCAACAAGAAGCACAACAAGCAACTCAAGTTAGCTTAGCTAACAAAGCGGCTGACCAAGCTTTAGCTTTGCAAAACGCAGCACAAAATATGGCAGCAACTATTGCGAACAATGATGACTTGGTAGCAAAGTTTTTACAAGAAATAAATTTATATCAAAACAATATAAATAAAGAAATACAAGAATACTCTCAAAACTTACAACAAAAAATAGCCGAGTATCAATCTGCTATTGCAATACAACAAAGTTATTACCAAGAAGCTCAAGCAAGAATTAACGCTGGTAATTCATTCTTAGCAGAAGCACAAGCTAGAGCAAACGAAGTAAATACATACGGAGCAGAAGTTGCTTCAAGACTCGGTCAAGTAAGCGCTCAAGGAACAGTTGCTGGTTCTTATATAGCAGCTGCTCAAGGTTATGCAACTGAAATACAATCTAAAATCAATATTGTTCAAGGATATGGAACTGAAGTTAATCTTAGACTTGCAGTTGACAGTAAAGAGTATGATTGGTATACAACACAATATCAAATGGTTAATGCTCAGTTTCAAGAAGCATTACAATTAATAGGTATAGATAAATTAAAAATTGAAGAAATGAATGAGAGTAGATAATGGCAGCGATAGAATTTACAGCAAAAGAGATTTATAGTAGAGTACTGCAAGCAGTTCCTGATGTATCAGAGAACTATGTACTAAACTTAATTAACGAAGCATTGATTGATATGGGTAGATATACTAATCAAATAGAGAATGCTAAAACAGATTTAAAGCATAATCAATTATGGTATGCAATTGATGATGATGAATCAGTAACTATAAACAAAGTATTTAGATGTACTATAAAAAATTCAAGCGGAGAGTATATTAAGATTCCTAGATTGTCTAATGGAGAAATAAAACAATTCTACAACGAATCAAGTACACAATCAAATACAAGTTGGACGGAGGTATAATGGCAGCGGTAAGTAGTACTTATACAGACCCAAGTGATACATTTGTATGGTGGATAGAAGGCGATAGGCTAGCTATTGCTACTATAGAAGGAGATGGAAATACATCAGAAACTGGAAGAGGAAATCTAAAGCCAGTTCAATTAGGCTCTGGTAATACTATTACTGATGGATTGTTAATTTCTTACTATGCTGAACCTGATAAACTAACAAGCATTAGTGGAACAATAGATATTGACAATGTATTGCAGCCAGCATTAATTGATTTTGTAAAAGGAAAAGCTTTAATGGACGCAGCAGCTAGAACAGATAATCCAGCGATAGCTCAGATTAGAATGGTTTCTGCACAACAATGTATGGCTAATTATAAAGAAGCTGTACGCAGATATGGTATGAAGAAAAACGATAAAGTGGGCGGAACTAGAGCAGTAGTTCCAGCAGATATGAGATAAAGGGGCAACGATGGAACTAAATAAAGATAGTAAATTTACATTCAGTATTGAAACACTTATCAGTATTAGTGTTACAATATTTATGGTTGTTGGTTTATGGTTTAATTTACAAGCTGAAATTGAAGAAGCTAAACAATTACCAGAGCCTCCAATCAGTAGAACAGAGTACGATTTAAAAGACCAAATGATTCGTAATTCTATTTTAAATACTGAAGAAAAAGTAGAGAAATTAGAAGATAAAGTAGATGACATTAAAGAAGATACACGAAGTATCAATGATACTCTACTGAAAATGAATAATAATTAATGAGGTTTACAGATGAACAACAGATTTATATCATATTTGGTATTAATTTTATTCTCGTCGCTATCTTGGTTGCACTCACAATCAGTCAACTTAGATAGTTTTGAAGATATTCAATTAACGAAGAATGAGTTTTGTGCAGTTATAGAAGTGAATGCTTCTTGGAATTGGGCAAACAAAATACCATTAGAAAAATTAGAAAACTGCTATACTGCTTATGTGGATTTATCTAACAAGCAAGTCGGTGCAGTAATACAAAAAGAGTGGGACATTAAAGTAGTACCTACTATTATTATTTTTGAGTATGGAAAAGAAGTAAAAAGATTTGAAGCAGATTTATCTATGAAATTTAGAGAAGATGAAATATTGAATGCAATTAGAACAGAGATTAAAAAATGATTAAGAAGTTTTTTAAAGATTGGGCAAAAGCGTTTTCAGTATGTTACCCTATGATGGTGCAAGGTAACTTAGCAGCATTAACATTAGGACATTTTTGGAAAGCAAACATTACAGGATTATCAGCAGCTTTTGTAGCATTGACTATATCTATCCTTTATTACGATAGAGATTGGGAAAAATTTAAATGGTATAATCCATTGGTATTAGGGTTTTCTACTTTTATGGTAGATTGGATGGTACACCCTACACACTTTGGAGGATACTTTGGAGAAGCAGCCTTAACAGGTCTAGGAACATTTGCATTAGCTATGTTCTTTGCATATAAAAAAGATATATTAGGAGAATAATATGCCAGCAAAAAAGAAAAGCACAAAAAGTAAAAAAGACCCTAGATTAGCTAGAGCTGGTGTATCTGGTTACAATAAACCAAAACGAACACCTAGCCACCCTAAGAAGTCACATATCGTTGTAGCTAAAGAAGGCAGTAAAGTAAAAACTATACGCTTTGGTCAACAAGGTGTTAAGACTGCAGGAAAGCCTAAAAAAGGTGAATCTGCTAAACAAAAAGCAAGAAGAAAAAGTTTCAAGGCAAGACATAGAAGAAATATTGCCAAAGGAAAGATGTCTGCTGCATATTGGGCAGATAAAGTTAAATGGTAAACAGGAGGAATCATGGGACCAATATTAGGTAAAGTTCTTACAAGTTTAGGTACAGAGAAGCTTATCAAAGCTATCATTATGCACCTAGGAGATTGGCTTGTAGCTAAATCATCTAACAAATTAGATGACAAGTTATGGGCAGAAGTGAAAAAAGCATTAGATAAAAAATAGGAGAGATATATGAACTGCGAATGCGGATGCGGGTGCTAAGTGCCTAAACAGATGTTAACATTAAATGACTTTAGCGGAGGACTTAATACCAAGTCCTCTCCTAGGGATATTGCGTTCAATCAAGTTCAATTAGCAGACAATGTTGTGTTGTCTAATCCTGGATTGATAGAGTCTAGCGCAGATAGCTCAACTCAGTCTTATGGTACCATATCCAGAACATCAACAAGCAATTATGGTAACGGTGCATTCATATTTAATCATGAGTTTGATATATCAGACTCTAGTGCACCAATAACTCAAACACCTAAAGAAATCATAGCATATCCAGATAATACTGATTTAAAGTTTTTACATAGATTATTCCAAGGAGGAACTGCTGACTTGGGACTATATAGTGAAACTAATATTAAGTTTCAGGCAACAGATAGTAATTCTATTACTATGTCAGATACTGCATTTGAACCTATATATTATTATGTAGATGGAGTATTGCATATAGCAGACAGAGATAGAGTTGACACATCTGGCAGCTTTACTCAAAAATCTTTACAATTAGTTGATAAAGATAGATTTAGTGCAAGTGTAAATTCTGAATGGGTTACAGGAGACTCTGGTCCATCATCTACTACAGATGCTATATTTGAGGCTATACAAAATGAAACTTCTGTGAGTATTACAACTCCTGATACTGCTGGTGAGTTTAGACTTGGATTTAACACTAACCCTGTTCAGGCAGGAACGTCTGCTATACAAGGTGGTGATGAAGATATAAAATTAACAGTTGCAGTTGAGGTTAATGACACTCTTATAACAGCTTCTACAACCTCAGGAGATGCAAATCTATCTAGTTTATTTCCAATAGGAACTAAAATATATTTAGGTAGTGAAATTATGACAGTATCTTATGATGTGATTGGAACTACAACTTTGACAATACCAGTATACAGAGGTCAGTTCAACACATCAGCAATACAACACTCTGTAGATGATGTGTTAGAAGAGTCTACAGAAGAACCTGTAGGTGGTGGAAATTGGCCAGAAGGTATTTATGAATTTACTTATACGTTAATAGACTATCAAGGAAACGAAACACTTCCTCATGTTTTTTCAACAGCTTTAGATACAGCTACAGTAGGACAAGGACAATTTTTTGATGATGTAGATATAAAATTTAAAACATCTAGCGCATTTAGAAAAAATGAAAAAGGTTTAAGAATATATACAAGAATAAAGGATACAAACGATAGATTTATTTTATTTTTAGATGTTGATTATGAAAGAGGAGCAAGAAGAAATTTATTTGAAGAATATGAATCTTGGGATAGTGGAACTTCTGGATATAATTCAACAGATACTATAGGAGAATTAGCGAATCCTTTAAGAATATTATCTCCTTCTTTGGATACTTATGAAAGCATAAATGGATTTGCTCAAGAAGAAGAAAGTATTAATTTAGGAACTAAGGGTGGATACAAAGCAGCTGCAGTTTGTGCTAGAAGAGCTTGGATTGCAAATGTAAGAAAAGATGATGTTGTTTATGATGATAGAATATATTATAGTCCTGTTAATAGGTTTGCAACATTTCCAGACTCTTACTTCTTAGATATTGGTATTAATGACGGAGACTCTTTTTCTGCTTTGCATAGTTTAGGAAATAGACTATTGGCATTTAAACAAAAAAAACTTTATGTTATTAATGTTTCATCTACATCAGATGCTGGTTGGTATTTAGAAGCAGAATATAATGGAGTAGGATGTTTTACTCAAGAATCAGTAGTAAGTACGCCTTTTGGTGTATGTTGGGTAAATCAAGATGGTGTATATATATTTGATGGTTCTAGCCCTCCAAGAGAGATATCCTCACTTCTTAACGATAAAACATTTAGAACAAACTCAAGCAAAAGAGCAGCAATAGGATACAATCCAAGACATAAACAATTAGTTGTATGTCAAAATACACAAGGAACTGATGATTTATTAGTTTATGATTTCCCTTCACAAGCTTGGTCTATTACAAAATCTATGATTAATGGTATGTCTAATTTTATGCAAACATCTCAAGGTTTATATTTTATACAATATGCTAGTTCAGGAAATAATAAAACAGTAGAGTTTCTTTCTGGTAATCCTGGTACAAACCAAATCAATTTAAAAACTAAAGATATAGATTTTGGTAGTCCAGGTAAGGTTAAAAAAGTTTATAAAGTTTATATAACAGCTAAAGATGATGGAGGAGTAGAGGCCGCTGGTAATACTTTAACATTGCAGTATGCTTTAAATGGCAGTACATCATTCGGTAATTCTGCTACAGCTACTCCAAATTCTAGCACTTATACTACATTAGTATATACACTAAATGTAGACTGTGAGTCAATAGCTTTTCAATTAACAGATGAAGAATCAGAAACTATATCTATTAACGATATTACAATAGAATACAGAGAAAAATACAAGAGAGCGTCATAATGCCAAATTCAGGTAAGCACAATGTCAACAACATTGACTCTTTCTTTAAGGTAAGACCATCTAGAGCTACCATAAGAGAAGGAGAAACAATATCTTTCTTAGAAAATGGTAAGCTTGTAAAACAAGAAAAAAGAAATGGTGTTGTATATGAAACTATTTATGTAGAGCAAGGAACTCAAGAAGTAAAGTCAACTACTACTACAACAAGCACTTCTACTTCTACTGGTGATATAAGTTCTGTAACTGCAGGTGATGGTTTAACTGGTGGTGGTGTATCTGGTCCAGTAACTTTAAATGTAGTTGGTGGTACAGGAATTACTGCCAATGCAAATGATATAGCTATTGATTCTACAGTAGTAACTCTTACTGGAACACAAACATTATCAAACAAAACTTTAACATCTCCAATCATTAGCTCTATCAGTAATAGTGGTACATTAACATTACCAACATCTACTGATACTTTAGTAGGAAGAGCAACTACTGATACTCTTAGTAATAAAACCTTAACTGCACCAACCTTTACAGGTACAGCACAAGGTGTAAATCTTACACTTACTGGTGATTTAACTGTACAGGGAGATACCACAACTTTGAATACAGCTACTTTACAAGTAGAAGATAATAATATTGTATTAAACTATTTAGATGGAGATGCAAGCTCTACTGCAGATGGTGCAGGTATTACAATACAAGATGCTGTAAATTCAACTACAGATGCAACTATCCTTTGGGATGCAACCAATGATGAATTTGATTTTTCTCATACAGTAACAGCTCCTGATTTTACTGGTAATTTAACTGGTAATGCAGCAACAGCAACTAAGCTTGCAAATGCTAGAGATATAGAGTTAACTGGAGATATAACAGGTGTAACACCAGGAGCAGGTTTTGATGGTAGTGCATCAGTAAGCATTACTACAACGATTGCTGACAATAGTGTAGCATTAGGCACAAAAACAACTGGTAATTATGTTGCTACTATAACTGCAGGACAAGGTTTAGCTAGTAATGGTGCAACCTCTGGAGAAGGAATTTCTCATACTTTATCATTAGATTTATCTGAATTACCAACATCTACCTCAGATGGTGATGGAGACTTCTTTGCAGTGGTAGATAGTGCTGATGCTCAAAAGAAACTTACAAAAGGTAACATTAATTTATCTGGTTTTAATAACGATTCAGGATTTACTTCCAATGCTGGTACAGTAACTTCTGTAGCAGTAGCAGGTGGTAATGGATTAACAAGCAGTGGTGGTCCTATAACATCTTCAGGAACAATAACACTTGCAGTAGGTTCAGACACATTGTCAGTCGGTGCAGATAAAGTAGATTTATCTGCAAGTACATTAACAGCAATATCTGAAGTTGTAGGTACAGATGGTTTTATATTTTTTGATAGCTCTGATAGTGACAATGCAAGATTAGGTGAAGTAAGTGATTTACCTTTCACTAATAATGATGGTACAATTACATCTGTTACTGGTGGTTCAGGATTAACTGGTAGCGGTAGTTCAGGTGGAGTTACCTTAGCAGTAGGTGCTGGAACTGGTATAAGTGTGTCAACAAATTCAGTAAGCACAAATGATTCAGAAATTGTACACGACAATCTTAGTGGCTTTGTAGATGATGAACATATAGACCATAGCGGAGTTTCTATTACAGCGGGTAATGGTTTGACAGGTGGTGGAACTATTGCAGCTACAAGAACTTTAGCAGTTGGAGCAGGAGATGGTATTGCAGTAAATGCAAACGATGTAGAGGTAGATTTTTCTGGGTTAGCTATATTGAATACAGACGCAGAGCCTTTGACTAGCTTAGATACGGTTCTAGTTTACAATGAAAGTGCAGATGCTATAGTTCAATTATCAGTTGATGATATTGGAGGTGGTGCAGTATCAGCAGTAGCAAATGGTGCAAATGATAGAATAGCTACATTTACAAGTTCTGATGCTATTCGTGGAGAATCTAATCTTACTTTTGATGGAAATGATTTAAGTATGAGCCCTGATACAGATAATCATGCAAATATTGGTAGAGCAAAAGTCGGTAGTATGGGTCATGTAGACTGGGCAGGATTTTCACATTATGATACAGGTAGCACAACTAATTTTGCTTTATTACAAAATTCATTAGGAAGGACAATTTTAAATTCAGCAAGTGGACAAGAATTACAATTTAGAGTAAATAATGCCGATGGCACTCAAATGGTTTTTGATGGAACTAATTTGAAACTAAAAGCAACTTCAAAACTTTACTTAGATGGTGGTACTCATACTTATATAGATGAAGTAGCATCAGACCAACTAAGATTAGTATCAGGTGGCACAGAAGTATTAAAAGCATATCCAGGTGGTACTATTGATATGTATGGTAGCAATATTGATAGAAATATTGAAATTGGTGCTAATAGAACTGGAAATGCCAATTCTTATATTGATTTAATTGGCGATACTACTTATACAGATTATGGTTTAAGATTAATTCGTTGGGGTTATCAAGGTGTAAATGCACAAAGTGCTATGTATCATAGAGGTACTGGCGATATGCTTTATGTTAATCAAGAAGCAGCACCACATGTTTGGTATGTAAGTGGTGGTGAAAAGATGAGAATAGATACATCAGGTAATGTCGGTATAGGAACTTCAATATTAGATGCAGGTGCTAAATTAAATGTAGTAAGTGGTTCAACTGCTTATACTGCACAATTCTCAAGACTCGATGCAGATGATGGATTATTCTTACATAGTGAAGCAGCAGGAACACACTATAATTGGTTAATATCTACTCAAGATAATGTAGATGCAGGATTTGAAATTACACCTTCAACAGGAGTAGGAAATAGAACTTTTAGTACACCTGCTTTTGTAATTAAAGCAGATACTGGTAATGTCGGTATAGGAACTTCATCACCAACTGCTAAATTAGTTATTGATGGTGGTGGAGATGCTGATGCTGATGCTGGAGATGCTTCTGAATATTCATTGTTAATTAATCAAGACAACAATGATAAAGGTATAGCGTTTGGATTTAATGGTGCTGATAATAAAATTGGTGCAGCTATTATTGCTAAAGGAAGTGGATACGGCTCTAACAATAAAACAGATTTACAGTTTTATGTAAAAGGAACAACTGGAACTACTGCACCTTCAAATGTAATGACTTTACAAGCTGGTGGTAATGTAATAATGCAACCAGCCAAAAAACTTTATTTAGATGGTGGTAGTGATACTTATATATCTGAAACATCTCCAGATAATTTAAAATTTTATGTAGGTAGTGTAAATCTACTAAGTATGATTGAGGGTGGAACTAATGTAGTAAAAGTTGGAGATGGAACTTATTTAGGTGTTGGAGATAGCACAGATTTTTATATGCACCACAGCACTAATTCTTATATGACAAATGGAACTGGTAGACTTGATATTAGAAATCAAGCACTAAACCAAGATATAAGATTTAGTGTCAATGATGGTGGTGTTACATCTAACATATTAACTTTAAATGCTGCTTCATCACGAGTCGGTATAGGAACTACATCACCTGGAAGACAGCTTACAGTATATGGAGAAGGTGTAATAAGATTAGATTCAGCTTCTGCTGACCCTGGAATAGATTTTAATACTGCAGGTACTTCTGATATGCAAATAAGATATAGAGCTGCATCTGATAAATTACAAGTTTATTCTTATGGTACTTCTACCAATATAATGACTATACAAAAATCTAATGGTTTTGTCGGTATAGGAACTGACTCACCTTATGAAAGATTATATGTTCAATGCGAAGATGCTACAAGTCCAGGTATTGTATCTAAACCCTCA
>Ga0255768_10005970_pt1 | contig 11605 bp, 7 predicted proteins | sample 071ome_33_FD_179983 | JGI IMG/M metagenome (GOLD analysis project Ga0255768, IMG submission 179983) | Coastal salt marsh microbial communities from the Groves Creek Marsh, Skidaway Island, Georgia - 071412AT metaG (version 2) | ecosystem: Environmental > Aquatic > Marine > Intertidal zone > Salt...
TGAGAATGTCGCAGTTGTTGTAAAGTCTGTACTTGTACCATCGCCAGTATATGTTTCTCTTACATTTGAACCAGTGACATAATCACCGAATTCAATACCAGTTGCACCTGAATTGACTTTAACAATACGATCACCAGCACCACTATATGATGATGGAGAATCTGTAAGACCAATAAAGTCTGCAGTAACATCACCAAATTCTAAACCATTTGCACCGCTATTAACAATAACAGCTTGACCTGCAGTACCAAATGAACTTGGAGTATCTGTTAATCCAAGGAAATCTGCTGTGACGTCACCTGGTTTAAATACACTATTTGCATTATCCCATACTAATGCTTGACCATCTGTAGGAGAAGTAGTTAAATCAACATCAGGTAAATCACCTACAGATGAATAAGAATCTGCATAGATTGTTTCTGCTGGATTTTCACCATAAACTATAAATGTAAATGGAGAGAAATTACTTGGTGTTCTGCTTCCAGAATTATCATAGAATTCAGCTCTAAATCCTGTTGTAGTTTTATTTGAAATACCGACATAGTAATCATCGAATGTTTCACTATCAGTTACAACAGTATATTGTGTATTTGCTTGAGCTGTACCAAATGTAAAGTCTAAAGTAGAATTTGATGAATTCCAATTAGACCATGAAATATTTGTACCAGATCCATTTGAAGTAGTTTCAACATTTGCAAAAGCAAATGGAACAATAACATTCGCAGTAGCTTGTGCAGTTGAGTTAGTACCCACAATCCATTCAGATGCTGTACTGTCGTATTTAAGAACAGAGTTATTTGCAAGACCTGTAAGATCTACATCTGTTAAATTCGCAACACTTGAAGCTGCATCACCTGGAACAAACTTAGAATTAGCATTATCCCATTTAAGAACTTGTGTATCTGTTGGAGCATTAGTTGTGATATCTACATCAGAAAGATCACCAATAGAAGCTGCAGCAATTCTTGCATCTGCATCACCATCAGTGTATGTAGTAACTGTTACAGCACCGGTTTGTCCGTTGACACTTGTAACTAAATTAGTGTCATCTAGTAATGAAGAAACATCAACAGAGATAGTAGATGAATCACTACGAGTCAACGTCATTGTATTACCTGATACAGAACCAGATGTAATACGTGCTAGATTAGTATCATCAAAAAGTGCACTAAAATCTACAGTAAATGTAGTTGCGTCATCTCTTGTGAATGTTGCAATACCAGTAGCACCATCTACTGTACCACTTGTAAGTCTTGCTAGGTTTGTATCATCAAGATATAACGATAAATCGATTGTTTGGTTAGTACCTGCTTCATTGACATACGTAAGAATATTACCAGCAGCTGTTAATGAAGTGACTGTTTCGTTGTTGCCTGGAACCCATGTTGAAGTACCGGCATCCCAAAGAAGTGCTTGACCATCTGTCTGAGGAGTAGATAAATCTACATCACCTAAATCACCAAGATCTGCAGCAGAGATACGTGCATCTGCTCTTGAATCGGTATAATATAGGTTACCATTTTCTGGTACTATTGATGTATCAAGTGTGTTAGTAGTTGCCTGATTTGAAGCATTACCAATAAAGATATTGCCATTATTAAGGTTAGGTACTGCATTTGCACGACCTGCACCCATGACGATACCACCACCATTTGATGGATGGATCTTTGTGACAATACCAAGATTCTGTATTAAGTTACCTTCACCGGTTGGAGGAGTATTTGTAAATCCACCACCCGCAGCAACGTAAATAACATCACCTTCCGAGAAGCCCGGAGTTTGAGTATCAACACCAGAGATCTGACCGAGATGAGTAACAAATCCTGTACCACCATTTGCTGTTAATGTTGATTCAACAACACCAACTGCCGGCATCTTAGCAGGATCAGAAGCATCGGCAGGTGCAACTTCAATTGCATTACCAGATGTACCAACCTGATAAACAGGTGTACCAATAGGAATATCAGTACCGGTTTGGTTGACTGCTTCGGTATGTACAGTATCTAAATCTTCGAATGACAAGGTACCCGCACCATCAGTCATAATGACTTGGCGATTTGTACCGTCCGCTGTTGGATATAAGATTCCGGTTAGTGACGCATTTCCTGCGACTACTATTCCGTTCTTGACTCTAAAGTCTTGAGCTGCCATCTTGGTTCACTGTCCCCGAAGATTAAATTAAATTGTTACATCTATTTATACAAATTATTCACTTGGTGGTGTATAACCTGTTAATGCTGTAGCTTCTGCCTGAGTTAAACCAAGGTCTAGTAACTTTTGGTTACCATTTGCTTTGTCTGTAGCTTCTTGCTCTTCAGCCGCGGCATTAGCTGCAATAAGTTCTTGTCTTTTAGTTTCAATATCTTCTGCAGATATTTCAGCAGTTCCTTCTAACCAATTAATAACTTCGTCTTCTGTACCAACATTTTCAATATGTACTACAGCGCTTGGATTAATTGCTAGAATTGCTGCGCCTGTTAATGATGCCATTTTATTTCTCCTTATTCAAATTCTAGTACAGTAACCATAGAGGTTGCAGCTCTATTGTTAGTATCACCAAAGTTATATACAGAGTTACTTTGAGGATTTGGATTTAGTTGATGTGTGTGCGTTCTGGTACCATTTACTGATGGCGCCATATAAACTGACCTAGTTCCAGAAGCAACGCCTTCTAATACTGCATTAAAGTCCCAAACATAGTTTGTGCCGGAAGAACCCTGACTGTGTTGGTACCAACCAAAAGCACGAACATCGTACAACATAGAAACATAATTACTTTCATAACCAGCACACCATACCGCACCATCGTGTAAATTAGTATTTGTGTGATACAAAGAAATGTGACCAGTTACTAATAATTTCGAAGTATCACTTACCTTAGTAAATGAACCACCAATTCTTGCTCCTATTGGATAATATGTATTACTATATAATTGTGTTCCACTTTGATTAGAAAAGTAATTACTCGAGTTGCTGTTATAAACAACAGTTGCGCTTAGTATTTTACCAGTTGGTTTATCTACCCAAGAATAATTATCTGAACCATCTGTTTCAATAATTTGACCTGCAGTACCACCCGTTGGTAAACCATCACCCCACGTTAATGTACTACCATCAGTTTTTAATACCTTACCTGAATTACCAGTTTGATCTGGGACATTTGCGCCAACCGCAATTGCATCCCATTTAGATGAATCACCAGCAAATGTTGCGCCTGCTGTATGTGCTTGAATACATACATATGAACTAACGCCTTCAATAACCACATCATCTATTGCGTATTCGGTACCTGTTGTCCAAGTACCTTGCCATACAAAATTTGTTAAACTTGTTGCTTCACCCAAAGCCTTAGCAAGAAAGATAGTATCCTTTGGTGTAGCTGCTGCTGTTAAGGAATTGATCTTATCAACTAAGGTGGATTTTGCACTACCTACTGTTGCCATTTATTTTCTCCTATGAATTCCATTGATAATCGACCAATTCGTCGACAATATAATCATCTTCTACATACTGCTCTTCTAATTCAGAGAGCTCACCGTTTTCGTCGTAACCAATAACTTTATTTTCGTTACCAGTTCCGTTGTTTAATAATGCTGCGAGTTGTCTACCTTTACTTGCCATTTAGATTTACTCCGGCTTTGGATGTGCGTCTTTAACCGCTTGAATAGCTGCTTGGAACTCGTCACCACCAAGACCTGCATGAAAGATCATGTCTAGTTGTTCACCAATTGATGGATAAGCATTGCGTCTATCAATTTTATATGCTTTACTTAAATCTTCAATATGTGCTGCAGTGCCTTGAGTTATTAACTCTTCTTCTGTTGGCAAAGGATCATCGCCACTGTATGTAGCAGACAATGTTTCGTAATTAAAACCATCGACCCCTGTTGTCTTTAAACCTAGTTTTGTTAATGCTAAACCAAGGATTCTAAATTTATTAATCGATTCAGTTACACCATTAACATCAATATCATAAAACTCTTCTGAATTTTGAATACTTGCCATTTTTTATACCTCCGCCAATAATGTAATAGATGCTTTAAATGGGGCATTATATTTTTGAATACCACCTTGTGTACGACCACCACTTAAATATCCCGTGCCACTACCTAGTCCACCACTACCTTCTGTATCAACAAAGAAGAAATAATTTTTACCGGTTTCTAAAAACACAGGTTCGGTTGTAACAGGTGACCTTGGGTCTTGGCTTGATGCATAGGATGGAAAGCCGGTCATCCAATTCTCATGTCCAGTGCCAGTAAATGTAGCATCCGGTCTAGGGGCATACTTACCATCACTATTATTCCAAATATATGGTGGATGATAGTGGGAGTTGGCGTGGCCGGAATGAGCAGCATCTACTTCGTAATAACCAGTTATGTTAACTTGGAATGAATTGCCTGACACTGTTCCTATAATATTATATGGGTCTAACACATTGTTAAATGGCATTGTAATACCTTCACCTGCACCAATACCAGCTGCTGTAAATATATCTCTTAGATTTCCACTATCTAGGTATGTAAACCAAGCTTTATGACCAAGATTAGTATTTACAGTAGTCCAAGAATAATTACTTGATCCGTCAGTTTTTAATACCTGGTCTGCTGTACCGCCTGCTGGAAGACCATCGCCCCAAGATAATGTACTACCATCTGTTTTTAATACTTTGCCTGCGTTACCTGATTGTAATGGAAGTTCAGCACCTACTGCTAAATCATCCCAATTAGCTGAATCGTTACTAAATGTACTTGCATCTGAAGTATGTGCGGTTGTACAGATGTAACTGTTTACACCATTCTTAACCATATCATGCACTTCATAGGCAGTACTACCAGACCAAGTGCCTTTCCAGACTGGTCTTACCTTTCCTAAATCGACTGTTGTTGCCATGTTATCTCCTAACCTATAGTCATAATTAAATGACCATTACTATTTACAGAAAAGGTCATATCGTCTGTTCCTACAATAGTAGCGTCATATAAATCATTTAATTGTGCATCAAATAATTCTGTAACACCACTACTCCAACTTAAATTTCCGGTAGATCCATCTAATGTAAATCCGTGAATCATACCTTGTGTATTTGTTACTGCACCGCTTTGAATATCTGCAGCCGCAACAGCACCATCATTAATGTGTGCCGAAGTAATTGCATTATCTGCGATACCTGCTGATTGTACTGTTGTAATTGCCATAATACTATTTATTACCTTGCATTGTTATATTTAAATGGATCTTCTGCAAATGCCATGAAGATATAAGTTTGACCTGACTCATTGTTTTCATCGTGTGAGCCTCCAAATTTAATTCCATTTGAAAAAAACTTTACATCAAATTGAGGAGATCTAGATGCTGGTGTTCTTTCTCCAAGAGATGAATTACTCAATTCTAGATGTGTTCCTGTCAGTGCTGCATTGTATGGATCTCTTTTTGCGTCTATAACCTGCCAATGTCCAGTGCCAGTTGTTTCTTTAATTACCACGAATGCTGGTTTAAAGCCCGTGTACACAAACGGACCGTTATTTGATCCATTACCAACGTAGCTGCCTATTTTACTATAACCAGGCACTGAGTGCCAGCAATAAGCCACAGCATCTTGACCACCAGCCGCACTAACCCAAGCATCACCTAATGTGAACACTTGATTTGTTGGGGCTGTATTATTCCAAACCGTTGAAGCTCCTGTTTGGGCTGCATTGGTGTTATTTAATACTAAGTATTGATTTGATCCGGTTGGAGCAGAATATACATCAAATTGGAATGCGGATGATGTCGGCGTAACCCATATCATTTCTGGCGGTTGAGTTAAACCATGACCAACAGTAGCCACACCAGATGATTGAACTACAAATTTAGCAATACTGAATCCTGAATCTGTATTAGCAGAAACAGTTGAAGTGATACTACCGCTAGTGTTTGAAACTGCAGTACCACCAGCTTTCCAACAATATGCAACATAAGGATTGCCAGAATAGTTTATCTGGTCACCTGCCGCAGCATCTTGGAAAACTGTAAATCCATCAGAATCAAATGTTTCTAAAGTGCCATATTGATCGTAAGTGTTTTCCACACTGGTGTCTGGGCAATAATGAAGTTTTCCACCACCTCTTGTAACATCTGCAAAATAGAACAAGGCGCCAGAGTTTCTTAGTCTGAACAAAACGAAGTCTGGTTGGAATCCAACACCAGTAACGTTTTGGGTACCACCGGTTCCTGTATATAATACTGTATTAAAATAATCACTAGGTTTATTGGTATATGATGCATCATTGAAGTATGTTTGTGAAATATTATTTGAGCACAGCGCTAGATGGCCAGATGGCGGTTGATATTTAAACTCGCCGATACCATTAGCATCCGTATAACTTCCACCTGCAGCAGCCCCACGGAATGTGCTATCTGTACCATAGTTAATAATAGCAGCATCACCAGTTGTAGCACAATAAACAACAAACTTCCAGTCGCGTGCATTCATAACATTATAATTGGTTACGGTATAGACACTAGTTCCGTTTTTGAAGAATTCAATCTTACCAGTAGTCTTATCCATAGCCATGCCAATAACATCACCAACCGTGTAAGATGCTAGGCCTGTTATACCACTCGATAGACCAGTATTCTCAGAATAGAAACCACCGCCTTGCCAATATACCATTCTCCAATAATCCACATCACTATGTGAAACCTCATTTGACAGAGCGTCAGTAAATCCCATGTGAATATTACTGTTCATCTGAATAATTCTAACTTCACAGTATGCTTTAGGCAACTCATCTGTGATAGCAATAGAGGAACAAGCATCACCAGCTCCAACCATGAACACGTTACCGTGTCTTAACTCAGCGTTGTAGCCAGGCCTGTTAATAGTAGCAAAGTTATTGGTTGGCGTATCAATTGTTACATTAGCACCACCTAGATTTGAACTTGTTGTAAAGTGATTACCATTACCAGATGTGTCTTGATTAATAGCTCCATTAACGTATTCTAATCGGAAACCGTTTGTCCCGTATGTTCCTGTGTATTCTTTTGGTACCCAGATACCATTCTTATCTTGTCCGAATGATTCTGGCGTTAATGCTTGACCATCTATTAAATATGTTTCAGCCATATAACCATCGTAATTACGTTCATAGCCTCCATCATGTACACCATTACCAACTCTACATACAGCACTCGCAGCGTTTGCATAAGTGTTGAAGTTCTGAGCCATGATGTTTTGACCACTAAAATTAGTTAAGCGTCTATTATTAATATACATCTTAACTCTATCAGCAGCATTAGATTCTGTAGTATCTACTATCCATACTAAATTATACCAAGATGAAGCGTCTCTATAATACTCAGCACCAGACTGATAGTAATTGTCTGTTCCATCATACCACTGCCAACCTATCTCCCCAGCGTTTTGTGTAGATATAAAGAATCTTGCATTTGAGTTATTTGGATCAGCAAAATCAATAAGGCGAGGATAACCATTAGAAGCGCCAGGCGCATCAGCTGGACCACCTTGTTTGAACCATGTACTAAATGTAAATGTTTTACGATCTCCAGTTGTTGTCATTGTGCGAGACATATAATCATCATTATTATCACTAAAGTATAATGATTGTGCTATTTCATAACTGTAAAAACCAACTAATACTGTTAAACTAAATAACCTATCGGTTGTTTGACCTTCATCATCTGTCGCTGTAATCGTAAAGTTTGCCGTTGTTTCAGCAGTGTAACCGGTAGGAGTGCCATCAATATCTGCACCAGATAAACTCAATCCAGTTGGTAATGCGCCGGTTGTTACGTTGTATGTAATAGCACCGGCGTCATCCTCGGTTGCGACTAAAGTAATCGTCGTGATTGCCTGATCATTTATAATAGAACCCAATGAACCTGAAGTGGTTGTCCAAACAGGAGCTGCGTTTGATGTTAGTCCATTAGTAAGAGTTGCCTGAAGACCAGTACCATTTTCTACGATGATATCATAATCACCAGCAGTAAGAGCTGGAACAACAACACTTAATGATGTACTATTTGTTCTTGTAACTGATGTTGCATAGGTAGTACCAAATCGTACATTAACACCAGTCTCAAAATTGGAACCAGAGATAGTAATAGTTTCACCACCGGCTGGATCAACAGCAGTAGCAGAACCACTATAAGACATTGAGGCAATAATAGGTGGCTTAGCAATTGTATTCCATGCGCTGCCATCATATTGTTGCATAGCACCAACAGTAGTATTAAAGATCATATATCCAGCAGTAGGAGTCAATGCATCTCTAGCAGTTGTTGTGATAGTAGGAATACGAATATATTCGCCAGTAAAATTAGGATTATTAATTGGTGCGTAAGTAGATGCAGCAGTTGTTGAATCTAATTTATCATTAATGTCTGATACAACGTCACCTGCTAATTTAGAAGTAGTTACCGAACCATCAGATGGAGTAGCAGTATCACCAATACCACCAAGTTGTGTAATAAAACATGTATTACCTGCGGCAGGAGCAGATGAGAACACAATTTGTGATCCACCGTTACCAAGCGTATATGCTTCGTTAGGCTCTTGAATTACACCATTGAGAGAAACGACAAGCGCAGTTGTATCACCAACTTGTACATCGGTCCCATTAAACACTAAATTAAACGTAGTAGTAGATCCATCAAAAGATGATTCTATAGAGTCTAACTTCTTAAACTCACCACGTTGAATTTGATTACCAATATAATTTGCCATCGAGTTCCCTATCCGTCGATTATTTTATCTTATTTATAAGCATTTATATACTATCTTGCGTTACCGTATTTGTATGGATCTTCTGCAAATGCCATAAACATCCATTTTTCTCCACTAGCATTAACACCAGCGTCACCCGAACGTAGTTTAAAGCCGTTAGATAAAAAGTCCATATCTACACTAGCATTTGTCTGCTCAGCGCCTGCACCACTAGCTTCTAAATGATCGTTTACAATATTAGTTGGTGAAGATACATTATTCCAAATTCTCCAATGCTCTGATCGTGCAGAGCTCTTCGTCATAACAAATGCAGGCCTAAATCCTGTATAAATGTATGGACCATCAGAATTTCCATTACCTGTATAAAAACCTAGTTTACTAAATCCTGGTACTGAATGCCAGCAATAAGCAATAAAATTATCCCCATTGTTATTAGTGATTCCAGAATAAGGAGCTGATCCAGCAGATACATAAAACACACTATTATTTGGGTAATTACCCGAACCTACCGGATAATCAAAACCATAAGCAGCCCAAGAAGAGTTGTTTGTTAAAGGATCTGTTAAATGTAAATAAGATCCAGCTTGTTGCCAATACTTCATCCAAACTGCCCAAAGACCGGTTGGATCACCGCCGTTGGATCTGTTTTTAACAATAATTAATTCAGGTGTTGTTGTTAACCCGTGTCCAATTGTTTGACTTGAACCACCATTACCAGTATAACTAACAATACTAAATCCTGCATCGGTATTAGCAGAAACAGAAGATGTTATTGAACCATTAGTATTTGAAACTGGAGTACCACCAGCTTTCCAACAATATGCTACATAAGTTGAAGTATTATCATTAACGATACCTTGAGAACCTACCGTAAATCCATCAGAATTAAATGCCGTTAAACAATTACTAGCAGTATTTTCAGCATTCCTATTATTAGAACTTAAAAATGCATTTGCTCCGACTATAGTATTTGCAAGAACATGATCATCAGCAGTTCCTCTTGATTTAATCCAAACAAAATCAGGTGCAAAATTTAATCCTGTAATATCTTGTGAAGCACCTGTACCACTATAAGAAACGACTTTAAAATGTTCACTTGGCTTTTCGCCTGTGCCTAAATCAAATGTATTTGATTCTGATATATTTTGTGTACAAACAGCAAGGAATCCTGCAGGTGGAGTATAGTAGAAATCGCCATAACCATTTTCATCTGAATTACCTTGAGATGAAAATTTTCCAGTGAATGTTCCATTCTCTCCAAAGTTAGGCATTACATTTGCACCTTCTAGAGAAAACATTGGAATAACACCACCACCAGTCATTGGATTAATTGATGTATTTCCACCTGGGTTTGCACCAGTGGCTGGATTACCAACACCACCACTTGTTGTTCCCCAAGTATTATTTAAGCCTACCCAAATATTTCCAGAGTCTGCATCATAGGCTACTTGCCAAACATCATTATTACTCGTGCTATTAGGTAAATAATTGTCAGTGGTTCTTGTTTGACCAGCATAAAAATCTCCACCATTTGAACCACCGTTCCATGTAACGCCATAACCACCGGTGTTTGCACCAAACCAACCTGAATTAGCTATCGAGTCATTGGTATACTGAGTACTGTGTGGTTTCACTACTCCAATACCACCGTTAAGTCTATCGTAAGCTGCAGATTCCCAATACCATTTTCCTGTTTCTAATAAAACATTTGCATGCACGCCAATCCAGTTTGTAGAAACTGAAGCAAATCGATTTGCGTTATCAAGAGTGGTATTACCTGAATGGTTTGCTAACATTGACATCATAGGGAAATTATTTGTTGGTGTATCTAAGATTACATTTGCACCACCAATATTTGATGATATTCCCCAGTTATTTCCATTCCCTGATTTATCGTTTTGGAATGAACCTTCAAAATCTAAATAAAAACCGTTAGATCCGTATGTTCCTGTAAATTCTTTTGGAATCCAAACACCTTCTTTAAATGCACCAAATGCAGTAGGTTCTAATTGTTCTCCATCGATAAAGTTAATTTCAGCCATTCTACCATCAAAGAATTGTTGAGAACCAGCAGATCCAATAAAGTGTTCATAACTAGCATTATTAAAATTTGTGTTTGCATTTTGTGAAGGATATGTATTAGTTACCCAATCAGTTATTTGTTCACCATTAACATAGAGTTTTATTCTATTAGAAGAAGTTGCTTGTGTTGTATCAATAGCAACAACAATATGATACCACGAAGAATCATCTCTAAAAACTGGCGTAGTTCTTAGATCAGCTTGACCAGCAATATAAAGTCTTATTTGAGATCCTGGAGCGTTATCATTAAATCTAATATAATCTGTATTGGCTTGCATTAGCACTTGTGCATTTGCATAAATGCCGCATCTTTTAACCCATACACTAAATGTACTTTTGTTTAAATTTCCATTAGAAGATGGTGTCCAATTTAGTGTGTCAGAATTTGTATCTGCAAATGCTAGTGAGCGATTAATTTCATAACTATAAAAACTAACTAATACAATTAGATTAAATGATCTATCTGTTTCCTGACCTTCATCGTCAGTAGCGGTAATAGTAAAGTTAACAGTTGTTTCTGCTGTATAACCAGTAGGAGTACCGTCAATATCTGCACCACTTAATGATAGACCAGTTGGCAAGGCACCAGTAGTAACAGTATAAGTGATTGCACCGCTATCATCTTCCGTAGCAACTAGTGTAATAGTTGTAATCGCAACATCATTCTGAATAGATCCTAAGTTGCCAGAAGCTGTTGTCCAAACAGGTGAAGCATTAGATGTTAAGCCGTCGCTTAGAACAGCTTGCATACCATCACCGTTGACAACATAAACATCGTAGTCACCTGCAGTT
>Ga0255768_10005974_pt1 | contig 11601 bp, 4 predicted proteins | sample 071ome_33_FD_179983 | JGI IMG/M metagenome (GOLD analysis project Ga0255768, IMG submission 179983) | Coastal salt marsh microbial communities from the Groves Creek Marsh, Skidaway Island, Georgia - 071412AT metaG (version 2) | ecosystem: Environmental > Aquatic > Marine > Intertidal zone > Salt...
TTTGTAAAGATTGTTTGAATCTATCTGCCCTTCGGTGAAAGATGCTGTAACATCTAGGTGAAGGAATGTGTTAATGTCAGACATCACTGTTGCTAATGAACCAGTCGTGGTGCCTAAATCAGCAGTTAAGTAATCTTCAGGTGCCAAAATAGACTCAAAAGGAAGTCTGTCTGCCCAGAACAAAGCATTTACATCTGGGTCTGTCCAATCAAAATCTTCTCTATTTCTTCTTTGTCCCCCTGGAATTGTGCCAGAAACATCAGCAGTACCAGTTAAAGCACCATAGAGACTGCCGAACAATGGGTAACCAATTTTATAGCCTGGGTATGACCCATCACCGTCCGCCGATGTTGATGCTTTTTCATCATATTGTCCTTCGTTTCTTGTTACCCTGCGGATTGGGTAATCAACAGCGACACCAGATTTGATGGAGTTATACATGATCCCTGGTGCAAAGTATGGTCTTAATAATGTTCTCCACTGACTATGAGCACCAGCCTCAGAGCCTGCAAATTGTGCGGCGGCACTATAAGACTGGGAGAAGAGTGTTGATATCTCAAGTGTTCTATTCATTGGATAGAAGCCGTCGTAAGGTAACAACTTCATAATCGCATCAGAGTTTATCTCAAAATGACGGGGATAATCATTAAAAATAAAGTTGACATCACCCTTGTCATATGTCATAAAGTCAGACAAGAATTCCATATTGTCTGTAGTGGCATACCTTGTGTAGAAGTCTGTGTTTGTTCCGTCAAAATTATTTGTATTTGCTCCCGTGATTTCTAGTGAGGAAGAAATCGCTGTGAACAATGTTCGGTTAGTCTTAAATTCAGATATATGCTCACTCACACGATACTCTGGGACAATTGTATGGGCTTTACCCTTAAGTCTTAGTTCGGCTGCCCATTGGTCATAACTATTGTAGAATGGGTAAACCTGAGTAGCAAGATCTCCTTTGTTTTCTCCATCGACAAATCTTCGCTCAGAAGCCGCTGTCCAAGCAGGGCGAGAAAAAGCACCACCTGGAATACGAGGCTCGCAGTTAGTGTTAGTAGAGGCAACTGTCCCTGTTTCAAAAGCAATACTATAAACATATTGAGAACTTGCTATTGAAGAAGAGTCATAGGAACTTGTCCCAAAGTTATTCGATGGAGTAGAATCCGTAACTGTATCAATTACTGTCCCATAGTGAATACTCATCAATTCACCACAAGCAGTCGTAGATTGGCCAGCAAGGATCACAGAAGCAGATAATGACCCTGTTTCAAAGAGTGCCCCAGCATATGTGTCAGACAAATCAGACCACAAATAAGAATCCATTGGCCATATGGAAGCAGAACCTGGTCCGGTAAGTTTTGGTGTAAAGGCATTATTTGGATTATATGGTGTTTGGTCCCCAAGTTGGATTACAAACCCTTGTGAATTTGTAAAGGGCGAAGTTAATCTTGGGACCTGTCTATTATCTCTATCCCTAATTGTTGGGGAATAGAAAATAGTATCAAAGTTACTATAGAAAGTTGTCACTTCTTCTATATCGGCATCATTCTTCCAATATGAATTTGCGAATGATAAACGAGCACGACTTCCAGAAAGGTAAGTGTTTATCTCTCTTGGGAAGATTGTCTCGTTGTATGCGAACATTTTTATCATGTTCACACCATTTAGAGAACGACTTGAGTCACTGTTTAGTTGTTCCCGCAATGCTTCGTATGGTCGCTTAACTTTATTGTGAGCAGCCTTAATATCTCCTATAAGTTGCCTGTTAAGTTCTCGGTTCGCAAACCCCATCAAAGAGTTGCCGTAGCTATACTCTAAACTGAGTGTTGTTTTGTTACTAGTTGTTTCGGCAGCAGAACCTATGAATGTTTCTATCTGATGAAGAAGGGGCTTGTAGCGAGAGGTGACTGGTGGCTCCTTAAACTGCTGTGAATAGGAATTTGTTATTGTGTTCCCGCCCTGATCAACAGAAGTTCTTGATTGTGTAGAATTTGAAAAACTTGCCCTATCCTTCGAAGGGACTTCTTCGGGCAACAATTCATAAATATTGTTGCTTCTTAGGTAAGAAGTGGCATTACTATGTGCTACCTGGAGTTGTGACCATGGAGCACTGTATGGGTTGCCTGACCATATGTAATATTTGTTTCCGTCAAGCCAGGTAAAATCTCCTGTCCCCGCATCGAATGATCCGATATTTGTTCTTGATAAAGTTATATTTTCTGGGTACTTAGAACCAGAAACAACATAATTGCTATAGGTACTTGTGTCAGAACCAGACAAAGCGAAAAACCACTGAGTACTATCACCTGCTGGGATTGGTCTGGTTACAAAATAGGCATCATATACTGTCCCTGTTACGAATGTACTGCCAGAAGCCTCCACTCTCTGTGTCTGGTTTCTTTGTGTCTTATGAACTGAAGCGACGGTTGTGCTCCCTGGCTCAAAGCCGCCAAAATCTGTATGTGTAGCAAGTTGTTTAATGTAAGGATTCCGTATAGGCAAGTTGCGGAACGGAAGAGCATTATTGGATGAGAACTGATCAGACGCTACATCACGGAACTGCTGTTTAGAATCTACTTTATCACCAGGAGCAGAAAAACGATTTACGATAATTGTCTCGTTGGTCTTTCTGGAAGTAATTTGGCGAGGTGCTGGGAAATCTGCTGAGCCGGTTAATCCCAGTGTTCTACGGGAAGGAGTTGTTACAAAAGCACTTGGTGTCTGGTAATTGTAATTGTCGGTGCTATAAGCCAAGTCCATGTTGGTTGCGGCTCGGTTTGCACTTTGAACAACTTCATAGTTTCTGACGTAGTTGCCGACTACACGAACACCATTTGAAGTTGTCGTGTCTAAAGAAGTTTTTATGTTCCCAATGTTCACAGGAGCTTTACCGCCAGCGCCACGAAGGTAATGACCTTTAGCAACATTCTCTGTGGTTAGTCGAACGATAGAGCCAGTACCAGAAGCAATGCTTAAGCTAAACTGCTCAGATCTATCGGCAGTTCTAAATGCAGCGTTATGACGGGATTGTATACCGCCTACAAAACGCTCAGCGAATGGGCCCTGAACTGGGATATCTCCGCCATATACCGATACCGTATCATCGTGCAAGTTCGCAAGATCGACGCCTGTAAGCCCAGAAGAGTCTAGATTGGCTCGATAGCCAGTTGTAACACTTGAACTAAAAGCACTAAATGGTGCTACTTGTAGTCCATTGTAAGCTTTGTCATCTATTGTTGCCCTGAAGGATGCTCTTTTTTTAATATTTGGGTAATTCTCATCTGTAATATCAAGTTCAGATTCAAATGCATCAAAGGTCATGTTCCCAAGTCTGTGCTTTTTATTGATAGGTTGGTTACTTCCACCACCTATAGCAGTATCCAGATCAATGTCTAAGTTGTAGATTCTTCTTTTGTCTATCTCTCTCTGAACTTCACGCTTTATAGACTGTCTTGTATTTAATACTCCGCCAGAAGATGACAAGGGTGCGTCATATCTTTCTGCTCTTTCACGCCACCAGGTAGCGTTACTGCTTTCATCGGAATCTACAGGTGCATGATTTAAAGACCAACCATGCGATTCTTGCAGGTTTAATCTTGCCTTGCTTCTTTGATTTGAGCCACCTATGATTCTTTTAGATGATTTAGGTGGAGCAGAGTCTATAATAGTTTTATTAGCCATTTAGTAACTAGTTCCTTGCGTACAATCTGATCAGATTAGCCAATATCAGGAGGCAATATCCCTGTCCCTCGAAGATCACCTGGGGCACGCCCTTGATAATTAGATAAAGAAACATCAGACTGACCTATGTTTCCAAGTAAATTTCTGTTTTGTTGAAGTAATAATTCTTCCGGTGTTAATCCAGGATTTACGCCTGGGATATTTGATCCAAAATTCTCCAACCAATTCCTAAACCTTCTTTCATTCTCTTGTGACGGTAACTGCATTATGTTACCACCAAGATTATCAAGTCTTGGGTTCTGTGGTCTAAGTGGTGGAAATTCTGCTGCATTATTTGGATCACCGCCTGTGCCTAGGTTAGTATTATCACCATTAACAGTCCCATCAATAACGTTTGAGTTTTGTAAGTTTCCAGGAGTTTTTAACAGTGGGGCACGATACTGTACTTTATTTCTCTCAAGGGCGTGACTTTCTACAACATTTCGAACATTCTCCGCATATCTAGCGGAAACAGGCATAAGTTGCTCAATCATCTGATTCATCGCCGTATCAAGCCACTTGTAGTAGTCAAGGTATTTCTGTAGATCTACAATATCATTTTGGACTTTACGGAAGAAAACCTCCCGCATTTTTTCCATGTGCTTGTAGTTCATTCGGTATTTGTTGACTGGCTCACCGATAATGTTGTTGAAGTCCTTAATAGAGGCAAACAAGTGGAGCATACGATTAGAGATACTGCGATACATACTCTTTTCTATAGCAAAGAAGCTACTAGCAGGCTTCTTAAATGTTCCAAAGACTTCATCATCTGTTGAGAGGACTTTTACCATCTCGTTAGAAGCAATATATTCTGGTGGTAGAAGCTTATCAGCATAAACGTACTGCTTACGAACTGGTGTTGCGTTTGATGTAAAGAAATCACCTCGACCAGTGTGTTGCCTTAAATTTATGTTGCTGAATATATCTCCTTGGTATGTTGCCTCATAACTTCCGTCGTTTAAGCCATAAGATGCATCTTGAACTATAAACTGCCCACTGTTATCAGAACCTGTGACTTCGGCGAACTCCCAACTAAGAGCAAGTGTCTGTATATTTGGGATATACACACCAGCGCTTGATGTCTGGAATAAATAAGAATTACGAGATGGGTGCAAAGAGCCGTGAGTATCGACCTCCCTTGCTTGAATATCTAAAACTTCTGGGGATAAGTAATCTGTCCAATACCTCGTGCTAGATGCTCGAACATCTGTAGAAGTTAACGTGCTTCCTGTAAAGTTTGTTTTATGTGCCCCAATATATATTCTCTTTGCGGACCCTATCATTCCAGACCCTGTAGAGTAATCTATTCCCTTTGTTGCGCTAAAAGAGTTTTGCCTAATTCCTGTGTTGTAATTTATACCATCTAAACTCATAATATAGCCAGTATCCACAACAGAAGAACTTAGAATACCATCGGAAAAAGGATATCTCTGTGGTCGGATAGACAATGTTAGATTCCACCTCTCATTATCATAGACATTTCTAATGACGCTAGAGGTTAAATAAGTTGTTCCAGAACGATCTTTAACTATGAAAAATGCATCCTTTACACGATAATCTGGAGATGTTATTTCTGCAAATGGTCCTGGGCTCTTAACAGCATATACCTGTAGACCATAATCATTTAATAAAGATGCCCACGTTAAATCGGTCGAAGTTGGGCTTGTATCGTCTGGTGTATGAAAACCAAACAAAGATGAGCTAACAACTTGCGGAACTAAATAAGGCAAACTATCTTGTTCATCTTTATTAGGGAAAACAAATTCGCACTGCATAGAGAAAGCATATTCATCAATCTCTGTTGAGCCGCTTATTAAACCAACAGAATTTGCATTCGATGAATCGTAATACTGATAAACAGTTGCATCATCATCTGACTGATTGAGCAAGCCTGTAAAGTCCACGTACTTCTTGCTACTTACAGAAGTCATATAACTACTTGTGAGTTCAAAGTCTGTGTCATCTGAATATGTGTTTAGTGCTAAGATGTCCTCTCCAACACCAAGACAGCGAATAAAATTCCTAACAGCCTTCTCGTTCCCTTTAGACTTAAGAATGAAATTGAGGTTGTTATAAATGTTTTTATAAATTGAGTTTTTGATATCTACCAGTTGTTGGTCGAAGTTAATCTGTTCGTCTCTTTGGAAGAATTGAGCTAAAACATCAGCATTTTCAAACAACTCTGGTGTTTGTATCCCAAAATTTTCAACCAAGCGATCATTGTAAGGAAACTCATCTATAGAGTCAGTCAGACTTCCGCTTATGTATTTGTTGTATTTTAACTCTTTTAAGGATGTGAGTTGATTATACAAGGTGTCGAAATACCCTGACATAATCTGTGTTAGCGCTACGATTTCGTTATTGTTGTTTTCTTCTTCCTCGATTATCCAGTTAGGAAGATGGTTCAACAACCTTGCGCTGTTGTTGTAATCATATGTTGATCCACTTAATTCGTACCTGCCTTTGGTAGAAATATATTCAGGATGATTTGTTCTTATGATTGGATCACCACGCTCAGATACTGAGTCTATCGATAGTTGATCTATGGCTGATCCTGTATTTCTGGCAGCGGGAAGAGCGGAACTATAACCAACATAAGTACCGTTTGAAACTCTGCCTGAATAGTCCAAGATAGTTTGATCAACAGATGAAGTTCCAGTTATACCCTCGTTGAACTTAAAGTATACGCCTAGGGAAACATTTGCATCGTATTTATCACTTCCACCCTCAACATTAGAAAACCAATATCTTCCGACCTGTTCTGAGTCTCTTGCTGTTTTCCAAAACCTAAACTCATCCATCGAGGCGGACATCTTCCCAGCACCCTGAGAAATCCCAAGTCCATCAAAGCCCTCAGGTGCTTCCCTTAATCCACCAATGTTAGCTATCATTGTACCTGTTACTTGACCAATGGCTCCTGACCCAGTTACTCCTGTTTCTACACATTCCCCATTTACAAACAAATCAACAGTTGGAGAACTCCCAGAAGTATTGAACCTAAAAGAGAAATTTCTCCAGGTAGCATCAGAAATTGTTATCTGACCAGGCGTTGAAGGTATTGCGGTCTCTGTGAAACCATTTGTCCCAGACAACATTGTAACAAAAAATTGTGTCTCCGACCCTGAGTGTAGTGCAATTCTAAATCTACCATAATCTGCGCTGGAAGAGTTGGCTACTGAAACACCGTTAGTGAGGTCGAAGATAGCCATGTTCCTAGACTCTAGTGGAGTAATTAAAGAATCTTTCTTGAAGAAAAATTCAACTGTTGTTCCATTTGTTCCACCGAACTCTAGGTTAGAAGTTCTGTTTTTATCTTCGTCAAATTTTGTATTCTGGTGTGGTCCGCCCTTGACTTGCACATATGTTGGAAAACTTATATCATCATAAAGTGATGCGTTAAGAGCCGTGACTTTATAAGGACTACCTATAAAGATAAAACCAGTAGACCGAGGATATATTGCCTCTAGCATATACTTTTCTAAAGGATTTATGCTATTATAAAAGTTTGTCTTCTCTAATCCTGACCCGTCGTATGGATAGTCGCTTGCAATGTATTCAAAAGCATTTTTATAATATTCATATGCAGACCCAAACTTTACAAAGTTTTCTGGGCTTGAATAGTTTATAGGTGGTAAGAAATAGTTGTTTCTTGCCGTAAGAGCCTCTAGATGAGCCTCAGACTCTATACCATCACCAATAGTATCGGGCGCACTACTTTTAAGGTATTTACTTACTGTTGTGCCCTGTTTGTTATTTTGGTATAAACTCTTTAGACTGCTCATACATCATCTTCTTCTATTTTAAATTTGAATACTTCGGGTTGTTCTCTATATTCACCTTGTAAATAGTAAGCAAACTGAATTCCATACATATAGCCAGGCTCTAAATACGAAGTATCTAACTCAAAATAGTTCCCGCTCACGTCATACGATAAGCGAGTGAAGTTGTTGTTTGAGCTTCCAGTTCCGTAAGGAACTATCTCTAAGTTGTCGATTGATCGGAAAATGCGATAGTAAGCATCTTCAATGATTGTTGTCTCAATAGCAGCGTTTGCTACTGTGTAGATGTTTGGACTCCAGTCCTTATCTCTAACAAATACACGGAGTTTTGGCTTTTGACCTTTTTTATATTCGTCTTCCAAATTTGTGATGGTTGTTAGATAAACTGTGTCATATAGTAAATCTGTTGTAGCAACAGATAAAGGCTCATAAGACCCTGTATAAAATTCTATTCTAGAACCACCAGAACCAGTATGCCATACATCGAACACTGTTTCCAGGGAACTAGTAGATGCGAAAGATGCTGTATAAACACCTGTAACAGTATTTCCATTTTCTACAAGAAGTCCACCAGTAACAGCGGTCACAGAGGAACCACCTGAATCTACTATTGTCAAAGGATCGCCAGTTGGTGCTGTACTACCTGAATAAACCTCGACCATCACCTTGTTATCAGATAATCCTGGTATGTTTGTTAGTTGTCCACGGATAACATTATACAAATATAGTGTGTTGAGGTTATCTGATGCTGGTGCTACACTGCTACTAATATAGAAGTTTCCTCTGTTATCTTTTCGGGCAGAGTCCCAGCGAGCCTCGATAGTTGGTTGGTAATGATAGAACTCGCTTGTTCTTCCAAAAAATTTCTTTGTGTATAAAGATTCAGACCCCGATACAGCACTATCAGGGAACTTTATAAGAAACCCATAGTTATCAGTTGAGTCAAGCCACTTGTATACCTGTTCAGAAACATCTATGGAAATGTTTTCAAGGCCTGTATCAAAAGAAATACTAGCAGAAGTATTTAGACCTGATAAGAAAGATCCACCCTGTGATGTCCACTCTACTCCTGAAGATGCCGAGATCCAGTTAGAGACACCAGCATCTGAATAGTTGTCCATGTCCAATCCACGACCTTCTGTCCAACTCTGTGAAACCATCTTAAGGTCGAGTGTAAATTCCTCTGGGGTTGTAGATCCATGGGGAGCATTATAAAGATTAAGATGAAACTTTATATCTGATGAATTCGAAGGCAATACCCCACTAGCAATGTCTGCTTGAATTTCATTTATTGGAAACTGTATGATAATTCTGCTTTGTTCCGCATTTGCAGCGCTGATTGAGGCAGAGGTTTGTCCATGAATAACAAACGCCTCTAATATATCAGCAGCACCCATATTTGAGCCAGTGCCCCTAGAAATTAGACTTTCTTTAAAAGCGTTTGTGATTGTATTGTCTTTACTTGAGTAATATTTTTTTATGCCCATTTTATGCTATCACTCCAACAATATCAGTATTTGGGAAAAGTATTTCAGCGGCGGCATCAGATGGGATATTCAAATACCTACCATCATTTGATATATTAGAATCAATGTCGTATATCAAGTTGCTATATAATCCGCCAGAAATATTATATAACTCCACAGTCTTAGTGTCTGTTACTCCTGGAACATCGTTAAGAATCTTGTAAATATCACTTATATAGACAGATTCTCCGATATTAAACTTAATGGTCAAGAAGTCATTCTGAAGTGCTTCGTTACAAAGCTTTATGAGGTCAAATTTATTAACATCTAGATCAGGAATAATTTCATACCTTATTCCAAAGTTTATGATTTTTCCATCGAGTATATCAATGGTATCATTTATCATTCTATAGTTATCGATCCATATCTTAAGATTCTGCTTCAATGACGAGTTAGGTACAATTAGGTTACCTTGAGCATTTTCAGACAGAACATATAGGTTCAAATTTCTTCTCAAAGAGGTAGCATCTCTTGCTACAGAAACTCTTTTTACTTTACCGAACTTTGCTGGCATACGATAACAGAGATTCATATAATCTTCTCTAGTAACAGCACGGTTTTGAGAAGCGTAGGTTCCAAAAGCCCTAATTCTTACTTCATCGGCAGTTAGAGGCTCTGTATCCCCAATAATTGGATCTTCGTTATCTACCTCAATGGAGGCTACCATTGTTTGGATAACTTGTTCAGATAATGACCCTCTATTGTTGAATAGAAGATTTGGAGAAATGATCCCTGTTACAGTACCAACAGATGCATTGACTACATTGCTAGTATTTGCTGTATAAACAACAGTCAAAACTGTGTTATTAGGAACAACGCCGAACTTATCTGTCTTGATTAGATTAGTTGGATCAAAGGTTGTTTCAGTAACATAAGGCTTGCTGTTAACATTTAAAACAACATCTGCTGGGTCAGCTACCAGATCTCCAGTTAGATTGTCCTCTGAGCCATATCCGAATTGTATTCTTGTAACTCCGTCGAAGCCGTGCTCTGTGGTGAACCTTCTTGGAACAGGAGTAACACGCATATTGTAAGGGACAGCCTCTCTGGAGCCATCATCAACATTTTTAATTTGACTTAGTACAACATCTTGTGATAAGTTTTCAACTTCAAAGTATTCATTACCCTGGGCATCCATAACAGAAACAACTTCAGTTATATTTGGTCTAGATAAAGAAATATTTAGAAACCTTTGGTAGTCGTTGACTGTTATCTGTTCTTCGAATTGCTGCCCTGAAACTACTTGTCCAAATGCTTTTACAGCAAAGTAAGTTGGGTTACCTGTCGTAGTGTCGGTGCGGGCAACTGTTATCTCATTGTTCTCATCTGAGAAGTCCACATCATTGATAAGAGTGTAGGTTGCACCGTTCTCTCCTGTGAAAATTGTCCCTCTTTGAAGTATTGGGAAATAGTCTAGATCAGGTGCCCTAGTATTAGTAGACACTGGTACAAGCATATAAATGGCGACTTGTCCAGTTGATTTTGCTGATCCCTGGTTTTTATATCCAAGGGTCTCAGACAACCGAACTACGTTATCATACCTGATTGCGCTATCTAAGAAACTTTCATTTGCTTGATAGTCTGCATAAAAAGACAACTGGTCACCAACATATGCAACAAGATCTAGCATCAAAGCGCCAAACGATGCCTCACTAAAATCTTTAAAGGTTGTTGGATAATAACGCTTAGCGTAGTTCTCTAAGTCATCCTTGATTGACTCAAAATCTCTACTAGTATAATTTATCGGTCTTTTAGCCATATTATTCTTTTCCCGATATTAATTAGTCATCGTCGAAGTTATTGATAGTTCGTCTGCTTGATTAAACGGCAGAATATTATATCTAATAGAAACTTGTACTTCATTCAATGCAAGCGACGTATCATCATCGCTGGTTAGAAATGTTATCTCCTCAAGGTTGACTGTAGGCATATAGAAATTCACTTGTTCACTTATTTTTTGTGCTATTTCAGAGAAAATATCCTCTGAAACATTTTCAAACAAATACCTCTGTAAACCTACTCCAAAGTCTGGGTAGAATATTCTCTCACCAGGGACAGTCAGTACAAGCATCTTTAAATTCTGCTTGATAGTTTGACCCAAAGTCTTATTAAGCTGATACGGTCCATCAGTACTATCATAGACTAGGGGAAGTTTCGGAGATATGCCTTGTAGTTTACTCATTGTTGTTAATTAGTTTTTCTAAAGTACTTTTTTCTTCCAAAACTTTTGCTGCAACATCAGCAGAATCACGGTAGAGTGTCGCTAGATAAATAAAGAACACAGAAACTTCCTTGAGCACATTAGCAGTTCGTTTAATATCTTCAGGTATTCGAGCATTACCACGTATCCTCTCTAGTCCAAGTGGTCCAACTCGAATATTGTTTGCCTCCAAGTAAGATGAGTAATCTACTCGAACTGAAGAAGAGACCCTTAAGAAATATTCTGAAAGTGTATTGAAATATTCTGGAGAAGTGAAGATATCCACTTCCTCTTCTTTATAATTGTTTTCTAATATCTCTATCCAAAAACTCTCACCTTCCCTTTGTGGCGCAGGGATGTTTTCATCTTGTAGTCTTGC
>Ga0255768_10005980_pt1 | contig 11593 bp, 10 predicted proteins | sample 071ome_33_FD_179983 | JGI IMG/M metagenome (GOLD analysis project Ga0255768, IMG submission 179983) | Coastal salt marsh microbial communities from the Groves Creek Marsh, Skidaway Island, Georgia - 071412AT metaG (version 2) | ecosystem: Environmental > Aquatic > Marine > Intertidal zone >...
CATCAATACCGTCACGATCCAGAATATCCAATTGATGGAAAGAATAGCGTTCGTGATTCTCCACTTTAGTCAGAGATTCAAGATTGCCTGCATAAGTTAATTTATCTACATTGATGACGATATGGTCCGTATTTTCGATCAGATGACGAACCAGAGCAGAACCAATAAAGCCGGCACCGCCGGTGATTAACAATTTCATGAGTTGGCCTCAAATTTATTACACGCATCAATGACATAGGCAATTTCATCATCTGTCATTGTAGGATCAATAGGTAAACTTAAAATTTCTTCTGACATGCTTTTTGCCACAGAACAGCTTTCCACTTGCCCCAAATAGGCTGGCTGCTCAGCAATAGCCGTCGGATAATGAATCAGGGTTTGTACGCCCTGTTCTAGTAAAAAGGCTTGAAGTTGCTCTCTATAGCCACTTCTTACCACGAATAAATGCCATACATGGGCACTTTCATCCGCTACTACTGGTAGTTGAATAAGCGGATTATTAATGCCGGAACGATACTTTTCAGAAATAGCCCTGCGCTTGGCAATGTCCTGATCAAGATATTTCAATTTAACCGACAACATCGCGGCCTGAATTTCGTCCAGACGACTGTTCACACCCTGAAGTTCATGCTGATATTTTACCTTGGAACCATAGTTTCGTATGGATCGGCAAGTATCAGCTAATTCATCAGAATTAGTCACAATAACGCCAGCATCGCCCAGAGCACCCAAGTTTTTACCTGGGAAACAACTAAATCCTGCCGCATGACCAAAATCACCCGCCCTACGACCTTCCAACTCAGCCCCATGTGACTGAGCAGCATCTTCAATCAACAATAGATCATGCTCATCGCACAGAGATCTGAGTGCTTTAGCATCGGCTAACTGACCGTATAAATGAACAGCAATCACGGCTTTCACTTGAGACAGCAGCTCAGCACCCAGACCATCCGCCGCAAAATTATAAGTTGCTTCATTTGGAGCTGCTAGAACAGGCTCTAAGCCCGCTTGAGAAACCGCTAAAGCTGTAGCAATGAACGTATTGCTCGGGATTAATACTTTATCCCCCTGGGATAATTGCCCTAATTCGATATACCCTTTTAGGATCAAGACAAGCGCATCAAGACCATTGCCAACACCAATGCAATGCTTGGCACCACAATAGTCAGCAAACTGTTGTTCGAAAGCTTCAACTTCTTTTCCAAGAATATACCAGCCGGAATCTATTACACGAGTAGTGGCCGTAACCAACTCATCACGGTACTGACTATTTAAACGCTGTAAATCCAGAAATTTAACCTGAGTCACATCCTTCATACTAGCTCTGCACCATCTTTAAAAATTCCTGATAATTGCGGATATAATCGCCTTCATCATAATATTGATCAGCCAACACCATAAGCACGCAATCATCAGAAAATTCATACATTTCACGCCATATCAAGCCACTGATATGCAAGCCTTTAGTTGGAGAATCCAGCAACACATCTTTAGTATCTTTTCCGTCATCAAGAAATATCTTGCAGCTTCCACTTGTGCAAATAAGTACCTGATTTAACGTTTTGTGAGCATGAAAACCACGTCGAACACCCGGTGTAGTACTAAAAATGTAATAACAACGTTTAATGTCAAACGGGACATTATGACCTGACTCAATTGCAATTAGAGAACCACGGTCATCTCCAATGACATTTAAATCTTTAACTATAGCGTCCATAGATCTTCCACGTTCTTAGAAATAACACGCGATTGTACTACAGCACGAAACCCAAACGAACCCTCTAATTGATATTCACCTTAAAGGCGCTTAGTATCCCTGCCCAAATATGAGGAATCAGCAAATGAGCTTTAAATCCGTAAAAAAACGCTTCAAACTCAGACGCAAAAAACTAAAAGCCAAGATTAGACAATCTCTCTATGACTTAACCCAAAGACCGAAAGGTTTAAAAAAGCTGAAGAGTGCCAATCAAGAACCTATTATCATTATTATGGTAGATGGCGGCTTTTGCTCAGTTATGACCAAGTACTTATTAGGTAAATGCCTTCAATCCAGGTTCAATATGACCGTCAAATACGACCTCACCTGGTTTGAAGAAAACGGAAAAGATTGCGAGAACAATTTATCTAGAAGTTTCCAACTCTTCGATGCTTTTCCAGACATTGATTTCCCAATAGCCACGAAAGAGGAAATCGAGCTATATAAAACGTATTTCCGTTACAACAACGTCTCACCGTATTTGTTTAATGAGAGCCTATTTACTCATAAACGCCCCCTTTATGTGGACGGTTACTGCGAACACTGGGAATACTTTGACATGGTTAAAGAGGATATTCTCAAAGACTTTTCTTTCGACAATTTACCTCTAAATAAACAAAACCAAGAGCTACTTCACGATATTCAAGCTAAAGAAAAATCGGTCGCTGTACATGTTCGCCGTGGCGATTATGTCAATCTTGGTCTATGTACTCTTACTCCCGAATATTATATTTCAGCCATTAAGATGCTCCACCAAGAACTTGGAGCCAACACTCATTTCTATTTCTTTTCTGACGGATTAGACTGGGTAAAAGAAGTTATCATCTCTAAATTAGATGCCAACACGGATTACACGTGTGTTGATGCAAATGACAATGATGCTGGTTATTTTGATCTAAACCTAATATCTAAATGCGACCATCAAATTTCATCCAACTCCAGCTTTGGATATTGGGGTGGTTTGCTAAACACTAACCCAGATAAAATCGTAATCCTTCCTGATTTTTGGGTACCTAATCCAGAATTCAACATTCAACTGGAAGGATCAGAGATGGCTCATCGCTTTCCTGAGTCGAGAACTCTATCTTATTTAGGCGAGAAATAAGGCAATTAGGACACACACAATGAAAAAAGCACTTATTACAGGTATCACTGGACAAGACGGCTCATATCTCGCTGAATTTCTTTTGGAAAAAGGCTATGAAGTTCACGGCATAAAACGAAGAGCCTCATCATTTAATACAGAACGTATTGACCACATATTCGAGGATCCTCACAAAGAGAATCCGAAACTGCACTTGCACTACGGTGATCTTACAGATACATCAAACCTCACTCGAATTTTACAAGAAATTCAGCCCGACGAAGTCTACAATCTGGGTGCTCAATCTCATGTTGCCGTATCATTTGAGTCGCCAGAATATACTGCCGATGTTGATGCCATAGGCACCTTAAGAATGTTAGAAGCCATTCGTTTTTTAGGACTAGAGAAAAAAACACGCTTCTATCAAGCTTCCACATCTGAACTTTACGGACTTGTTCAGGAAGTACCTCAAAAAGAAAGCACGCCTTTCTACCCTCGATCACCTTATGCCGTTGCTAAACTTTATGCTTACTGGATCACTGTGAACTATCGTGAATCGTATGGTATGTATGCTTGCAATGGCATTCTGTTTAACCACGAATCGCCTCGCCGGGGAGAAACGTTTGTAACCCGAAAAATCACACGAGGGCTATCCAACATTGCTCAAGGCCTTGAAGATTGTCTTTATTTAGGCAACATGGATGCACTAAGAGATTGGGGACACGCCAAAGACTATGTTCGAATGCAATGGATGATGCTCCAACAAGATAAACCAGTAGACTTTGTGATTGCCACCGGCCATCAGATTTCTGTAAGGGAATTCGTCCGCATGTCAGCCAAGGAGCTAGGTTTAGAGCTCGAATTTCAGGGCGAAGGAGTCAATGAAGTTGCGGTAGTAAAGAGTATTTCAGGTGACAATGCACCGTCCATTAAAGTCGGAGATATCATTGTTAAAGTTGATCCTAGATACTTTAGACCTGCTGAGGTAGAAACGCTGCTTGGTGACCCATCAAAAGCAAAATCCCTGCTTGGTTGGGAGCCTGAAATAAGTGTTGAAGAAATGTGTGCAGAAATGATCCAGTCTGATCTAGAAGTAGCCAAGAAACACGCATTATTAAAATCTCACGGTTATAACATCCCTGTTTCCAAGGAAAACTAAATAAAAAATGAAAGTTTTAATTACTGGTGGAAACGGGATGGTGGCTCGAAACATTAGCCACCTCGCAGAGAATCAGAATTTTGATCTTGTTGCACCTTCACGTTCAGAACTTGATTTACTGGATTACGAGAAGACTCTGGCCTTTATCCAGAATTTCAAACCTGATGCTGTCGTACATTGTGCAGGCCAAGTAGGCGGTATACAAGCCAACATGGCGGACCCAACTGGATTCTTTTTCAATAACATGCAAATGGGACTAAACATAGTTAGAGCCTCACAACAAACAAACATTGAGAATCTAATTAATCTGGGCAGTTCTTGTATGTACCCTCGAAATGCTCAAAACCCTTTAAAAGAAAGCCAGGTCCTACAAGGCGAACTAGAACCAACGAATGAAGGCTATGCATTAGCCAAGATCAGCACAGCCCGATATTGCGATTATCTGAATCAACAATTTGGCGTTGCCTATAAGACACTTATACCATGCAATTTATATGGCTACTGGGATAAATTTGATCCTCAAAAATCACACATGATCCCGGCTGTGATTCGAAAGATCCATGAAGCGCATTCCAACAAACAAGAAGTCGTGGATATTTGGGGCTCTGGCAATGCCAGAAGAGAGTTTATGTTTAGCCTGGATCTTGCTGATTTCATACTGCAGGCGTTACCAAAACTTGATCAACTAAAGCAATACACAAACATAGGCATTGGTGATGATCACTCCATTAATGAGTTTTATCAGATCATCGCCAAGATTATTGGATATAAAGGTTCTTTCGAGCATGATCTAAGCAAACCTGAAGGAATGAACCAGAAATTAGTTGATATCACTGAGCAATCTAATTTTGGTTGGTCACCAGCAACAAGCCTTGAGGAAGGCATCGAAAAAACCTATCAATTTTTTCTAGAACACTATTGAGACGCATTATGTTACCACTGGCAACCACTACCTGGGACAAAGAAGAAATTCAGGCCATTCACGATGTCATAGAATCAGACATGTACTCGATGGGGCCTAAAGTAGCTGAATTTGAACAAGCCTTTGCGGACTTCACTGGCAGCAAGTATTGTGTCATGGTGAATTCAGGCTCTTCAGCAAACTTACTAGCCGTTGCGGCGCTATTTTTTACCAAAGAAAGTTATTTACAGGCTGGGGATGAAGTAATCGTTCCGGCAGTATCCTGGTCGACAACTTACTTCCCTCTTCAACAATACGGCCTTAAGCTGAAGTTTGTAGATATTGATCCTCAAACGCTCAACCTCAGTTTAGATCAATTGGAAGAAGCTATATCTCCCGAGACGAAAGCTATCTTTGCCGTAAACCTGCTAGGTAATCCCATCGATTACCAAAAGCTAAATAAATTAATCGCAGAAAAAGATATTCTTCTCATCGAGGATAATTGCGAATCATTAGGGGCTTGCCTAAATAACAAACAAGCAGGCACCTTCGGAAAGTTGGGTACCTACAGCAGTTTTTTCAGCCACCATATCTCAACGATGGAAGGAGGCATGGTTGTTACTGACGATGAGGAGCTCTATCATATTTTGCTCTCTATTCGCTCACACGGCTGGACACGTCACTTACCAGAACAAAACTTGGTTTGTGAGAAATCTTCAGATGCTTTCTATGAATCTTTCCGCTTTGTACTTCCTGGCTATAACGTCAGACCAATTGAAATGTCTGGAGCTATTGGCCTTGCACAACTGAAAAAGCTTCCCGAGATCATTAAGGGAAGAAGAGAAAATGCAGCCTACTTTGTAGATCAGGTTTCTAATATCAAAGGAATACAAGTCCAACAAGAGACAGGTGAAAGTAGCTGGTTTGGCTTTGCTTTAATGTTTGAAAATACTGAAACAAGAAATAAAGCGGTCAAACAACTCTCAGAACAGAAAGTAGATTGCAGACCTATCGTCGCGGGCAACTTTGTAAACAACCCTGCAATCAAATTCTTTGACTATGAAATTCACAATAATTTAAAACAGGCAGATAGAATCGAACAATGCGGTCTATTTATTGGAAATCATCACTATGATGTCAAAGAACAAATTGACCACGTCATCAAATTACTCCAAAACATTGTTAGCGCCTGAAAAATAACTTAGTCGACCTCTAGGTATCTAACCACTCTTGCCGGATTACCCATAACTACTGCGTGATCCGGCACATCTTTAGTCACCACTGCTCCAGCCGCTACCATAGCGCCACACCCGATTGTAATACCAGGTAAAACAGTTGAATTTGCACCAATTGAAGCACCTGATTTTAAGGTAGTCTGAGGAAAGGAATCAGGGTATTGCTGTGACCGAGGATAAAGATCATTAGTAAAAGTCGCATTTGGGCCGATGAAGACATCATCCTCAACACGAAGTCCATCCCAGAGGAAGACCCCAGATTTTACCGTCACCCGATCTCCAATAATCACGTCACCTTCAACAAGCGTGTGTGCGCATAGATTACAGGCCTCTCCTATTTGAGCACCTTTTAACACAACAACAAACTGCCAAATCCGAGATCCCTCACCTATGGTATCCGTTTGAACATCAGCTAAAGGGTGTATAAACATAAATATCCTATTTCTTAGTTGAATCCAATTCATTCAAAGCGTTTTTAAACAAGGGAATTAAACGCATATTACCGAATTCACTTAAATGGTCATCATCATAATATAGAGGTCGACCACCTTTTGATCCCATACAAACACCGTCATCACATAAATTAGATACGGGATCCAAAATATTTACTGAGCACTTCTCTACCACTGCGTCATTCAATTCAAAAACCATTTTGTTTCGAGTTTGATAGCGCTGTAGAGGGATTGATATATCTTCAACATTATCAGAAAAGATCAACCTCCTAGCCATAGTTTTAGGAACATCCACATGCATCTCAGGTATAGGCGCCATTAAGTAGACAGGATGATTACTTCCCAATTCACACAATGTCCCCTTATATTTCTCCCTTAACTCAGCAATAAAGTTCTCATTTACCTCTGAATATGGCTTTGTAAAATAAATTCTAGGGTGCTCATAAATTGGATAATCATCAAGATTAATATCACCATCTATATAAGTAGCAAGACGATTAACTACAAATACAGGAACATCAACATATTGCTTTTTAAGCTCATCAATAATATGCCGTATACCTAAAGTACAAGGGTAGATTGCTGCATATTGTTTTTTGAATTTCACATCCAAAATAAAAGGACAGGAAGCTCTGGTGTATACAACCAAACCTTCTTTATTAAGATCTAACGCAGCAGACAAAGCTGTAGTGACGGCATCGGCATGACTATCACCTACAATAACCGCCTTAACGTTATCTTTTTGACCCAAGATAAACGGGGCATGATCAAAAGGTTGCTCGAATAACATCGAGCCGTAAGGATTAGTATTTTCAGACTCACTCGAAGCTATGACCACCGCATCAGAATAATGAAATTCCATACCATCGGTAAGTCGAACTGTCCTCCCCATGAGCAGGCCAATAATTATTAACAGAATCGGCGTATAAACGAAAATTGACCAAACAGAGTGACCTCTGGAAGCGTATTGAATACTCTCCACAAATCGATAAGAAAGGAAACCAAAAACAAAAGACAACCCGATTCCAACTATTGCCAGTACAGGATCAAGATTAAAGACTAAAATCGCCACTACGAAAGGCCAGTGCCATAGATAAATGGAGTAAGACCACTTACCTACTTTTTGGAAAAGCCACTCATTAGACAAAACGGTTGATTGATTAGCCGCCTGAATAACGAAGAAAGCCCCCAACGTTGGAACAAGCGCTAAATACCCAGGCCAAAGCGACTGTTCAGAAAAGGTTCCGTACGAGATAAGAATTAACAAAAGCCCTACAGCTTCTAAAACCTTTCTGGATACAGAGCCTAATTTCATGGGATAAAAATAAGCTACACCACCTAATAGCATCTCCCATGCCCGGCTCTGCAATAAAAAATAGGATGCTTTTGGATCCTGATTTCCTAGATATAGACCATACAAGAAGCTTCCGACAGTTATTACCAAAACCGATTTTTTAACATGCTCAGAACCAAGGAATTTGTATAAAGCCAAAAGGATTAAAGGGTAGATAATATAGAATTGCCACTCGACAGAGAGAGACCAGGTATGCAGTAGCCATTTTTCTTTAGAAGACTGATCAAAGTACCCGGCCTCATTATAAAACTGGGTATTTGAAACAAAGGTGATACTTTTATCTACATACTTCCCCAAAGTTTCATATTCTGAAGGAATCAGAAAAAACCAGCCAAAAATGATTAAAGCCGAACAAAGAACAAACAGAGCAGGCACTATACGTTTAGCTCTTGCTTTATAGAAACGAACCAATGAGAACTGCTGACTATCCATCCCCCTGGCAATGATCCCTGTCATTAAAAATCCAGAGATCACAAAGAAAACATCCACACCAGCAAAACCACCCGGAAGCAGATTAGGATAAAAATGAAAAAGTACGACTGCCAAAACAGCTACGGCTCTTAAGCCATTAATATCTTTGCGAAAATCCAATGTTTCTTCTCAACATGCTTAAAGTATTTGATGTACAATAAAATTCATTACTTATCCCTGACAAATAGATCCATGTTACAGGAAACGTTATGAACAACATCATGTCCGTCGTAATTGCGGGAAGTTCCGGTACTCGCCTGTAGCCATTATCAAGGAAGAGCCATCCTAAACAGTTTCTGACGCTAGATAAAGACAAAAGTATGCTTCAGACAACCATGAATCGAATAAAAGATTTCCCCACCTACCCTCTATTATTGCCAATGAAGCGCATTAGTTCTTAACAGCAGAGCAGCCCCGATCTGGCACAATTTAACAAATCGGGAATGTTTTCGAAGATACCTGTAAAAATACGGTCTCAGCCATTGGTTCAGCATCTTTCCAGTGTTTGAAACACCATGGTGACCAATTAATACTGGTACTAGCTTCAGATCCTATTATCAAGGATTCAGTAGTTCGACTGTATGTCGCAGTCAAAAAATGACATCCAGCTAATGCAAACCAAAACAGAAGAAATCCAAAAAATATTGCGTAAGTAGATTCAAGAACAGGATACTTTCTCTTTGAAAATGATAGCTCCACAGTTTTACGGAGCTATCGAAAAGTCATCCTAGTTTGCCTCAAGAGAAGGCATTAACATTAAATATTAAACTTCTTTTTTAACGCCTTTCTTTTCTTCTTAATAGGAATCAACCCAAGAATCACTCTCATAACAATAATGTAAAGTTTGTACGAAAGTGTTTTTCGAAGGAACATAGATTTTAAAACTGAATTAATCTCGTCTTTCTTTGAACTAGATACTTTATTATCAAGTCTTCCCAAGAGTTTCAAAGCAGCATTACGATTCTTATCACTATCCGCTAAAACAAGTGCAGCTAAAGCAAACTTATAAGCATCATCAAAGTTTGAATCACCCTTTGAAGCTCCCGACATACTTGTCATCAAGAAAGAAAGTACATCTAATTTATTATCGGGTTCTATCAATTCCGCAACCGTTTGCACTCTTGCAGGAAACCATCGCCAGTAATTTTTATGAATATTATCGTCGTGCAATCGATACAAGTAGACAACTTCATCAACATAACCCACTTTGTAATCGCGCCAAACTTTGATTGTGAACGGCCAGTCATCCAAAATAAATTTATCCCGCATCCAAGCTAGATCATCCATAACCTTTCTTGAATAAACCGCCCCCTGAGTCAACAAACAACCTATCTCATCAGAACTACTGATTAACTCAGCTACTTTATGTTGCCCTTCTGCTAAAGCACTTACTACTTCATCTGTTGAAAACGGTGTAATACCTTTATCAAGACTTGTAAACGCCCCTCCATTACCATAGACAGCATCCAGGTTCTCTTTAAGAATCGAATTCATACATAGTTCAATCTTATTATCCTGGTATAAATCGTCATGGGATAAGATTGATATGTATTCACCAGATGAATTCTCCAAGGCAATCTGGAACGATGCCGACGCCCCCTTATTTTTCTCGGAACGTATCAATTTAAAACCGTACACTTTACTGAGAGAATCAATTAAAATTCTGGCTTCTTCATCTGGCGAGCAGTCATCAACAACTATAATCTCAATATTCTTGTAGGTCTGATTAACTGCCGACTTAATAGCCTCTTCTATATGAGGAAGGTTGTTATAATATGCAACTAAAATAGATACTAGTGGTAGGGAATTCGAAGTAGGCATAAACATTCTCATTAATGATCAACGCGGATATTTTAATCAACGCGACTTGCGATAGCCACTTCAAAAACAATACCTATTAAATATTTAAACACTTTAGGTTCTCTAATGACGCAAGATTCCGTACCAGCAACCGCCTTAGAAAAAACGGTTCCCTATCCAGTAAAATACTCATTTTGTACATTCGTAACTAACCTAAATGAATACCAAGAGATGCGAGAAAGTGCTGCATCAGTCGGCTTTATAGAAGATGTTGAATTTCTATTCTTAGACAATAGCCAAGAAAACCAGATGGATGCTTATGATGGAATCAACCACTTTTTAACTTGTGCAAAAGGCCAGTACGTCATCATTTGTCATCAGGACATACTATTTAAATTTGATAATAGAGAAACTCTGGATAACTGCATAAAGGACCTTTCAGCCAAAGACCCTAGATGGGCGATTTTAGGAAATGCCGGCATTGGATTAGATTACAAAAGTAACGTCCGTATGAGTGACCCAACAGGAGATAACATATCCAGAGGCGATTTTCCTGTAAAGGTTATGAGTCTAGATGAAAACTTCCTTGTTATTAATGCCCAATATAGATTATCTGTAGCTTCCGATATTGGGGGCTTTCACATGTATGGCCCTGAACTCTGCCTTAACGCTTATGATATGGGGTACTCATGTTATGCTGTAGATTTTCATTTACTTCATAAAAGTGCAGGCAAGGTAAACGACTACTTCTTTGAAGTATTAGAACGCTTCAAGCGCAGCCGAAACCGTAGAAAGAAAACCGTTCTTTATCAAAGTATGATTACGCGCTTTATACTAGGAGGAGGTTATATAGGAAGCATGCTTAATAGAATGCCTTATATTTTGAATATCTACAAAAGCATAAAAAGAAGACTATCTAATAAATCACTATAGGTGTCAGACCATACTAACCAATAATTTTTCGACTTCTAACAGGCGTTGCAAATAGCTGTGCTCTTGGGCATTTGTGGTCGTTTCGCCTGACACCTTATACTCGCTCAACAGTTCACCCAACTGTTCCGAAGTTTCAAAGAAAATCGCATTATCGAAGCCCTTCACACAATCAAAATCATCAACTTTCTGAGTAACTAACGTAGCGCCAGAAGCCAAGACTTCAAAACAACGCATATTCAGGCCTTTTCTTACGTTGTTGGTATTAATCACATTCAATACAAATTGGTGCTTACGATACAAGTCAGCTACTTGATGAATATCCACATTGTTCGCAATGATCGTATGGCCAGAGTTTTCGCCGAGACGCTCCCAACGCTTACCAACAACAGTGATGGGAAAATCGATGGATTCAATCAAGGCTTGCCGATTTTCCGACCACGCACCAATA
>Ga0255768_10005990_pt1 | contig 11577 bp, 3 predicted proteins | sample 071ome_33_FD_179983 | JGI IMG/M metagenome (GOLD analysis project Ga0255768, IMG submission 179983) | Coastal salt marsh microbial communities from the Groves Creek Marsh, Skidaway Island, Georgia - 071412AT metaG (version 2) | ecosystem: Environmental > Aquatic > Marine > Intertidal zone > Salt...
TTTGATTTTTCAAATCTTTAATAATTCCTACGGAGGCATTTACTTTTGCCTCCGCAGTAATAAGTTGAGTTAAAAGTTCTCCAGATTTATTTTGATATGCTTTTAAAACATCAGTATAATCAAGAGCAATTTCACTAGACATAATCAATAAGATCCTCCGTCAAAGATAAGGTTTACTGCCTCGTTGTCACTATTTATTACCAAATCGGCAGAGTTAATTCCACCAAGATATAAGGAATCGGCAACAATTGGTGCATAGGTAGTAATGGTAACTGTTGGATCCTGTGACCCAGAGCCACCACCAGGATTTGTTTCAGAAATTACAGAAGCAATACCAACATACAAATTATCAAACCAGATAACACCCGCCTTCTGAGCACTACCATTATGATAATTGAATACAATACCAGAATCCCAGGTTGTTGCCGAACTTGGTTCTGCGTTATTGATCAAACCAAGTTCGATTAATCTATCTTCTACTCTGACAGACTCAGTTTCAAAGGTTACTGCAGTTCCAACTACTCTCAGATTTCCCTGAACAGTCAGATTATCCTCAACAACGGTCTCACCTGTTGCAGAATCAAGTGTCAGGTTTCCTGTGGCAGTATCAATTTCACCAGCACCACCGACACCGATTTGAATTTCTCTAACATAAGCAGCAGAGAATGGAGCAGCACCACTACCAAGATAAGCTCCTTCATCTGCGTCAGGAACAATACCAGTATTGACCGTAACCTCTCCTTGTAAGGTAGATGTTCCCGATACGTCGATATTATCATTAATATCAACCAAACCGTTATTAGAATCTAAAATAAGATCTCCAGAAGTTGTATCAACAGTATTACCGTCGATTCTTACATTATCAACTTCCAGTCTATCATTCATATCAACGAATGATTGGAAAGTTGAAATTCCAATGAAAGTTGATACTCCAGTTACTCTTAAGTTATCATCAACAACTACCTGTCCACCAGCAGAATCAAGTGTTAGATCTCCTGTTGAAGTATCAATCCTATTATCATCTGTTATACCAATCTGGATATTGTCAATTGTGGCACCACCATTTGCATCAATGGCACCGGTGAATGTTGATACTCCAGTAACCGATAAATCATCACCAACAATTACCTGCCCAGTAGATGCATTGAGTGTCAGATCACCAGAGTCTGTATCAATTGTTCCATTAGCAGTTACACCAATCTGAACATTATCTACTGTTAAAGCATCTGCCCAGATCTCTGCCCATCTAAGTCCTGTAGTACCAAGATCACTGGTACTATCCAGAATGGGAATGAGATCACTATCAAATCTACCAGTGACAGTTACACTATCAGTAATTGCATCACCAATGTTTACATCACCATCAAGATCAGTCTGACTGGTGACAGTTAAGATGCCAGCAATTGTAACATTATCAGGAAGACCAATTTGAATTTGGTTGTCTGTAACAGTGGTCTCAATTTCTAATGCGGTTCCAGCAAATGTAATTGTTTCACCAACACCAATAACATCAGCTGTTCCAGAATCTGCATCAATACTGACAAGATTTACAAATGATAGTACACCATTACCATCCGTTTTTAATATCTGCCCATCCGTACCGTCATCTGGTGGCAGTGTTAAGGTATAACTTGCCGCCAGAGCAGCAGGTGCTGTGATTGTTACAAAATCTGTTCCATTATCAGTATCTTCATATAATTTTAATTGTCCAGCAGCAGTATTACTGGCGCTGCTGAGCATTTCCAATACAGTATCGTATGTGGCACTACTCGCAATAGAACTACCAGTTCCCGTTCCACCGGCACCGTCATCGCCAACATACAGAATTTCGTTTAGCTTATCATAAATTGGTTCGCCTTCATAGAAAATCGAACCGGGATCGCCATCACCTCTTCTGAGTTGTAGTCTATTTGCCATGTTTACTTACTCGTATTTAGTATGCGCTAGTTTTATTTAGGATTAATAAGGTCCATAATCCACAATATCTGGTGCTGGATCAGCATCATTGTTAATACCGAAGTATGATTTAGGATCAACAAATCTAAATGCATCTAAAAGTGGATCATAAATCACCAAGTAATCTGGAGTGGTAGTTCCTGCTCCAAGAGCAACAAGATTACTTCCGTCAACATCACTCAACTGACGGAATGTAATGTTGGTTAATTGAGATCCAATACCAACAAACTCTTGTGCCGTAACAATACCAGTTATGTTTACATCACCATCTACGTCCAACTTCACAGTCGGTACTGTGGATCCAATACCAACTCTATTGTTTACATCATCATAGAAGAAATCACTGGCACCTGCAAGAAGTCCACCATTGTTATATTGAACGGCACCATCTTCACCCTGTCCATCGGCTGATATATTTTCAAGATTAGATCCATCGCCGTAGAATGAACCATAAAGTTGATTAGCAGTTACAATACCAGTATTAATAATAGACGTATTGCTAGGATCTGCAAATCCAGATGTTGGATTGTCAGTACCAACTCCAAGATTACTATCTACTATTACATTATTTGTAAATGTAGTAACTCCAACTACATTCAACGATCCTCCAATATAAAGATCATCACTAAAAGTTCCTACACCAACAAATGTAGATACTCCACTAACATATAAATCATTGCCAATAAACAAATCTTCTTGAATATTTGCACCGCGTCGGATGAAAGTAGATGTTTCTCCAGCACCAACATTAGTAGCTCCAAGAGTACTGATGCCATTAACCTTTAAAGTTGTAACAGTAAGGTCATCGGCAAAAGCACCGCCAGTAATCTCTGTTGGACCAGCATAGAATGTTGTGGCAGTTACAACACCAGTAAAGTATCCATCACCATTTACATATAATTCATATCCTTCCGAATTTGAAGTTCCGATTCCAACAGTTCCAGAGATATTAGTATCACCATTTACCTCAAATGTTGCTGATGGTGTAACAGTATTAATACCAACACGTCCAGAACTAACATCGAAGAATGCTGTTGTTCCACCAGTACCGATATTAACGTTATCTTGGAATGTTGAAACACCAGTTACGTTAGTAGTTCCAGCAACATAAAGAGTTGCCGTTGGTGATACTGCATTAATTCCAACATTACCATTTGAATCAATACGAACTCTTTCTTGATTATTAGTTCCAAATGTTAACTCATTATTTGATGGTGTGTATATTGATGCACCAGTTCCAACAGTAATAGAATTATTATCACCATCAATAACGACAGATGCTGAACCTACCGTAAGAATACCACTGATTCTGGCATCACCAACAACATCCAATTCTGCCGATGGTGCATTGGTTTTAATGCCAACATTACCATTACTAGTTGCATTCAAATAAATGTCACCAGAAGGATCGATTAAAATATCAGCACCACCAGTTCCAACATATGTTATTGCATATCGATCGTTTGCATCAAAAAAGTGATTAACAATACCAGTACCATTAGTAATACTGAGTTGATCATTGAATGTGGCAATACCTGCAACATTAAGTTCATCTAGGTCACTTAATCCATCTACAACCAGATTTCCATTAGCAGTAATATTAGTAGATTCGAAGTTTGGTGAATAGAGATCTGTATTGAACCCCATTCTGGAGTTAGCATTGCTCCAAGTAAGTGTCTTATCTCCTGCAGCACCGTGGATAGTAATACCAGCACCATCTAAAGCAGCATCAGAAAGCTTTGGATCAGCAGATGCAATGCCAATATTAATATCTTCTACTTCTAATATTTGGGTATTCAGAATTGTCTGGGTTCCGTTAACCGTCAAGTCACCAGTGATCTCAACGTCATTACCAAATGTGGCAACTCCAGTAACATTTAATGTTTGTGAAATATCAACAGAAGCATTAATATCTACATTAGATGTAAAGGTCGATAATCCAGCAACGTTGAGTTCATCTAGGTCACTTAGCCCATCTACAGTTAAGTTAGTAGAAATGTCTACAGAAGCATTAACGTCTAGATCAGATGCAAAGGTTGATAATCCTGCTACATTAAGTTCATCGAGATCACTTAATCCATCAACCGTCAGGTCATTAAGAATGTCTACAGAAGCATTAACGTCTAGATCAGATGCAAAGGTGGAAATACCTGCAACATTAAGTTCATCAAGATCACTTAATCCATCTACAACCAAATTGTTAGAGATATCTACTGATGCATTAACGTCTAGATCAGATGCAAAGGTGCTAATACCTGCAACATTAAGTTCGTCTAGGTCACTTAATCCATCTACAGTTAAGTCAGTGCTTACGTCAATAGAAGCATTAACGTCTAGATCAGATGCAAAGGTGCTAATACCTGCAACATTAAGTTCATCTAGGTCACTGAGACCATCAACCGTCAGGTCATTAAGAATGTCTACGGATGCATCAATATCTACATTAGACCCAAAGGTTGATAATCCTGATACATTTAGATCGTCAATCTCTGCAAGACCATCAACATAAAGATTTCTCCACTCTTTGGTTGGAGATCCAAGATCATAAGTATCATCATCATTAGGAACAAGACTTGATACAAACTCACCGCCAACATTAATATCATCAGTATCTTGATCACCAATGTTGATTGTTCCACCACGGAAGGTTACTACACCAATAAATTCGGATTGTCCCTGAACATAGAGACTTCCACCAATACTTACATTCTTTGCAACACCGAGTCCACCATCAATCTGAAGAGCACCAGTATCTACATTTCCTAAAGTATTGTCGGTTGTATCAGTAATCGTAGAGATTCCAGATGCAGTAAGTCCACCAGTAACACTAACACCATATCCAGTGGTTTCAAATTTCTTGGAGTTGTCGTAGTTCAGTTCTACTGAACCATTATTATTAAATGTTGCATATGTTTCTGTACTGGTACTCTGCAGCAATATGCTAGCAAATCCTTGTAAAATTAATTGCCCAGTCCCATTGTCTTTAACATAACTATCACTTCCATCATGATAAATTTGTAAATCATTACCATCACCAAGATTTATAACATCATTATCACCAAGGAATATATCATCTTGGAATGTAGAAACACCAGAGACATTTAATCCACCAGTAACCGTAACACCAAATCCAGTGGTTTCAAATTTCTTGGCGTTATTGTAGTAGAGTTCTACTTCATTCTGATTAAATACTGCTCGGAATTCGTTTTGACCAGCATTCCTAATATTTACTACACTTCCACCAAGATTTAATTCACCACTACCAACATCACTAACATAACTAGTGCTTCCATTATGATAAATCTGTAAGTCATTACTATCACCTATCATAATCCTATCACCATCACCAAGATATACATTATCTTGGAATGTAGAAACACCAGTTACATTCAGAGTTCCATTGACATCCAATGTCGATATTGGTTGTGTAGAACCAATACCAATGTTTCCATTTCTAGATACAATATCAGTATCAATAAATCCTGCTGTGGCAATGCCAGAAGTTATATCAGTAGCAGTAATATAATAAGGTGTTGTCGTATCCTGAACAAGAATTCTTTGTCCTGCTGCCAAAAGAGTAGTTTGTGTCCATGATACTCCAGTACCAATTGACTGAAGAACTTGATCAAAGCTTCCGAAAGATCCATTAAAATCAGCAAGTTCTTGATCAATATATACAGAATCTTGGAATGTAGAAACACCAGAAACATTTAATCCACCAAAGACGGTAACACCAAATCCAGTGGTTTCAAACTTGTTGACGTTTCCATAATATAATGCTACTTCGCCAGTTGCACCAGTATTAAATGTTGCAGAAAAATTGTTATTATAAGCACTAGCAATATTAACTCTATTTGCACCAATATATAATTGACCAGAACCACTTTCAACAATACTAGAGTCACCATTAGATCTATGTTGAATTTGTAATTCGTTGCTATCACCAAGATTTATAACATCGGTATCACCAAGGAATATATCATCTTGGAATGTAGAAACACCAGTTACATTCAGAGTTCCATTGACATCAAGCTTTGCTGATGGATTCGTGGTTCCGATACCAATATTAAAGTTCTCGTCACCAACTAACCAATAATTACTTGGATTTGAATCAGTTCTTACACCAACAGCAAACTGAGTGTCCTTAGTGGTGTCTGGTGAATCAAATAGTGATGTTGGAGATCCACTACCAAGAATTATTTTTCTTGATGCTGATGTAGAAAGTCCACTATTTGTTCCTAAGAAAGTATTATGAGATCCAGTAGTGTTGCAGATACCTGATCTATAACCAATGAAGTTATTCCGACATCCACTAATGTTGGCGTATCCTGCAGCAAAACCAAAGGAGTTATTTCCGCTTCCAGTTTCGTTACATCTTCCTGCAATTTCACCAATGAAGTTATTATTATTTCCAGTGGTGTTTTTGGATCCTGCATTAAAACCTAAGAAGTTGTTATTAGATCCAGTTTCGTTGTCGCTTCCTGTATAAAGACCAAAGAAGTTATTATTAGATCCATTGGTGTTGCTGTATCCTGCAAGGTAACCAAAGAAGTTATTATATTGTCCATACAGATTGTTATATCCAGCAAGACCACCAAGGAAGTTATTACAAGATCCACCGATGTTCTTGTATCCTGCATAATAACCAAAGAAGTTATTACTATCACCAAAGGTATTGTAGTATCCTGCCCCTTCACCAAAGAAGTTATTTTCAGATCCACTGGTGTTGGAGCATCCTGCACCGACACCGGCAAAGAAATTATTGGTTCCACTAGTAATAGATGCTCCAGTGGTTTCATCTCCAATTCTTATATTGGTGGTAGAAAAATCTATCCTATTTCCACCTACAACATTAATAGTATCTTGGAATGTAGAAACACCAGAGACATTTAATCCACCAGAGACGGTGACACCATAACCAGTGGTTTCAAATTTCTTGGAGTTGTTGAAATAAAGTTCTACAGAATCTGTCTGCTTTGCTATGATTGCAGAATCAGTACCATTAACTCTGAGGTTGATGCTTCCATTATCAGACTCAAGGTTTAAGTCTCCAGCACCAGTATCTCTAATATAACTTTGGTTTGATGTGTGATAAATTTCAAGATCTGGAAAATCTCCAATCTGAATCTTTACATCATCAGGAACTTTGATATTATCTTGGAATGTAGAAACACCAGATACAGTAAGTCCACCAGAGACGGTAACACCATAACCAGTGGTTTCAAATTTCTTGGAGTTGTCGTAGTAGAGTTCTACTGCACCATTTCCTCTAAAAATACCACTACTTTCTCCACTATTCCCCTGAATATAAACATTATTTCCATTATCTCTTATGTAAAGACTTCCAGTTGTGTTCTCAATATAACTATTACTTCCATCGTGATAAATCTGTAAGTCATTACCATCACCAAAGGTTGCCCTTGCAGTATCACGGAAATTCAATGTTCCAGCAGAACTATCCCAATAAGCTGATGTAACACCAGCAGTTGGTCCAATGAAATTTACATCATCATTGAATGTGGCAATGCCAGCAACGTTAAGTTCATCAAGATCACTTAATCCATCAACCGTTAAGTCGCCAGTAATATCAACATCAGACCTAAAGGTAGAAGCACCAGATACATTAACAGTACCAGCAACATCAAGATTTGCAGTTGGTTGTGTTGATCCAATACCAACCTCTGTACCAACCCAAAGACTTGCACCAATACTTACATTCTTCTCAAGTCCAGCACCACCATCAATCTGCAGAATGCCAGTGTTTACATCACCTAAAATATTATCATCTGTACCAGTATATGTTACAAATCCAGTAACACTTAAATCATTAAGAGTATAGATAATTTCTGGTGTTGCAAGTTCAGTCGCTTCTAATCTAAAGACAGTTAATATGCCAGTTATATTGGCATCACCGCCAACAAATAAATCTTCTTCAATATTGGCATTACGTTTAATAAACGTAGATGTTTCTCCAGCACCAACATTAGCTCCAAGGGTGCTGATGCCATTAACCTTTAAAGTTGTAACAGTAAGGTCATCGGCAAAAGCACCGCCAGTAATCTCTGTTGGACCAGCATAGAAGGTTCTTGCTGTTACAACACCAGTAAAGTATCCATCACCATTTACATATAATCCATATCCTTCAGAATTGGTGGTATTAATTCCCAGTCCGCCATCAGCAAAAATGTTAGTATTTCCTATTACATCTAATACTAGTTCATTATTGGTATACGTATCTATACCAATTCTAACTTTTCTTAGTCTTTCGTCATTATAGAATGGCATTTTTTACACCCTATTAAATAAGTGTCTCTAAAACTGTTACTAATATATGCAACTTATCAGCAATATCTGCAGATACTTTAAATGTGTCACCAGGAATTAACGTCAACTTACCAGTAGTAAGTTCAATAGTATCATACGATGCTATCGGTTTTTTATATGAAGCATACGTTGTAACTGCTATACCAGATACGGTTCTCACATGAGAAAAAGTAACATCATGTGATACCGTATCAGTATTAACTGCCTGAGCACATAGAACAACGGCATTATATCCAGCTGGTGCAGTGTAAATACCAACTTGATCTACTGTCGCTATTGCCGGTTTCGTGACATAATTATTAAGTGCTAATGCCATCGAATTAGAAACCTCCCAGAGAAAGAATATATGGTGTTACTGTTGCGAGTAAACTCTTAGAATATGATTGACCTGAAATACTACCAGTATTTTGATTAATAATAACTCCATCACCTATTTTGAAGTTACCTGCTTGATTAGTACTACTATAAACAACCAATCCACCATCTCTAGCATCAGTTTCATTTTCAGGTTTTGGCGGAATACCTCCACTAAATGGTAGGCAAGTTGCAATGTCAGTTCCAGCACCAATGAATTCAAATGAATGTCCTGTCGCAAGAATTCTACTCTGCTTGTAGAATTTCACTTTCGCACCAGCAGATATCTCATAAGGAACATTTTCATTAGTGGTAATAATAGAAATGTCATTAGTAATTTCAGTCGCTTTCTGAATAGTATAATACTCTGGTGACAAGACGGATGTTGCTACTGCTGTATTTATTCCAGCAGAGATCGTAACTTTTGGAGCAGTGCGATAACCTCTACCATTTGACAACATATCAACACTAGTAATAACTCCATTCTCAAGATTAGCGATTGCCTGTGCTCTAACACCCCAAGGTGTGTCAGGTTCTTCAATAGTAATTGTAGGAAGTTCAGTATATCCAGATCCACCATCTACAATATTCAAAGTCTTAATCTCAAAATACAATTCATCAAAGTAGATTGACTGCCCATCAAAAGGTCTAATTACATTAGTCTTCACTTCACCGCCACTACTATAATAGTGTGGTTGAGTTGCAATTCCAACGTCAACTGTAAAGATAGTACTTGCCAGAGAAACACTTGGAAGAGAAGTGAGATTTCCGTTATCTAAATTAGTTGTAATAATAGAAATTTCAGTATCAATAGTGTGTCTAACATCTGCACAAGCTTCAGGACTTCCAGATGGTTCAATAGGAATAACTGGTCCTCCCTGACCAATGCTTGCAATACCTGCAAGAATTGTAAGATCTTTAGAATTTAATTGATTATTAACTGCCAACTTCATATAATCACGAGCAGCATTAAATGATGTAATAGTCTCTTCGACTTCAGTTTCAATGCTATCGTCAAGTACACCAGAATATGTAAAGTACTTCTTGGTAGAATCAATAATATTTTCATTAGTATAACCGATCAAATCATTGGTTACAGCGTCAACAATATAACCAATGTCTCTACGACAAACACTTCCGACGGTAGTGAATGTTCCAACGTTTTCAGGATACAGATTAAGAACTGTAAGATCGCCAGGTCCAATTACACTTGTAATAATTCCAGATAAAGTATCAATTGTATCTTGAACATCTGTGCAAGCATTTGGACTACCTGAAGGAAGAACAGGAATATCTCCACCACTACCTCCATAAACAGCAGGTCCAGAACTGATACCAACTTCTTTATAGTTCAGTTGATTTGTAATTGCTTTCTTAAAGTACTCTCTTGCAGTATTGATTGCATAAACAGACTGTTCTTCTTCACCATTAAGATATAAGAAATCTCCACTGGTGTTGAAATACTGCTTGGTATAATCTCTAGAATATCTATTGCCTCCAGTAAAGATGTCTGTTGAAAGTGCATCAACAACATAACCAAGATCTCTTGCACACTTATTGGTGGTAGAGATTCCAAGATTTTCGGAGAAAGTTGAAAGATATGCAGTAGAACCAGCACCAATTACAGTAGTAACAATACCAACCAAAGTATCTACTGCATCCTGAACATCAGTACAAGAAGCAGAGTTACCTGAAGGAAGAACAGGAATATCACCACCAAGTCCACCATATTCAGCAGGACCAGAACTGATACCGATGTTTTTACGATTTAATTGATTGGTAAGTGCTCTCTTAGAATAGTCTTTAAGTGCATTGAAAGCGGTTATCGACTCTGCTTCCTCATTTAACAATCCATCATTAATTGGATTTCCTGCTGCATCAAAGTATTGAAGAGTAAATTCTCTAGCATACTTATTACCACCAGTGAATACATCGGTGGCAACTGCTTCAACAAGGAATGAAAGATCTCTTGCACATCTCAAACCACCAGGAGAAACTGTGGTTCCAATTCCAGTAATTGCAGATTGTCCACCAGTAATATCAAAATATCCAATGTTTGTGGTTGGAAGAGAAGTTGTATCTCCAGCGCCGATTGATGTTGTAACAATACCAGTAAGGTTATCAAGGTTACTTTGAACATTGGCACAAGATGCTGGATCTGTATTAGAACCAGTATCAGGATCTGCAGTAATTGTTAAATCACTATAGGCAGCACCGACCAGAGTGTTAGTGATAGCACTCTTCATATAACTTGTTGCCTGCTCAAATGCATAAACAGAAGGTGCTCTCTCAGTTACTCCAATTCCTCCATTAATTGGATCTCCATTACCATCAAAATACTGGAGGACAAATTCTCTGGCATAGTTATTACCACCAGTAAATACATCAGTGGAAACAGCATCGACAAAGAATCCAAGATCTCTTCTACACTTTTCTTCAGTGTAAGTATAGTTTGGATATGCAACTGATAGATCTGTCCAAGCAAGACCAACGATTACGTCTCTATTTCTTTGGATCAATCTATATGAATCATAGAATCTAGATCTAATGTTAGTTTGAGTATCATCTGGGAAATAGAAATCAGAATGAGCAATAGCAACTGCAGCGAGAGACTTATCTACAATCTCTTGCTTGTTCCTAGTAATCAATCCAGAAGCATCATAGAATCTAGATTGTGAATTTGTTTCTTCCTCATCTGGGAAGTAGAAGGATGATGGGAATCCAACGGCAATAGAAGTTAGTGCCTTATCAATGATTTCTTGCTTATTCTTTTGAATAAGTCTATAAGAATCATAGAATCTATATCTCTGCTCATCCGCTGGATCTCCTGGAAAAATAAAATCTGGATGATTCAGTGCAATAGAAGCAAGAGACTTATCCAGAATCTCATCCTTATTTGCCGCAATCCTATCTGCAGCATCAAGATATCTTCCTGGTGCTACC
>Ga0255768_10005993_pt1 | contig 11575 bp, 9 predicted proteins | sample 071ome_33_FD_179983 | JGI IMG/M metagenome (GOLD analysis project Ga0255768, IMG submission 179983) | Coastal salt marsh microbial communities from the Groves Creek Marsh, Skidaway Island, Georgia - 071412AT metaG (version 2) | ecosystem: Environmental > Aquatic > Marine > Intertidal zone > Salt...
CCCGTCTTCAATAAATATATCGATAGCAATGCCCATAAGAGCCAGTGCAGGTGTCTCGAAGAGCGTGCGCGCGTGGCCTTTACCTGTTCCCAGTCCATACTTATCCTTGAATTGACATAGAGACGCATATTCATATGTCTTGTCCATAGCCGGATCGAATGCTTCATCCAGCTGTACTAAATCGAAGGTAGACAGGTTGTAATCCTTCCAGATACCTCGAGACACTAAGCTCTGGTACGTCTCTGAGAATTTGTCTGGAGTAGAACGTCCGTATACTTCCTTATAGATGTCTCCGCGCATCAGGCGTGCAGCTACGCGTAGGTGAGCCTCATCACCGATGTCGGTACAGGCATCGATCATCGCCTGCATAATGTCTTTGGTGGAGCAGCGATTATGGCACTTCTCTAGTGCAGCCACCAATAGAGGTAGCCATTCTATATCTTGCTTGGCTGCATATTCGGACCAACCCTTAAGTTTATCCAGGTTGAAAGGCTCTGCTTCGCCATTACGTTTGATTACCGTATTAATATGCATGATTATCCTCTAGGAACTGCTTGATTTGAGGGATTTTGGCAGGCGTCTGAGGGCTAACGATATACCTATCTAGTAAAGCCTCTTTAGGACTCAACATACCTAACTTACTGGACATGACCAGAACAGCTGCAGGCATACGATTCTCAGAGCTAATCACTAGGTCGTAGTATTCCTGATTTTCGGTGATATCCACTTTTTCATAGTCATAGCCTAGCTTTTTCACGATGTTCTCTACCATCGTGCATTGTGCACACCCAGGTGCACCAGTCAGTACAATCATTTACTTCTCTTCTTTTTCAGTTTCTTGGGCATTATAGTTTACGTTTACATAATGCTTAGCCAAGGCCTCTGTCACCATATCGACAGATACTGCTGGGATGCGAGGATGCCAATTCTCTTTATTATCGTATATGGTGAGATTAGCGTAGCGTCTACCGTTGTGATCGACGGCGAGGGGCATGAACTTAGAGATGTCCTCTAGAGACATCTCTCCCATAGCTTCCTGTGCACGGAGCGTGTCCGATACAGTGCCTTCTCCGTAGACCAGATCGATCAGACCTCGCTTAGCCAGAACCTTTACCCGCTCCTCGGCAACCTTCTTGACAGCCTCGTGGAAGAGATCCTCTCGAGCAGACTCTGTGAAGTCTAGGTTCTTGCTGAACGATACGGTCTGATCCTTGATAGGATCCATGTTGAATATTTCTCTAGTCCACTCGAGCATTGCGCTCCTCCTTTATCTTCTCTGCTAAGGCTCCACTGAATGCCTTATATATGTCATGTTTATCTACAATAGGCAGACTTATAGAATAGGACGTATCCAGTAACCTATCGATAATCTGCGAATCACTCAGATTCTTTATCTGACAGGTAATACTACCTCCTCCGTAGTTGTAAGTAGTAATATGCGCTTCTGGATAATCTGCTATAGAGAACTTTAGGTATGAAATATCATAATCGTTCTCTTTACACTTTTCAGCCATCTTTTTAAATTCTGATTCTGTGAACCTATCAGATAAGGCCTTAGTCTGCTCTACTGCACCTAATCCTAATACGAATGCATCTATAGATTCATACATGATTTGAGTGGCCCTGTCATCAATAGCCTTATCCATAGCCTCGTCGAGCAGATTAGTCTTAGTGACGAGCTCTTCGGTATCTATCTGCACCTTCGTGAAGTCAACCTTAGTATCGTACTCTACGTCCGTACCGCTGAATAATTTCGATAAGTTAAAAATATTACGTAATTTTTTCATTTCATGTTTATTCCTTAACCAATACGCTACGCACTAAAAGGGTGCGTCCACATGAAAGTTATAACGGAAAGACGAAATTTGGTTGTTTAGGGGGTCGAAATGTCACAAAGTAACAAAGTGTCACACAGTTTGTCACACGATTTTTCTAGGTTTCTAGCGGGATTTCGAGAAATGTGACACTGTGACACTTGAAAGTGCAAATACACACACATTTGTAGACACTGTGACAGAGAAAGTCATATATATACACTATATGCATTTTTATTTATTTATATAGCTTTCTCACTAAATGTCTCTGCAAATGTGTGTATATAGTAAGTTCTTTTTGTCACAATGTCACAAATCCTCTGGAGCCCAATAACCATGCGGGATACAGGGTGTGACAAACGGTGTTACACTAGTGTAACAGAGTGTCACAGTGTCACATCCTAAAATATAGTCAGCAACGCATTAAGAAGGAAATATCAATGCATACCCCGAAAATTCTAGCCCAGGCAAAAGGGTCTAAATTAGCAGAGGCGATACTGGACTTCAAGGGTTCTAATGTCGTCTTTGAACCTCTGTACTCACCTCAGCGTATGGTGTACGATCTATACTCAGAGTTCCTCGTCCTGAAGGCAGGACGTCAGGTAGGTAAATCTCTAGGCCTAGGCGGACGTATCAATATAGGCTCTATCTCGCAGCCATGGTTCACGAGCCTCTATATCGCACCCAGTCAGACTCAGACCAAACGATTCTCATCAGGCTATCTCGACATCTTCCGAGACAGCAAGCTAATCAGCAAGTACTTCATCGATCCCAAGGACGTCGGTAACATCTTCGAGAAATCCTATATTAATAAATCGAAGGTCTACCTATCCTATGCACAGACAGGCGCCGACGCTGACCGCGTACGTGGTCTTACGGCCGACCTAATGTGTATCGACGAAGTACAGGATGTCTCGATGGACATCATCCCTGTAATCGCCGAGATTCTTAACACCTCCGAGTTCGCCTATCAGATGTTCGCAGGTACGGCCAAGTCGACGGCCAATACGCTCGAGCAGCTATGGCAGCGTACGAATATGTCTGAATGGGTCAAGAAGTGCGGCCACTGCAGCAAGTGGGTCGTACCGGATAACTTCGATATCTGCATGGAGATGTGTACGAATCCTCATGAACTGACATGTCCGTACTGCAAGAAGTCTTTCAACTTCGAAGGCGGTATGTGGGCGGCAGCGAATCCTGGAGAGCGTAGAGTCGGACTGCATCTACCTCAGATGATCTTCGGCGCTAACTGTACTAAAAAGAAATGGCCTCGCCTGTACCGTAAGATACAAGACTCATTAACCGGCGGACTATACACGCCGACGACCGTAGCGAATGAGATCTTCGGACTGTCTACTGATCTCGGTGCCACATCTCTGTCGATGGGTGAAGCACAGGCTTGTACAGATCCTCGCTGGTGCACCTGGCCCAATCCGTCTGGAGACAATATTCCAGACCACCTTAAGTCTAAAATAAACAATATACACACAGTCGTACTCGGAGTAGATTGGTCGGTATCTGGGAGTGATGGTTCATTCACGGTCGTGTCGGTAGTCGGCGTAGACCATAACGGCGGAATGACTCTTCTGTACACTAAGAAACTGATCGCCGGCAAGATCCTCGACCAAGTAGATGAAGTCTGTGAAATCGCGCGCAATTGGAATGTGCGAATCGTCGCCTCCGACCGAGGTGTCGGTGTACTACAAGCCGAGATCATGCAGCAGAGACTTGGTCCAGACAAGGTAATCATGTGTCAGTACGTGAGTTCTAATGCTCGTCTAAGTTGGAATACTCAAGGAGGCTTCCTATCTGCCGATCGAACGCGTGCAATGGATAACGTGATGATGAAGATGAGGCTTGGACCTGAACGCTTCTTGACTCCTGCATGGAATCTTACGGAAGGCTACTGGGGCGATGCACTCGCAATCTACGAAGAAGAATCTCGAACGGGCAAGAGACTGTACATAAAAGACCCGAGCATACCAGACGACTGGTTCCACTCAGTTGTATTCGCTAACCTAGGTTATCAGTACATCTGCGGTGACTATACATTTACAGAATAAAAGGAAATACCGATGGCAACTAGAAAGAAAACGACCGCTAAGCCGGTCACAGAAGAAATTCGCTTCGATGATATCGACAACGATCTCGATTTCGACGAGCCAGTAGAGGAACTGGTAGAGGAGGTAGTAGAACCTACTCCCGAACCTGAAGAAGAGAAAGATCCTAAGCATGCGGAATACCTAATGGTGTTCGACGCGATGATGTTCGAAGGTATGTACGAGAAGACGTACCAGATAGGATCTAACTATTCTCTTACTCTACGTACACGCTCTACGGATGCAGACCTATCTATCACTCGTCAGCTAGATAAGATGGAGTTATCCACTATCGCCGCATTCACCTCGGCATCAGCGGTACTATCTCTGAGCCATAGCTTAATGGAATTCGGCGGAGTAGATTACCGTGATATGGAGCCTAAGGTTCGCTACGCTAAGATCCGCGAGCTGCCTAGTCAGGTCATCACGATCATCTCTAAGAAACTAGCCGAGTTCGATACGTATATCAAAGAGGTAATGGAATACGGCGAAGAAAATTTTTAAGTGAGTCATGGGCGGCACAGAGGACGGAGCTACATATCCGGGGGATAGACCCCGGTAGACTCATGTCCTCCCGTGATATCATTCTGCGTAAGTCTCTGACGAATCAGAAGACTGCAGAAAGTTATTCTCTCATGACTCAGATCGCCGCAGCTACAGGAAACATAGAGACAATGAAATCCAGCTATCGTAAGTATACGGCGGCACTATGGAGTGAAGATTTCGAAGAGAATCGATATGAATCTATGATGAAGTACTATAACGAACACGTGAAGTCTGCCAAGGTAACGGCACATAGAAGGGAAGACGGCGCGATTGAAGTAAGAGGTTTACGATGAATCAATTCGAAGCTCCTATAACGACTTATGAAGGGTTCGACCTGAATCAATCCTATATGACACCGGCGCATCTCGCCGGTTTTCGTCCTTCATACGTACACGGACAGGATCCTATGAACCCGTACGGACATGACTATACAATAGGTCAGTCACTAAGCGGAGCCTTCAGCCCATTCTCCCCTGTACCGGTTGGAATGGATCCCTTAGCCCTCGATGCACGACATAAAGAGAATCTTGCGTCAGGCGTCGGTGATGGCTTTATGACCGCTATGCAATATGCCGGTATCCCGCTGGCATCTTGGTATGCGATGAATAAGGTCATGGGTACGACGGGTGCCGGATGGGGTGCTGCAGCCGCTAAACGCTTCGGTCCTATGGCCGGTAGAATGGCGAGCGGAGCGGCTAGTTTCATACCTAAAGGTGGTCTAGGTGCAGGCCTAGGTCGCGTTGCAGGTGGTACCGCGGCTGGAGCTATGAACTGGGCCACGCGTAATACGATAGGACGTATCGGCGGAGGAGCCTTAGGTAAATCATGGCTGGCAGGCGCTATGGGCAGAGGACTCTCATCGGGTCTAGTTGCGGCCGGTGGTTTCGCAGGTGCGATCGCAGCGCCTCTACTCGCCGGGCAGGCCCTAGCAAGCGCAGCCGATGAGTTATTGATTGATCCGTACGTATCGACCCGTCAAGGTCATGACGCTACTCGAGCCAATCTAGGTCTACAATTCGTAGGAGGAGAGGGTAGTCAGGTATCTGGTGGATTCGGTATCTCCAATGTACGCGCTACAGAGATAGCTACTAAGCTAACAGACCTGGGTGCGCAAGACTTCCGTCTAGAGACGGGGGATTACAACAAGATAATGGACCTCTCTATGCGAGCAGGTCTAATGAATGAGATCGGCAATATGGATGCCGATAAGATCGTAGATGCCGTTAAGGGTATTACGAGCACAGTTAAGACGATACTGGATGTCGGTGCAGCGACTGACATGCAAGAGGCTGTGACTATAATGGCGGATCTACGTCGAGGCGGTCTACAGACTCCTCGTCAGATGGCTTCAGCTATGAGGCAGCTAGCCGTTACATCTGCAGTGTCCGGAACATCTGTTAATCAGATTATGGATACAGTAGGTCGTCAAGGTGAAGTATATGCCCTACAGCAAGGCATGATGGGTTCGACCGGTATGATCGCGTCGGCTAATGCCTATGCAGGATATACTAATGCATTCAAGTCGGGACTCATCTCGGCAGGACAGATGGCCAGTCTCGGTGGCGTAGAAGGTATGACCCAGAACGCTATATCTGGTACGATGAAGATGCTGGATAGTACCTACGCACGCATGGCGATGCAGGGTGGAACAGCGTTCGGTAACGACCGAGTGAGCGCGATCGGTAAGTGGGGTGCAAACTTCGCGAATGACCCTCTGGCCTCTCAAGGTGACTGGTTCGTAAACCGCGGTGCATACAAGGATAAGGCGCTCAGAAGAGAAGGTTCTGCAGGCCTGACGTTCAATACCTTAATGGCAGCTGCCAAGGACATCGGACTGACTAAGTCTGATGGTAGTATCGACTTCCTGCATCTAGCTGCAGTGGCTGAAGCCAACGGCATGTCCTCTGAGGAATTCCGCTCTCATGCAGAAGCCTATCGAGCAGATAGTGATGCAGGTGCCCGTGCCCGTAAGATCGGTGCTATGCGCGCTAACTCTCGTAGAGAGATGGCTTCATACTTCGACCAAGAAGGATATGGCTTAATCAATGCACCTCTTATAGGGGATCTACAAGTAGGGTTCAAGCAGTTCGGCGCCATGATGCGTAGAAACACGACAGGCATGGGTGATGGAATAGCGGAGACGACTTCCGCAGTAGCTGACTGGTGGGAACGCGCGCAGGCGGATTGGAGAGGCATTAAGCTACCTCATCAACAATCGTTCAACATGGGCGGCGACCGAGTACGCCTATCTTCATGGGTATCCAGAGAAGTAGGGTCGTCTAAGGTGCAGATAGGTTCTGGTAAATGGAATAATTTCAATGCCGGCCTTATAAAGATCCTCAATGATCCACATAATAAGTCTAATCCTAAGGCCCGTAAGCTTCTAGAGAAGATACGGAAGGGAGAAGGTGATGACGAGGCTCGTCGATTAGCTCTAGAGCTTCAGAATGAATCTAACGGATTGCTTCTAGGTGACGTACACGGTAATAGTCTATTAGACAGTATCGGCGAACTTCAAGGTGCGATCAACAATAAAGACATTAAGATTGAATCGGTTGATAAAGGATTATCTGCTTTAGCAGATAGGAGTGTCAGGGAGTTCGACGCACGACTTGGTATCTTAGGGTCTAATATCGATAAAGAATCTAGAAGCTTCGTAATGAGTGCCATAACAGGTACTACGAGTGAGGCAGGCGCTCGAGATGCGATCGATGCTCGCTTCTCTGGAAGAGAGTTCGAGACGGCATACCGTAAGTATAAAGCGGGGGAGAAGCTTACTAAGCGTGAACAAGCGCTCATAGACAAAAGTAAGGGTATCTCAGGCTATATAGGCGGACATGGTCTGTTTGATAAAGCAGGCTCCGCAGAAGAACTTCGAGTATCTCTATCAGGTGCATTGTTTGATAAGTCTCAGATCGATATACTAGGCAATATTGAGGATGACCAGAATGGTATAGACCGCATCAAGAGATATGTCATGAGCTTGGCCGGGGGCAATACAGATCTCTATACCAAGATGATGGATATCTCGGGTGGAACCGAAGGTATAGCCCGTATAGCAGATCAGGACTTCGGTGGTCGTGCAGATACTGCAGTTCGAGACTTCATCGTGCAATCTCGTGATAACGCCCGTTCGGAACTTAAAAGTGACTCTAAGGATGTCCAGATCAATGATCTCAAGGACTCCGTACAGGATATCGGTGAGAACCTCTCTAATGCATTCAAGGATGTAGACTGGGAGAAGAATATCAGTAAGAACTCTGCCGCAATAGAGGAGCTTACTAGAGTCATCAAGACTTCCTCTGGCTGGTCCCAGTTTGGAGGTAAAGGGAATAAGGTACTATAATGGCAGTAAACGCTAGACTTGTTAATATGACCTCTACGGAGGTCTACAAGACGCAAATCTCGTCGATCATCGAAAAGATGCGACATGAGAATACGACGGACGACCCGAACATCCTCTTCGTCCCTACGCACCTCGGAGGTGCCTTAGGGCAGAAGGAAATCATAGACGGTCGCAATGTAATGCGGAAGATTATCTTCTCGCCAGACTAAGGATAGAACATGTCTGTTAAACAACGTATTGAACAGAACGGCGAGAAGCTCTTTACGGTACGTCCTCGATATCAGATACTTGACGATAAACGAGGTACGTCATCTTCTATCCGTTTCAAAATTCCAGATGAAGCCAAGTGGAACGATTATCTAGAGAGTGCTCAGGCCTCTAAGAAGCTTTCAGCGTCCACGGTGAATGCTCTGCGCAATTCTTTAGATACATCTGATAACTCACTCGGCTTCGTTAACTTTATAGCTGAGAGCGTCTCCTATAGCATTCAGGAGAAATCTCAGATCATGCACACCTTCGGTAGTAACGAGGCGGTATACTTCTACGGACAGGCTCCTGTCATCGTTAATGTTACTGGTATGGTGATAGACGATCTGGATAATGATCAATTCGCACAGTTCCTGAACCTCTACCGTAATTTCCTAAGGGGTTCGGAAGCTGCCAAAGACTACGGCTACGTAGAACTTAACCTTAACAATGCGCAATTCACAGGTGCATTCCTATCGGTTAATGTGAGCCAGGGTTCTGAGCGAGACCAGGATGTACAGTTCCAAGCGTCTTTCATTGCCCGAGAGTTTTACTTACGCTCTACTGACGATATTTTTAAGACGGATTCTAGTGATGACATTGAGAGTTATTCTCTAGGTACGCGTCCACCGGATCCTACACTTGCTAAAGCAATCATTCAGAACACCATCGAGGCAAACGAAGTTGCTCGCCTAATGGCAGTACGAGACGATCCTCTTTCTGAGGCGGATGAAGGCGCTACTCTGAATACCGGTAACGAGGCCGCATGGCAGATAGGTACCTTACCGCGTCTAAGTGACGCACTGTCGGCTGCAGACATTACATCGTTCTTCGGTAAGATCAATAGCGTAATCAACAATGTCACTAAGCCGATACAGGATATCGCTAATCAGATATCTAATTTCGCCCAGGACATTATCTCTATTATCGAAAGCGTAGAGAACGGTATCGACTCGATTCAGAGTAATATCGACTCGGCGACTCGTGCAGTGTATGGCGCCAAGGCTGATATAGAAGATATGGTCGGGCAGGTTAACAACTTCCCGGAGAATATGGCCGCTAAGTTAGGTCGACTCGGTAGTCGCGTAACGCCACCATCGATAGCGGGATCAGGTCGTGCAGGACAACCAGGTGCTATCAGCCCATCTTCTGCAATGGCGACTCTATCCCTCGGTAAACCTACCGGCGCAGCACGTGGTACACCTGCCGGTGAAGCCGCATCACTATCAGTATCATCTAGTGCAAGTCTAGGTGCTTCACTATCAGTATCTAGCGGATCTAACGAACCGGAATCAACATTGGTTATCGCAGCCGAAGAAGAGGAAGCGACACCAACCATTCAAATAGGAGGATAATATGGCAGTAGGAACTCGCTCCTATGGAAACTCGCTTCTGCTACAGAACGCATATTCGATAGACGACATTCCAGATACGGTTCCTCAGCTTAAGCGTTTTGCAGAGAAGGTCTTGCGGCCTTCTATCAAATGCGTAGAGGAAGACTGCGGTACTACGCTAGGACGTAAATTGCCAATCCCAGATGTAGACGTAGACGGACTTATCGCCCTCGACAAGGACGAGCCTGTATGGGACGGTAGGGTAATTAACGACTCGTATGTCGTTAGTCGTCTTCGCGAAGGCATATACCACGTCCGCGTACGTGATACGTCATCTTGTATTTCTGAAGGAGGTTTCTGTCAGATCTGCGGATCAGGATTCAATCAGAGAGTCGGTGATGTAAACAACTACCCGGAAATTGGTAAGTACTATAAACTGGATACGGGTACACGCCCTTATATTAATCATGTTGCCGATACCTACAGTGGATCGATCATGGGCTACTCTCCGATCACTTCAGACCCTCTTCCAGCTCGAGTAGAATTATGGGATGATATCGTAAGTGACTATGAGATGGATGCAATGTGCAGGCTCTTGAAAGATAAACTAAAGCAAAGTCCAGATGAAAATGATTACCTCTATAGCATAGAGAATAAGCTAGAGAGGGCTCTGGCTATTATCGGATGTTACGGAGTATACGGAAGTGTCGTTTAACACAAACAGTCAAGACTTGATTCATAATGAATTCCGTGTGTACATAGAGGGGGTGCAAATCCCCTTCGAGTCTGCAACGGTCAATCAGGCATATAAAGAATTACCTACAGCCACTATCACTGTACCTCCCTTCCCGGGATTACAGGATATTGGTAGGAATTACTTTCCAAAGGTTCACATCTTCTATAAAGACTTCAACTTCTCCATACCTGAATCGTATCGACATAAAGTTGATCGAGATGAACTGCGGGATAGTTGGAAGCTTCTATTTACCGGAATGATAAAAGGCGTAGAAGATAATAAGCACGTCGGATCGGATGGTGGTTCCCAGAATATTACCCTACATGCAGGTTCTGAACTAGAGCTTATTAGTCAAATACTAATCAAGTTCGCTAATGAACGGTTCCAGGAAGGTGTACAGGCTCTGGGACAAACAGCCGATGGCGCCAATGTAGTCGGTGAATTTAACAGTCACACTGCAGTCATAAAAGCATTAGGTGGAATATCCGATACTACGGATGAATCAGATGTCCGTCATATACCAGAAGGTAAGTTCGAAGACCTTAAAGGTACTCCTGGAATACTTAAAGTATTCTGGAATATACTCAAGCGCGACGCTGAACGCGAAGTCCTAAGTAATGATACAGAAGCCATGAGGGAGATGTATGTACCCTTAATCGAGGAAGGGTTAAAGTTATGGGAATTCATGTCGGGACATCCCGAGATAGAGGAAGGTATTGCTTCAGAGAAGTTCGAGTATAAGATAGATGACCCGCGGCAGGGGTTGACGGATGAAGACTTTGAAGTAATGATACCGTCTACCTTCAAGACGTTCATCTCTGATAAGGCTCAGGTGTCACTGGCAGTCCAGGCCATGAAACAGAATCATGCAGCCATGCCTTCAGATATGACAGGTAGCCTAGGTCACTACTTTACGTCGATACTTAATCTGTTAGAGTACGATATGATCGAACTACCGGCTCCTGTATCTAAGGAGGACGGTGGTCTGACTAAGTATGTGGTTAAGCCGCAGATGCCTTATTACTACAGCCCTATCTGTAACGTCGTACTGCCCTCCTTAATCTCCTCCGTTTCTACCAGAAGCAATTATGGAGATATACCTACCCGTATGATGAACATTGCGAATATAGCAGATCTTCTAAATGGTCCAGGCCACGGTATTGGGAAAGTATATACGTCACCTCACTCAGTGAGAAAGGCGAGATCTCCGAGCGGTAATCTCGGTAATACGTTCAGTGTCTTCAATAACAAGGTAGGTAAGTATGAATGGGGACGGGGTATTGTTGCTTCAGTGCTGCAAGTACCTCCTCTATATAACCTATTAGGTGGGCATCTGAAAAAAGGCTCCGAGGAAGAAACTTTAGACAAGAATACTTCTGCCTCCAAGGCGACAGCCGAAGCCGCTTGGAATGCAATGTATCCAGGAGATGAGCAGTACAACCCTTACTCGACCG
>Ga0255768_10006005_pt1 | contig 11558 bp, 10 predicted proteins | sample 071ome_33_FD_179983 | JGI IMG/M metagenome (GOLD analysis project Ga0255768, IMG submission 179983) | Coastal salt marsh microbial communities from the Groves Creek Marsh, Skidaway Island, Georgia - 071412AT metaG (version 2) | ecosystem: Environmental > Aquatic > Marine > Intertidal zone >...
AAGACCTTGATCAAGCACTTTGCTCACTGCTTCCTCGATGGCATCAGCTGCAGCAACTTCATTCAAAGAATAACGAAGCATCATCGCTGCAGAAAGAATAGTCGCTAATGGGTTAGCAATACCTTGACCAGCGATATCCGGTGCAGAACCGTGACACGGCTCGTACATACCTTTGTTATCTTTATCAAGAGATGCAGAAGGAAGCATACCGATTGAACCAGTCAACATTGCAGCAGCATCTGAAAGAATGTCACCAAACATGTTACCGTTAACCATTACGTCAAATTGCTTAGGCGCACGTACCAACTGCATTGCTGCGTTATCTACGTACATATGCGACAGCTCAACGTCAGGATACTCTTTACCTACTTCTTCCAGGATTTCACGCCAAAGAACAGTTACTTCAAGCACGTTCGCCTTATCCACTGAACACAGCTTCTTGTTACGCTTTTGAGCCGATTCAAATGCCACTTTCGCGATACGACGAATCTCAGATTCTGAGTACACATAAGTGTTGTAACCTTCACGCTCGCCGTTATCCAAAGTACGAATACCACGAGGCTTACCGAAATAAATACCACCCGTTAACTCACGTACGATTAGAATATCCAGACCAGATACAATTTCCGGTTTCAAAGAAGATGCATCAGCAAGCTGAGGATAAAGAATCGCAGGACGAAGGTTACCAAACAATTCCAAACCAGAACGCAGACCTAACAGACCTTTTTCAGGACGAAGTTCACGATCTTCAAGATTATCCCATTTTGGACCACCTACAGCGCCCAACAGAATCGCATCAGACGCTTTTGCCTTATCCATAGTTTCTTCAGGAAGTGGCGTACCATGTGCGTCGTAAGCTGAACCACCTACAAGACCTTCCTCTAGAGAAAGACCAAGCGCAAATTTATCATTTACAACGTTTAAAACTTTTACCGCTTCAGCAACGATTTCAGGACCAATACCGTCGCCCGGTAGAATCAATACATTTTTAGACATTACAATTCTCTTCTTAAAAAACTATTTAACTACATCAAACAACCAAGGCTGAGACGCACGACGTTTCTCTTCATAGGCACGAATCTCATCCGCATCTTGAAGCGTCAAACCAATATCATCCAAACCATTGATCAAACAATGCTTACGGAATGGATCAACATCAAATGAAATCTCTTCACCACAAGGCTTAATAACTTTTTGATTCTCAAGATCAATAGTTAGTTGATAACCTTCGTTTGCTTCTACTTCTTTAAACAGCTGATCAACGATGGCGTCGTCCAAAATAATCGGCAACAAACCATTTTTAAAACTGTTATTAAAGAAAATATCCGCATAGCTTGGTGCAATAATCGCGCGAAAACCAAAATCTTCCAGCGCCCAAGGTGCGTGCTCACGACTCGAACCACAACCAAAGTTCTCACGAGCCAATAGAACAGAAGCACCCTGATAACGATCCTGATTTAAAACAAAGTCAGGATTCAAAGGACGACCACTGTTATCCGCATCAGGCTTACCTTCATCCAGATAACGCAACTCATCAAATAAATTTGGACCGAATCCACTTCGCTTAATAGATTTCAAAAACTGTTTCGGGATAATCATATCCGTATCAATGTTAGCGCGATCCATTGGCGCTGCAATGCCCTGATGGGTAGTAAACTTATTCATAAAAACTCTCCTTCAGGCGTCTTAAGCGTTACCGCTCATGAATTCATTAACATCTACGAAATGGCCAGCAATCGCTGCCGCTGCGGCCATTGCCGGGCTCACTAGGTGCGTACGTCCGCCGTAGCCCTGACGACCTTCAAAGTTACGGTTAGAGGTAGAAGCACAGTGCTCACCATTACCCAACTTATCCGCATTCATAGCAAGACACATTGAGCAACCTGGCTCACGCCATTCCAAACCAGCCTCGACAAAGATCTTATCCAGACCTTCTTCTTCCGCTTGCTGCTTAACTAAACCTGAGCCAGGCACAACCAATGCCTGCTTCAAAGTTTCGGCAACCCGCTTACCTTTAACAACATCCGCAGCCGCTCGAAGGTCTTCGATACGAGAGTTAGTACAAGAACCAATAAATACGCGATCCAACTGGATATCAGTAATCTTCTGACCTGCTTCCAAGCCCATGTACTCAAGAGCACGCTCAATCGCAGAACGTTTAACCGGATCAGACTCACCTTCTGGTGTAGGAACCATTGCATCCACTGATACTACTTGCTCTGGAGAAGTACCCCAGGTTACCTGTGGCTTGATGTCTTCCGCTTTGATTTCGACTACCTGATCAAATTCAGCATCATCATCAGAAACCAAGGTATTCCAATATTCAACCGCCTGATCCCACTGCTCAGCCTTCGGCGCGTAAGTGCGACCTTTCACGTACTCTGCGGTGATTTCATCAAAGGCTACCATACCAACACGTGCACCGGCTTCAATCGCCATGTTACACATCGTCATACGACCTTCCATGCTCATAGAACGAATGGCACTGCCGCCAAATTCCATTGCACAGCCATTACCACCGGCAGTACCGATCACACCAATTACGTGAAGTACAACGTCTTTACCTGTGATACCTGCACCCAATTCGCCATCAACTTTGATCAACAAATTTTTCATCTTTCGTTGAATCAGGCATTGAGTCGCCATTACGTGCTCAACTTCAGAGGTACCAATACCATGCGCTAACGCGGCAAAAGCACCATGAGTTGCCGTGTGAGAGTCACCACAAACAACGGTCATACCCGGCAAAGTTGCACCCTGCTCAGGACCTACAACGTGCACGATGCCCTGACGAATATCCTGCATTTTAAATTCGACAATGCCGAATTCATCGCAGTTTTCATCCAGCGTCTTCACCTGAATTTTTGAAACCGGATCAACAATACCTTCAATACCTACTTCACGCTCATTAGAAGTAGTCGGTACGTTGTGGTCTGGCGTTGCCAAATTGGCATCCAAACGCCATGGCTTACGACCGGCCAATCGCAAACCTTCAAACGCTTGTGGAGAAGTCACTTCATGAAGCAACTGACGATCAATATAAATAAGCGCTGTACCATCGTCGCGCTCTTTAACAACGTGGGATTCCCACAATTTGTCATACAGTGTTTTACCCGCCATTTTATTCTCCTCACTTAATAATCCGGCCTTGTTATGACTCGCATACTAAGCCCTCAAACAAATAAAATAAATTCATATTTTTTATAAGTCAGATAAAAATATGTTATAAATTATCATCATGTGATATTCAGCCTATGAATCGAGACTCTACATGGACAATCAATCCCTAAAAGCGTTCTTATGCGTGGCAAAACACTGCTCTTTCTCTGAAGCTGCTGAAGAACTTTTTCTGACCCAACCCGCTGTAAGTAAACGCATTCAATTATTGGAAGACCAGCTCAGTACCAAGCTGTTTGATCGGGTTGGCAGGCAGATTGCGCTGACTCCTGCCGGTGAAGCATTACTCCCAAAAGCCAAACAGATACTTCATCTAATTAAGTCCACTGAACAAGACATTCACAATCTATCCCAAGAAATCAGTGGTAAGTTGGAAATTATGTGCAGTCACCACGTCGGTCTTCATCGACTGCCGCCCATATTAAAAGAGTATGCTCGCTTATATCCTGATGTTGATTTAAAAATTGAATTCAGCGAGTCTGAAAGCGGTTATGAACAAGTGCTTCATGGTGATACCGAGATGGCCTTGATTACATTAGCCCCTACTCCACATCCAAGCCTGATTAGCGAGCCTGTCTGGAATGACCGAATGCTGTTCGTTTGCAGCCTTGATCATCCCCTAGCAAACATGAAAAACATCAAGCTGAAACATCTTGCGGAGCACAAGGCAATTCTTCCAAGCAGGAACACCTTCACACGCCAAAAAGTAGAAAGTTTGTTTTCCGACACCGATGTGAAATTGGAAGTTGTGACTTCGACAAATTATTTGGACACCATCCGAATGATGGTATCGATTGGCTATGGATGGAGTGTTCTACCTGAATCACTTTGCTCGGGCCTGAAAACCCTTGGAATTTCTACAGATATAAGTAGCCGACAATTAGGTTATGTAATTCATAAGCATCACTCTCTAACAAACGCTGCCAAAGCGCTTATTGAATTGCTAAAAGCAAAGGTATAAGCATTTATTAGCCACTAAATAATAAGGCAAAAAAAAGCGTCGACCCGCAGATCGACGCTTGATTACCACTGATTTGTATAGAGGCTAAATTACAAAGGCTCGTTGGTAAAGATGCCAAGTAGCATGAGCCAAGAAGGGGAACAAGATAACAAAGCCTACCAAACCCGTGGCAAACCCGACTACCGTACATATCCCTACAATAAATGCCCATCCAAGCATTACTCCTTTATTGTCAGCAACCGCCTTCAAACTACTGATAGAGGCACTGACAACATCCACTGGACGATGAACCATCATCGGCAAAGCAAAAACGGTCACACCAAACACCAACGCACAGAATCCCGCGCCAACAACTGTCCCTACAGCTAAGAAGGGCAACATTTCCACCACAGTTAAACTTGGCGGCATAAGTGCATGAACGACACTGGCCATTCGCATCCAGAAAATCATAATCAGCATCAAGCCAAAGCCTAACGCCACAATATCGAAGAAGGCTCCAGACCTCATCGCTTGCAATGAATGAGAAAGCGACGGCTCCGCTCCTTTCTTAAGCTGTCGACTTAAGTCATAAATACCCACAGCAAATAAAGGACCTGCCAACATAGCTCCGATAAACAAAGCAAAGAATAAATAAGGTCTGTCTGACACATACGTCAGAGCAATCATGGAATAACCTGCCAAAACAAAGACCAATCCATAAAGCATACTCACCCATTTAGTGGCTCTAAAGTCGATCCAACCGTGATGAATTGCTTGCTGAATATCATGCATTGACAAAGGACGAGCGGCACTTGGAGTTTCAGCCCTAGCCGCCTCAGGTTTTTTAATGACTTGTGGCATATCAGTTCCCCCAAACTTCAACTTGCTACATACTTAAAGCTAGCATCCAGAACCCAAACTGCTTAATTTTTAACCACCTTTTATCGGAAAAGAGTGTTCACAATGGCATCAAATCAAGTATCAAAACTAGAAATCGCCCTGAATTTAGCGACCGAAGCAGGCCAAATCATTTCCGAAGCCAGAAGCAGTAACAGCTTTAAATCCAACTTCAAGGATCATAACGAACTGGTCACCTCTACCGACCAACAGGTTGATAATTTTCTAATCAGCGAACTCAAAAAACATTTCTCTGACGACCAATTCCTAACCGAAGAAAGCTATCAACATGATCAACTGGCGCAACTGGATTTTACTAAAGGAACCTGGGTCATTGATCCGATCGATGGAACGGTTAATTTCGCGCTAGGACATCCGCAAGTGGCTGTATCAATGGCTTATGTCGAATCAAATCAGGTTCAATTTGGAATAGTCCACTGCCCTTTCCTAAACGAAACATTTCACGCACAAAGACATAAAGGAGCATTTCTCAACAACCAAGCTATCCAGGCCAGCACCTGCAACGAACTAAACCAGGCCATTATTGCGACTGGCTTACCCTACGACAAAAGCCAAGTTGATAAATTATTACCGAACATCAACAAAGCGATTAGCCACGGTCGGGATATACGAAGAAACGGATCAGCCGCCATTGATCTGTGTTGGGTTGCTTGTGGCCGTCTTCAGGCCTATTTCGAAACAGTTCAACCATGGGATATGGCGGCAGGAACACTCATCGCTAAAGAAGCAGGCGCCTTTACAGGGCATTATGGAAAGGCAAATCAAGAACCGCTTCTAATACCCGATCTGTTCAGCCGTAATATCCTGGTTTGCAGCAAAGGAATTTCCACAAAAATGAAGTCGCTGCTCAATTAATTACTTATGTTTTTAGGTGTCACACAAAAAATACTGCAATTTTTATTTAAAGAAAGTGATTCATAGGCCGACAATTAGACTAATATTTAACAACTCTGACGGTCTTCCTTTTAGGAAGGCTTCATATACACAAGTCCGATTAACCGACTTGTGAGTTATCAAGAGTTCCGCCAAAAAGAGCAAGGAAATACATATGTGGTTTGGAAATAAACAAGAAGTAGAAAGCCTCAAAAGTAAAAATTCCGACTTACAACATGAAATCAGCCAACTCTCACTATCGAACCAACAGAAAGACAATGAGATTCAGGCCCTTAAAGACGAACTGGCCAAAAAAGCGGACACTCCACAGGACAACAAAGTCGTAAGCCTACTGATTGATTCTGTACAGGATATTGATGAAATCAGAAGCTCAGTAACAAGCACCAGTGACACTATGGCTGGCGAGCGTGACAAGTTACTTGAAACCCAGCACTTGTTTGATGAAAGTGCAACTATGCTGACTAATACAAAAGGCGCTGTAGAGTCTATCCGTGATACAGCAATGGAAAGTGTTACAAGCATTCAACAGCTTCGTACAGTCGCAGAACAGATCAGCACATTCGTTGGTGCTATTAACAACATTTCAGAACAAACCAACTTACTTGCTTTGAATGCTGCTATTGAGGCTGCTCGAGCAGGTGAGCAAGGCCGAGGCTTTGCCGTGGTGGCAGATGAAGTTCGAGCCCTAGCACAACGTGCCGGTGAAGCGGCATCTGAAATTTCTAATCTGGTTGAAAACATCGACAAGCAAACCCGTGATGTCGACGCTCGAAGCCAGCAGATGGCCGAGAAGTGCGAAGACGTGGTAATCAACAATGACGAAATCATCAACTCGGTGAATCAGGTCATCGACATTGCTAAAGCAATGCACCAAACCATTAACGCGTCCTCAGACCAATCATTCATCCAATCAGTATCACTTGACCATGTAATGTGGAAATCCAAAGTATACAGCCACATCACCAACCACAGACAAGTGACAGATAGTGAACTTGGAGATCATAAAGGCTGCAGTCTTGGCCAATGGTACACCCATGGACATGGCAGCCAGAATCTAAGCCATCTAAGATCGTTCCAGCGCCTGGATGAACCACACTGTCAGGTGCATGAATACGGCAGAGCGGCTATATCTACCTTTAACCAAGGCAATACAGATGAAGCCCTTGAACAAGTTAAAATGATGGAAAGTGCTAGCGATCAGGTTCAGCGTTGCTTGAATGATCTACTTTCTGAAATTGGTAGCTAACCCTACACTAGGCCCAAAAAAGCCAGCATATATTGCTGGCTTTTTATTGCCTCAAACAAACTCATTTGAAAATCAACTCCATAATCTTCATAAATTAGGACTATTTCCTACAACTTTTGAGCAATAGATCACATAAATACGTCAAATTTCCGCCATAAGCAGAAGAAAAAATAGACCTTACAGAAATGATTTATATAATTGACAAAAACAGCAACGTAAGGATCTACAATGCTGAAACACCACAAATTTCGCCCATACATCAGACGTCTTCACGGAAACGAAGCCGCTCATGACTTAGTGACTCAAATCCAATTAAGCTTTTACCTCAAGCTCATCAAAGACAAAGAAATTAAAAAAGCTTACGTTCTCACTCAACGAGGCTTCCCAAATCACATCCTTGCAGTTTCTAACAATAAGCAATCCCTTATTTCTAAAGCCTTAACAGGAAGCACAAAACAATCGCTTAAAGACTGGCAAAAGGACACCCAACAACGCCTTTCAAACACTAATACACCAGCAAATACTTTAATCGATCTATCTCAAAAGCTGTAAGGCACTTGTGAAACCCAGCTTACGAAAGTAAGCTGAGTCCCCAAAAGAGCCTTATTATGTTAATTATTCGTATTCCCTTAGTTATCACATTTTTTCTCCTCGTTGCTGCCCTAGGAACACTCGCCTGTCTTTTCAGACCGTTTCATCCAGACAACACCCGACTTTTCGCCCACTTTTACTCACGCTACGGCTTAAAATTACTTGGATTAAAACTTTCTATAGACACAACATCTATACAAAAACACCTCAACCAGGACAAAACAGCCGTCTACGTAGCCAATCACCAAGACAACCTGGACCTCTTTGTTACTGGAGCAGCAGTACAAAAGCGCACTGTCACCATCGGTAAAAAAAGCCTTAAATACCTCCCCCTATTCGGTCAACTATACTGGCTTGCTGGAAATATCTTCATCGACAGAAAGAACACAAATAAAAGTTCAGAGACTCTAAACAGCTCAACCCTCGCACTTCAGGAAGAAAACACCTCTATATGGGTATTTGCTGAAGGAACACGCAATCGTGGTAAGAATATGCTGCCTTTTAAGAGTGGAGCCTTTCGAATGGCCATTGAAGCACAAGTGCCAATCATTCCAATTTGTGTGAGCAGTTATGTAAACCACATGAACTTGAATCGTCTCGACGCAGGTAAAGTATCTATTAGAATATTGCCAGAAATGGACACCCAAGGACTTTCAGTCTCAGACTGTAAATCCCTTCAAGAAGAATGCTGGAATAAAATGAGCAAAGAAATTGCACAACTAGATAGAGAAACCTACAAATAATAGGCAGACACACCTAAAGAACACTAAATAGATATTAACGATACAGAAAAGAAAAACCGAAACTACTGGTCGGAGTAAGAGGATTCGAACCTCCGACCCCCGCCACCCCATGACGGTGCTCTACCAAGCTGAGCTATACTCCGAGATTTACTGGCATACAGTAAAAAGAAAAGGCGTTCGAATGAACGAACGCCTTATCATAGAACTTTTCTTATGAATTTCAACAACTAAAGAGAGACCAAAAGGTTTAGCCTCAAGCCTTTAAAACCTCAAGAACTTCTTCCAGCTCTGAAATAGTTTGACGAATTAGTTGCTTGAAATTGGTTTCTTCACCTTTAGCATCTTCACCAGCGAGACGCTGACGCGCACCACCAATGGTAAAGCCCTGATCATACAAAAGGCTTCTAATCTGACGAATCATCAACACATCCTGGCGTTGATAATAACGACGATTACGACGCTTTACAGGCTGAAGCTGAGAGAATTCCTGCTCCCAGTAACGCAAGACATGGGCTTTAACCCCACACAACTCGCTTACTTCACCAATAGTAAAGTAACGTTTTCCCGGTATTACCGGGAGTTCATTATTATGACTGGCTTCCAGCATAGGCTTCTACTTTTGTTTTTAGTTTTTGTCCTGGCCTAAATGTCACAACCCTTCGAGCAGAAATCGGAATTTCTTCACCAGTCTTAGGGTTCCTACCCGGGCGCTGGTTTTTATCTCGAAGATCGAAGTTACCAAAGCCTGATAACTTCACTTGCTCATTTTCAGAAAGACACTCACGGACTTCTTCAAAGAACATCTCGACTATCTCTTTGGCCTCACGCTTGTTGAGGCCAAGCTCTTCGAAAAGGCGCTCGGCCATATCTGCCTTTGTCAGAGCACTCATGCGCTAACTCCTTAGCTTGGCTTGATACTCTTTATCCAGCGCATTGATAACAGTATCAACGTGCTGATTAATCTCTTCGTCATTTAGCGTGCGCTCTGGGTGCTGCCAAGTCAAGCCCAGCGCAATGCTCTTATGACCTTCTTCAATGCCTTTGCCTTGATAGACATCAAAAATGGATACCGAATTCATGAATTCGCCTGAATTCTGTTCGATACATTTCTTAATCTTAGACACATTTACAGATTCATCAACTATCAAAGCCAAATCTCTGCGAACTTCCGGAAATTTAGAAATTTCTTTGAATTCAGGGACATTACCTTCAAGAATTAATCCCAGTTCTAGTTCAAAAGCAATAACTGTTCCAGGTAAATCCGCCTGTTTTCCGACGCTAGGATGTAAAGCACCGACAAAACCAACCAACTGATCACCTTTCATTAACTTGGCAGTTTGACCAGGGTGGAACGCCGGATTGTCTGAACAAGACTCAAAAGCAATTGTATCAAACGCACCTGTCAGCCCAAGTACAGCTTCGATATCACCTTTAACATCAAAGAAATCTACAGAATCTTTAGCTCCATGCCAGCTCTCAGGCTGACGAGAACCAAATGCAACACCTGCAATATGATCAATTTGTGCAAGCTGATCGCCTTGAGGAATAAACACCTGACCCGTTTCAAAAAGACGGATACGACTTTGCTGACGATTTGCATTATATTGAAGCGCCTTCACCAAACCTGGAATCAAACTGGTACGCATTACCGCCATATCAGCAGAGATTGGATTAGCCAACGCTTTTGGTTCCAATTCAGGATCAAACAACTTCTGAAGTTTAGGTTCAATGAAGCTGTAAGTAATAGCTTCTTGGTAACCAGAACTCACAAGCTGAGATCTTACGCTAGACAAAGGAGAAATAACTTCTGGCTCAGATAACAACTGCATATCAGCCACAGGCAAAGTACGAGGCAGATTGTTATAACCATAAATCCGGCCAACTTCTTCGATTAAATCTTCTTCAATACTGATATCAAAGCGATAACTAGGAACCTCAAAAACCCAACCTGCATCAGTCTTTTCAGAAACAACCAAACCTAAACGCGTTAGAATTTCCTGGATATCATCATCAGAGATCTTTAGACCGAGAAGCGATTCTACTTTAGCTGACGCCAACTCTACTGTGCGCCCCGCAGGAACGTCAGACTCACTTTCCTCTACAAATAACGGCCCTGGTTCGCCACCTGCGATTTCAATCAACAACGCAGTCGCACGCTCAATGGCTTTTTCCTGTAATTGGAAATCCACGCCACGCTCAAAACGATGAGAAGAGTCAGTATGCAAACCGTAAGAACGAGCCTTACCAGCAATAGCAATCTGATCAAAATAAGCCGCTTCAAAAAGGATATCTTTTGTTTCCGATGTCACAGAAGAAGGCTCGCCACCCATAACACCCGCCATCGCTACAGCAGATGACTGATCAGCAATCACCAGAGTCCCTTCAGATAGCTCAACTTCTTGGCCATCTAGCAGGGTTAGCTTTTCTTCTGGCTGTGACATACGCACACGAATATCACCATCTAGCTTAGCCAAATCAAACGCATGCATCGGCTGGCCCAACTCAAGAAGCACGAAGTTGGTAATATCAACAATCGGATCAATTGAACGAATACCGCTACGACGAAGCTTTTCTTGCATCCAGATCGGAGTGTTCGCGCTCACATTAACGTTTTTAACAACTCGACCTGCATAACGAGCACACGCTTGAGGTGCCTCTAAAGCGACACCACGAACCTCATCATGAACAGCGGCCACAGAATTCACTTCAGGTACTGTAACTTCAGTTCGAGTTAACGTGCCTACTTCGCGAGCCAAACCAGAAATACTTAAACAATCACCCCGGTTTGGGGTCAAATCCACATCAATGGCTACATCATCTAAGCCAAGGTATTCACGAATACAGGTACCCACTGGCGCATCTTCACGCAACTCCATCAAACCATCAGAGCTGTCAGCCAAACCAAGCTCCTCTTCGGCACAACACATACCGAACGACTCTACACCACGCAACTTGGCTTTTTTGATTTTTAAATTTCCTGGAAGAACAGCACCGACTTTAGCTACCGGGATCTTCATGCCCTGCTTTACATTAGGCGCACCACAAACAA
>Ga0255768_10006007_pt1 | contig 11554 bp, 5 predicted proteins | sample 071ome_33_FD_179983 | JGI IMG/M metagenome (GOLD analysis project Ga0255768, IMG submission 179983) | Coastal salt marsh microbial communities from the Groves Creek Marsh, Skidaway Island, Georgia - 071412AT metaG (version 2) | ecosystem: Environmental > Aquatic > Marine > Intertidal zone > Salt...
GAAAAACCAAAAAGTATTTGGAGCAGATAATGGTTGTTGAAGAATTTATAGCAGCTTTAACTTTTGCATTCCTTGTTGGTGCAATATTTTTTATGGTGCAAAGATAATGGCTAAAGCAAAAGTAACTCAAACAATTAATCACATAAGCAAGGGCACCTCTATTGGCAGGAACCCTAGGTCCATGGCTACCATGAACAAGAACAAGAAGCGTTCTTATAAGAAGTATAGAGGTCAAGGAAAATGAGAGACTTTACTACAGCTGTAGAACGCTACTACGAAATTAAGAACCCGGGAAAGAATGACCCTACCTATCTTAAATATTTTGTTAAATGCTTTGGTAACAAAGACATTGATCAAATAACTAAACAAGATATTGCTGACGCTAGGGCGGGGATAAAAAAATCTCCCGGTACCATTAACAGATACATGAACTTTTTAAGAGCGGTATTAAATTACTGCTACGAAGATTTAGGCTGGTTGGACACAAAGCCTGTTATCAAGAGAGTAAAAGAATCTTCTAAGAGGATTAAGTTTTTCACTCTTGAACAGTGTGCTGAATTGCACAAGGCTTTACCTGACCATTTAAAACCAATATTCATATTTTCTCTCCTCACTGGGGTCAGGATGTCCAACTGCCTAAACTTAAAATGGAACGATATTAACGATGGCTGGGTGTCTATTCATGCCGATGAAACCAAGAACGGTAAATCATTGGCTGTGCCGTTAAATAAAGAAGCAAAAGCTTTATTGGACGGAATAAAAAAGAATGGCTCCTATGTCTTCACATACGCCGGTAGAAGGCTTACTAGGGCATCCAACACAGGGTGGTACAGGGCACTTAAAAAGTGTGGCTTAGAGGACTTCAGATGGCACGACATTAGACATACATGGGCTACCCATCATGTACAGAACGGTACATCCCTTCATACCCTTCAACATCTTGGTGGATGGTCCGATTTTAATATTGTTAATAGATACGCTCACCTGTCTAAGGACTACTTAACAGACGCTTGTGAGAACACAGTATCTTTGATATCTTAGGGTTTGATACCTTCTCGGGGCTGCCAAGTTTTTTTCATATGACCCCTTTTTACTGTATGTTATTGGTGGTCCCGTTCTTATTTAAGCGATTCAGCGACTTCAATCTTTTCTTTTAATTCAGCAATCTTTGCGATGTGTTTATCTATGTCGTCACTTATAGATGTGTGTTCGCCTATGCCAACACTGTTGTGGATAAGGTTCAGAATGTTTGCTTCCTCTACCTTAAGTTGACCTTGATACAATGCTATCTGTGCATCAAGAAATGTGTCTTTCATCATCATGCTCATTTGTTCTTTTTATCTAGCTTGATGGCTTCGTTATACTCTCTGATAAATATTTTTTGTTCTCTTAATATTTCTTCTTCTATTCTATCCATTTCTTCATAATAGAATCTTGGGTTTGTGTCTTTATTTTCTTCATTGAGTCTTAGCTCGGCATTTAATTCTTTAAGCCTTTTATTGGTGTCCTCAATTGTTGAGCTAACTTCTGCTCTATCTCTTCTGGCTGATAAAGGTATGGTGTCAGATAAAGATAAAACATTTTCTCTTGCTGCATATATTTTGTCAGAAACATCAAACGGGACATCTGGATCATCTGCATTTTTAAGATAATTAAATGCATAAGTTTCTACATCTATCTTTGCTTCATAAAAATTTCTGCTTGTAACATGATCTTCAGGAACGGCAAGCAATCTTCTAATGAATGGAATTTCATTCAGCTCTCTTTTTCTTACGGCTCCCTGCCCGTATCCGAATCCACGCTCCGCTAATTCCGCAACACCATCCCATACTAGTTGACCAGATCTACCAAGGGTTCTTCCAAGACCCCCGGTTGCATAGGCAACAAGATATTCAATACTTTGTGGGGATAAGTCTGCCTGACCAGAATAATATTTGTTACCCCCGGTAATGTCATTCATGAAATCAGTGACAGCTGCAATAAACTCACTGTCTCCTCTTTTTCTGAGTTGTGATTTTGGAGTGTAGTCTCCGGGGAATTGCTCTGGATATATTGGTGCACCAAACCAATTTTCATTCATAACTAATTCAACGATTGGTTTTCCAATGGTTGGTGTTGCTGTCTTAACCGTCTTATCTAACAGAGAACCATATCCCTTTGATTTAGTTTCAGCGATACCAACTGGGGAGAAAGATCCAAGCATAACATCGGCAAGATCAATACCCGCCTCTGCTACCGTATTAATTTCCCTACCAGAGAACTGTGAATATGTCAGCTCAGCGATAAGTCTACCGGTGTTATGGAAGACATTGAATCCATATGGTAAAGGAATGGTTACAGCTAAGGGTTTTCCATCTATATTTACAACCTCTGTGGAGTCTCTTCTTTCAAATTCTAAATTTCCAGATTTTAAATTTACATCCGGGGTAGAAAGCATTACCAAGTAATTTGATTTCTTTTTAAATTCAGGATATTTCTCATAGTAGAGCATTCCATCTTCGTCCTCTGGAGATGCCAAGAGATTATATAAAGTTGTAAAAAATCCAATGGATATTAAACCTCCCGCTGCTTTCATCTTTCTCTTGGATAATCCGCCGGGTCCGTAACCTCTAAAGAAATTAACAGAGCCCTGAACCGATGCATTAAAGAACATATACATAGCATTTAAGCCAGCACCCTTAACACCCTTTCTATTAAAGTTAATTGTTAGGTTCTTTGCTAATATTGCTGCTTTCTTAATAGTTTCTGGGGTTACATTATCTATGCCGCCCTGCAATTCGATTGCTGATCTAAATGCAGTAAACCTTGTTGAGTTTTCAACAACGGTATTTGCAACCTCTATAGGTTTATATACAGATCTTATAGCCTTCTTGGTGCTTCCCTTGAATGTACCCTTGTACATTTCAGCCATGTTATTTAAATCATTTTGTATTATCTCTATGGTTGGGGGAACGACATAACCTGTTTCTGCACCGGACTCTTTAAAAGCATCGTAATATTTTTGTTCTTCTTCAGTTAGAGATTTTTTAGTTTCTCCTCTAGACAACACTCTCATGTTTCCAAGGACGGCTTTAAATCCAAATTTCTCTTCTAGTATTTTTAAGTTTTCTGCTCTTCCGCCCTTGAGTTCCTGCTCTGCCATTAAGTTGAATCCAGCTGCTTGGAAATCACGCAAGAAGTTGGTAATCATAAACTCAGGATCAAGGACGGTATTAACCATCGATAGTCCTCTAGTAACTTTGGCTGCGGTTCTAAATAATAAACCAGCTGTATCTGTATCCCATCCAGCCATTCCTCTGGCAAGTCTTTCGTCTTTAAGAACTATAACCTTTTCTTTGCCGTCTTCTTTGAAAGATATGATTGCCTTCTCTCCATCCCACTGTGGCTTGGCTGCCATATATTTATTCTTGCCCTTAACCTGCCAGATATTATCGTTAGGGAATTCTCTTGCTAGGTCGGCAAGGGTTTTAACTATGTTATTTTTCTCTGATCTTATAACCGCTGCCGAGGCTCTTGCTAATGTTTGCTCTAAAGCAAAGTCAGCTTTAGATATTCTACCTTTTGCTTTCTTAACCTCTGCACCAGATATTGAGAACGCCTTAGAAACAGAACCCATGCCGTTCTTAGATGGGCTTGATCCTTTTGATAGGGTGTCAGCTGCAAATCCTGCTAGCGGTACATAGTATTTATATCTTGATTTCCAGTCTGCTAAGTTTTCTTGATCAACCAATCCGTTGTCTTCATAAAGCTTTATAGTGTTTTGGATTATTGGTTTATGTAACTCGTTATATGCTTTTAATAAAATCTTGCCCTTAGCAGCAACAGCTCTTGCTTCACCGTTTTCATAAATAACACCATTTCTTTTTAGATATTTAATAGCTTCATTTGTCTCAATGCCAGAACCCCTGTCTTTATATTTAACAGATCCGGGCTTACCGGGTTCTCTTAGGCTATTTATATATTCATTTCTTTCTGGTGCATGCAGGTTATAAATAAACTCGTTGTATTGTTTAATTGTGTAGCCGTTATCTGTAATAAATTTAATAAGCTTCTCTGCCTGTGCTTGGAATTTTTCTATTCCCGACTTGACCCTGCCATGATATAGATCTGTTTCATCTGTAACCCTTCTGCCTCGCAATGCTTCGGGACCAAACTCAGCAACGATTGCATTCTCAATTGTGAATACAGGATCAAAGTTATTAACTATATTTAATTTAAAGTCCCTAAATGTTCTTTCAAAAAAGTTTTCATCTCCAAGCGAGAACTGTCTATTTTCTCTAGGGTCTCTTGGAGGTGGATTAGACCCCTTCTCTGGTGGTACCTCAAGCAACATATCAAAGTCCTCAGGTTTTGCTGGGGGTAATACATCAGGGGACTGTGCAACCTCTAGTGCTTCTTTGCCGTCTCCTATAATTGCTGCGGATGGATAATCGTTTGTATCAAACTCATAGCCCTTTCTAGACTCTCCATAAAACATTTGAGGTTTTAAAATATCGATTCCGTAATCTTTTAATGTTCTTGGAATATCTCCAGTTTGTTTAAAAAAGTTTTCTGCTATTGCCGCAAAGCTGGTTGCATTATCAGAGGTGTAACCAATTTGTATATTTACAGGAACTGTTTTGGCTCCATCCATAAATGCCACTGTTGATCTGTGCCTTCCCTCGTGAGAAACTACTCTTCCGTCTGGACCAACAGCAAGGAATGTTGGTATGTTTGATTCTGGTCTCTGATCCATTTCCTCTGGATCAAATCTAGAAGAAACTTTTTCTCCAACTCTGCTAAATTTTGGACCCTCTAATTTTATTTTTTCAATTTGCTCATCTTTGGTTGTTGTTAATTTTAGAAAATCTTCTACAGGCATCCTAATAATAAAATCACTAACTACCTGAGGTCTACCAAGAGCAGTGTCTCCTGTTCTATAAGGATTTATATTATTTTCGTTAACCCATTCTGTAATTTTTTGCATACCTTCTTCTGTATCCCTAGCTTCAGGGAACAGAAGTGGATAAATTTTGTAAGATCTTTCTTGAATGTTTTGAATTGATTCTATCGATAGATCAACATACGCTGGCTCAATTAATTGATCGCCCTCGTATATTGGTGCCCTTGATTCGGCTTCTAGGTCTGTTGGTTTTGACTTGTAGTTTGAGTTGATGGAGTTGTTTCTTGTCCATCCATATCTTTCTGAGAAGTCTTGATCGACTTCGTCAATTCTAGGTTGGATTTGCCTGATGAGACTTTCAACCCTTCTTTGAAGATCGGGTGAAATTCGTCCAATACTTTGAAGGTACCCTTCGCCATTCTTATCAACCTCCCAGTTGTTTCCTAAATAACCAGTATTTGCTGCAAACTGTCCAGCAACATACTCTTCGTTATTATCGAATTGTACACTATCTAGGGCTCTTTGCACAATTGACCTAAACTTGATGTTATCAATACCTACATAATCAAAGTTAATAAGTCTTGCCCCTCTTGGAGATGCAATTGGGTTGTACTCTGTATTGCCAGATTCCCTTGCCATTGCTTCGGCTATCGCTGCTGTCTCTGTTTCTGATAAAGGTCTACCTATATCTATTTCTATTCCGTTTAGGTCTTTCTTTGCAATGTTCTTTTGAAAGAAGGGTTTATGATAACCAATACCATCTTGTTTTAATAAAATACCAACAACGGCTGAGTATGCCTCTGCTAGATCTTGTGAGGCTGGATCGAGTGCTGTTATCTCTTCCTTCTGTGCTTTATATTTCTTAGCAAGAACCGCCTCTGTTTGTGTGCCGGGGCTAACAGCCTCCTCAAAATATCCGGGAGCCTCAAAATTGCCGGGTGTTAATAAGCCAAGCTCCTTGGCAATAATATCGTTACCATCTCTATCAAGAAACGCTTTAGATATTGCTACATGGTATTCCTGTAGTTGTTCGTAAGTTGCATCTTGAACCTCTGGCATATGATTGGTTGTTCCTCCGGGTTTTGATTCCCAGCTAATTTGTCCAAGATTTTCTTTAAGTGCATCGCTATAATCATATTTAGCTATCTCTGGAGATGTTCCTTCATCCTGAGATTTTTTAGCAACCCATATAGCTGCCTGTACCTGTCTTGGCTCCCAACCAAGCTCTCCCGCTATTCTCTCTACCTCTTGTTCAACAAAGTCATATTGTCTTGGTGATGGTGATTCTGTCTTATATCCAAAAGCCCGCACCATCCAGAGGTCTGTTGTTACTGCCTGCTCTTTTGTCGGATCAATAAAGCCAATTATGTTTGCGTAAAAGCTGTTTGTTTTTCTTCCGTCCCAGTCATTGCCTGCAAATATATCTTCAAGCTTTTTATTCATTGACTGTGGGAACCTGCCAGTATTAATTGGTTTGCCAGCCTTATGTTGATAATAAGCCTGCACCGCATAAACCATGTTTGTGCTTACCGGCGTACCGGGAGAAGTAACCGCTATTGCTTGAGCAAGAAGATCTGCGTCTCTTTTATCTCCGTTAGTTACATCTAATAAAGCCTGACCACTTTGTTCATACCAAAATCTACCAGCCTCACCCTCTTGAGTAAGTCCGAGTATTTTTCTTCTTAGTGCCCCAAGAGCTTGGGGGGATGTAACACCCTCGGGTGCTCCTACATATTGCCCTGTTGTTCCGATCCTTGTTCGTACTGGAGGTCGTATATCGTCCCTTCCTGTTGCTGTGGTCTGTTCTGCCAGCTCTCCACCGGTTGGTCCTTCTGCAACGCCAGTTCTATCTGCTCTAGTGTCTTCTCTTTGGTCTGAAACCGGTACACTTCTAGGGGCACGGGGTGACCGAAATGCACGAAGTATTCCGCTGCTTTTGTTTCCAAATCCGTCAACTGAAATCTCATTGTTTATCCTTTCTATTAGTTTGACTGTCTCTGGTGCAAGTTGCTCCAGTAAACTTCTGTTAGTGTAATATAGACTATGCATTTGTGCAAAAATCTCGCCCTTAATAAATCTAAGCTGTCTTTGAGCAACCTCAGCATCTGCACCCTGTGATATGGCATGCATGGTAGATATATAAGAGCTCATTGGATATTCAAGTATTCTTCCCTGTAGATAAGAACCATCAGCCTCATCCTTTCTTACATTCATTTTTATGAGGTCTTCGTTGTTAAGAATATTAAAAGCCTCTCTTATAATCGGACCCTTAGTTCCGGACTTAATTACAAGCTCTGGATTTCTTTGTTTGTATCTGGTGGGAACTGTTTCTATTTGATCATCTTGGGATATTGCAATTTCATATTCAGGTATTTCAAATAGAGGGCTGTCAAAATGTGCACTTGATCTATCTTCAAAAAAGAAACCATAATCTATGTGATGCCCTAATTCGTGAGCCAAGGTATGTGTTACATTTAGGTTCACCGTAGATGGAGCAAATCCTGCTATCTTCATTGCGTCCTCTGCATTAAAAGATATGCCCGACATTCCGGTAAACGCAAGATTTCTAAATGATGGATTATATGCTGCAAGCATCATTTTGCTGGTCTTACCAGCTCTCTCATCGTTACCAATCATACCAAACATGTTGATATCTTCTATAAGCTCATATGGCATTCCAGCCTGCCTCATCATGGCTAAAGATATAGAAAGGTTGTCTGACTCTATTTCGGTGAGGTCTCTAATTCTATCTACATAATTTTGTACATCCTGAGGGTCAAAAGTTGGTATAAAAAAATCATCCCTGTCAAACCTTCTGGTGTTAACAATGTTGTTTTTAATTGCCTCTTTTTCTTCGGGGTTTATTTCCTTGGGATTTATTGGATTTATAGCTTGGCTTAGCTCTGATGTTTCAATATCCGATACGGTTTCTGTAAAAACAAAACCAAAATCACTATTTGTTTCTGGGTCTACCTCTGTGGTTGTTGGGGCAAATGTTTTTTGTGCAGCCTCCAGCATATCTGGTTTTTCCCTTGCTGCCTCTTCTACTGTTTTTCTTTCTCTAAGCTCTTCTATGGTTTGTACTTGTTGTTCTTCTTCCCCGAGATCCTCTACCGCAGGTCCAAGCTCATAAGCTAAATAATTATCTGTTAAAAAGTCTTCTGGGTTTATGGTTGTTACGCCATCAACACCGCTATTTAAAATATCAAGGGTTGTTCTTTCTATTGCCTGATTTAAAAAGTCTGCATTTCTTACGGCTGTCTCTAAATTTCTAGCCATAACTCTAGCTTTATTTGGATCCATCTCCAGTAATTTAGTTTTTATTTCTGGTGCTAACTCAAACACACCTTTTGCTGAAATAGATGAACCACTGCCGGCAACACTAGCCCAGAATGAGTTGTAGGTTATTCCTTTTAAAACATCAATTTTTGTTGGTCCGTTATAAAGGGGGTCCTTGGCTCCATCCATGGCTTGCTTTAATTCTGTCTGTAAACCAAAGGCTGTATTGTTTAATTCTTGTAAAACTCCATTTAGAGTCTCGAATCCAAACTCAGTGATTGTTACATCAAAGCCATCTTTGGCTAAACGCTTAAGAACATTTTGATTTTTAGAATAGGGCTTAGTGAATATATCTGAAAGTTTTTTAGTTGGAAGTGCTTCCGTTAAGACCTCAATAACACCATTAATGTTTGAATTGAGATATGCGGCATCTGGGCTAAGACCCTCCATCCTTGCATCAACATATGATCTTCCTGCTTCCTGTGCACCAAACATTGGTAACATTGAATATGCTACATACGGATTCTTGGTAAGACCGGCATAAAATAATACAGGTGCTTGTTGGATAAAACTAGAAAATCCTTGAGCCATTGCCGCTGCTCTAGGGGTTACATCGGCGTCTTTATAGGACTGCTCAATTTTTTTTCGCATTCTTTCAAATTCTTTTTCGTTATTTTTAATAAACGCCAAAGACTCTTGTTTTAATTTTCTTTGAAAAGAAGGGTCTGAATTATATTTTTCTAGCTCTCCACTTTGAATCATTGCGGTCATTGTTGGGTCACCCATAAGCAATGGATTGCTGGTTACCCAGCTTGGGGGTCTCTCTCCTTTTGCTTCCGCAAAGTATCCTTCCATCGCCCTTCTTTTGAGACCAAGATAACCTTGGTAAAGCTGGGGTCCTACTATTTCGGCACCAAGAGAGGCTGCATCTCCTACATCTGTAGCAAGTGACATTGTGCCTGTATAAAAATTAAGAAGCCCCTGAGAGAAAGAAGGAACATCAACCACATCGGTTTTCTCTTCTCCGTTCTCATCTTGGTAGGTAAGCTCGCCAGTTCTATAATCTAACTTTGGTTTCTTTAAACCAAAAGCAATATCCGCAGTGGATACTTCGAGTTCCTCTCTTGGGGTATATTCAGATATGGAGGGCTTTTCTTCCTCCGGAGTTGTGGTTAGCTGTTGCTCTTCCTCAAGCTCTTCTTCTGGTAATCTTGGTACATATTCAGATATAGGTTTCTTGACCACACTATCTTCTCCTTCTTGAGCCTAGGTAATAATAAAGTTCACTAAGTAATGCAAAGTCATTATCCATAACATCTCCTGAGTATGTTTGTGATAGCTCATTCCTGATGTCCTGTATTGCATTGTCAATAACATCATCTCCGTATTGTGTTCTTAGTTTTGGCAAGAACTCAGCACTTGACTCCCCTCTACTTATTTCTAATTTGTTGGTACCAATAGAGAAGTCATAAATGTTTTTTCTTTGGAGTCTGGTAGATCCTGCACCGGATGGTATTCTGGTTGATGATCTGGCTATGTTTAATGAATCCTGAACAGATAATTTTGTTTTGTTAATAATTCCGTCAATCGTTTCGCCCTCTGGTAAAGTTAAATAAGTTTTACCATCAACGGTTTTTTGACCAAGGTAGTTACCGAAACCATCAAAAGACTGGGAAAGTGATCTTAGTCCCCTATCAACGGTTTCCATGTCGGCGGTATCGTTACTATTAAATGGAAGTCTAGAAAATCTAGAAACATTGTTTTTAATCTTCTTGTCTTCAATGTCGATGTTGCTTTGATCTCTGAGCTCTTCTGCTGTTTCAAGAATCAATGCTTCAAACTTTTGATCCGGGGGAAAGTATTTTGCAGAATTAATTCCATTAATCTCTTGCATGACCTCTATAACACCGGGGTTATCTAACATCATTCCAGCAAGCGTCTTGCCTACAGCTGTTTGGTCAATTAGGTCTGCTACAGAAACTGCAACTGCATCTGATTGCTCTATATCTCCACGGATAACTGATGCGGATCTGTCTGGCAAGAACCCTGTTATTTTTTTCTTCTCCCCGCTTGGGGTCTGAATTGTGTATTCTGTTTCAATAATAGCCTTGGTTCCCTCATCAACGGCTGGAAATCCTCCGGTTAATCTAATATCTATTATTTCTCCTTCGTTGCCCTTGTCGTCTTTATATTGCTTACCTAAATAAGTACCAAGCTTGGGTCTAAATATTGTTGTTATATCTGAAGAGTACTGAGAAAGGTCTGCATTATCTAAATTTAATTCTGATCCGTTTGGTTCTAATACTTCTGAAATTCTTGTAATCGCCTGAAGATATCTTGGATTTATTGCTTCCACTATATCGCTTCCATCATCGTGTAACTTAGATAAAACTTTTAAAGTATTATTTTGCCAAGCCTGCCATTCTGGAGAATTAGATTGTCTTTGTTCAATTAAAACAGGGTCTGATGCCCACCTATTTGCACTTGCTAAAAGCTCTGTAGTAAGGTTCCAATTTTCAACATCCTGATTTCTTTCTGCAATTCTTTTACCCTCTTCTGTATCTACCCTAATGCTTTCAGATACGGTATCTCTCCAGTTCATATTGGACTCAAGAACCGCTTCCTGTCTTCTTCTGTATGCGTCAGTATTTTTATATCTTAATTCTTCTGTTTCTTCTAATACCTTTTGAGATTCTAAAATATTTTTTTGCATCGTTGACTGTGCAGTCATTACATCGTACTTTGCTTTTTCTCTAAGCCTAGCTTCTTCTTCTTTCTGTAACTGTAATGCGGAAATCTTAAGGCTTAAGTTAATTCCGCTATCTAATCCTTCTGCAAATGACATAATTAATCAAATATTTTTTTTAACAAAAATGCTGCTGCTATTGCTGCATAAGTGTATGGGTTAGTTAATAGTGCTGTCGCACCTCCTGATGCTCCTGCTGCCGCCGTCCCCTCAGCTGCCGCAGTTGTTGCTGCCGCCGTTTCGGCTGTTGTTGCTGCACCGGCTGCCACTTCTGCTGGGATAGCCCCAACGCTTGATGCTGCCTGACCAGCTCCAGCAAAAAGATCTCCGTCTGCAAAAAGTTTTGCTACTTCTGCACTATCCTTCATTGCCGCTATAGCCTTTGGTGCAAGATAGGCACCACTAACTCCAAGACCGGTACCAATTAGCTGCTGGGTTTGTGCTTCCTTGGCTTGCTTAAGTTGTTCCTCTGCAATGTTTCTTGAAGCCTCTTGTTGAGCTACGGATGTTAAACCCGCCAAAGCAGATCCCTTGATAGCTCTACCTGTTGATAATAAACTAGCCACCTATTCCTCCCTGTGTAGCAATTGCTCTTGTTCCTAACGCACCACCAATGTTTCCTGACATTAACTTCATGCGTCTTTCGT
>Ga0255768_10006020_pt1 | contig 11537 bp, 18 predicted proteins | sample 071ome_33_FD_179983 | JGI IMG/M metagenome (GOLD analysis project Ga0255768, IMG submission 179983) | Coastal salt marsh microbial communities from the Groves Creek Marsh, Skidaway Island, Georgia - 071412AT metaG (version 2) | ecosystem: Environmental > Aquatic > Marine > Intertidal zone >...
GAACACCAACACATGTCAGTGAGAGCATTTGCGATCACTGGCCTTGTGACCGCTCTGGATTGTAAGGCATATTTATCAAAAAAGCAACACTTAATAGTTGCGTTTGGTAAACTTTTTCCACACAGTTCCAAACAAATAATTAAAACGAATGGAGGCGACATCATGGGCATACACTACGACTACAAGAGCACACGCGGTGCCAAGAAGATGGCCAAGCAACACGAACGTGAACAGCGCAGACGGAACAAACGCCCACAACAGATGCCCCGACAGAAGCAGGACGAGAGTCGACCACTGACCTTGGACATGATAACAGATCCCGACAAATGAAGATAAATCAGAGACTGTTCGATCACTACGGCATAGACACCAACAAGAATCTGAACATAGCAATGAAGTGTCCCAGACCCTTCGACACCCTGTTGATAGACAAAATGGGTTCCTGCTACGCCTGTGAGTGCACCTCGTGGTTGCCACAGAGCCTGGGCAACCTCAACATACAATCGCTAGATAAATTGGTCAACAATGAAATCGCAAAGAAGTTACAGCAATCGATACTGGATGGCTCCTATAGATACTGTAACGACAGGCAGTGTGCCTACCTGTTGGATGCGCGATACAAAGGAGTGCCCTTCGATGAGACGGTGCCCTTGCCCGTGATCAAACACATCAGGTTGGCCATAGACGACTCGTGTAATCTGAGCTGTCCCAGTTGTAGGACAAAGAAAATATTCGAGAGCGACAAGTCTAGACTGCGTAAGAAACAGAAGTTGGCGGATCGTATAATAGATTACGTCAGGGCACAGACACACCAAATAAGGATACACGTGGGCAGTGACGGAGATCCGTTCGCCAGTCTCGTGTACAGGTATTTTGTCTCACAGGCCAAGGACCTCCCAAATGTGAGGTTCACTGTACAAACAAACGGTCTGCTGATAAAGAAAATGCTACACAGGCACAGGGCATTGTTTGAAAAGTTAGATGTGTTGAACATCAGCATAGACGGGGCGACCAAAAAGACCTATGAGCTTCTTAGGCGTGGTGGCTCATACGAGAAGATCATCGAGAACCTAGAAGTGGTAAAAGAAATCAAGAGCAAATTTGATTTTAAATTCATCATGCACTACGTGGTGCAATCGGAGAACTACAGAGAAATGGAAACCATGGCCGAGCTCGGGGAGAAATATAACGCCGATCGCTTATGGTTCAACAGGATCAACGACTGGAGCACATACGATAATTTCAGATCGAAAGACGTGCTAGACAACAGACACCCACAGCACGGCGATTGTCTAAGGGTCATAGAGAAGATAAAAAAAAGAAGTACCCAAAACAATCTACTGATAGAAATGCCGACCATACTGAGGAACCCGAGTAAATAGGCACAATGGCAAACCTAATAGACATAGAAGGCTATCCTTCGGATCCCAAGAAACAGAAACCATACCACGAGTTGGACTGTCCCGTTTTACCACAAATCCAGGAAGAAGTCATGCGCTGGGTGAAGCAGAACACGGATTTCTTCTCGACCAAGTCTGAAGCCTTCTGGCACAAAATATCCGGGGGGAGTATGGGGAGGGCCTGCCCCACACTGATGAATTACATGAGATCGATAAAAACCCCATTGAGGGAGATAGCCGTAGGTGTGTTGACCGACACAATGAAAGACGACGGACTGCTATTACACATAGGATCGCCACTACTACAGGCGAAGATAAATTTCCCAATACATAACCTCGAGGATGTGTATACCGAATGGTACGACGTTCCTGTTTCTAAGATGAACGAGTTAGGGATACGTCCTGATTGGAACTCAGATAGCATGATATACAAACTTTACAAGATACACAAAACGGTTTCTAGGGATTATCCTTGTATAACAAGATACAACATGATAGATAAACCTATCGTTTTCAATAGTTGGATAGCTCACCGAGTGATACCAGGCAAATCAGCAAAGTATCCTAGGATAATGTTAGCGACCATGCCTATGTACGAACCAAGACACCTTTTAAACAAATAATTAATTTTTGTTGTAAATCTTAAGTATGGCCTCAAGATTTTCTCTGTTCGTGCTCTTGGGGGCGCATGTACCACACCAACATTTCGTTTGAGCGCAGACTAAAGTGGGCGGTGTTTCCTGTTTCCTCATCGTCTCTATGTATTCGGGCATGGTGGTCGTGTCGGCTATGGGTCCTATAGTGCCATCCACCCTTACCCTACAATCTTTGTTAGTAAAATACTTGCCGGTGAGGTTGTTACCGTGTAAGAAAAATTGATTAGCGGAACAGTGCCATCCTTTAAATCCTTCAATGCCGCGTGGCACTAATGTTTGGTGTTCTCTCAGTTTTCTATTAAAACACATCTTGCGTCCTCCACAACAACCCCTGGCCTGTGTGTCGGCATTCTTTCCTGTGTCCCAATCTTTCATTTCAATTGGATCTATGAATTCTGCTAGGTCTTCGAGATGTTCTTTTTTATAAACACCAAGTGGGCCGTCGAGCATCTTGGGCCTCGCTACTATTCCTTTTGCTCTCGCCCATTGTAAAAATTCAATGCAGTCTCTCCAATTTGCTGGATGTGGATACATCAGCACCGCCACATCATGATCTTTCTTTAAACTGTGAAGATACTCGAGATTGTTCCGGAAAAGTTTTTTTAATTTCTCAGGACCCGTGCTATGGTAACTCATCGTTATGCCTTCTATGTGCTCACAGACCGACTCCCATATTTTTTCAGAGGCCGTGCCATTTGTGGTGAGTCTTCTCTTTAATCGCCATCGGTCTTTGTATTGTTGATATCTTTCTGACGAATGTCGCATCAGTTCAATCACATTTGGATGATATATAACTTCTCCGCCCAGCATCTGCATGATTACTTCTTTGGAAGCAGATTTTTTATAAGACATCACAACATCCACATACTCGTACATCTGATCAAGCATCAACAATGATCGTTCCACCGACGGGTGTTGCGTTGAATTATCGTGCCCCGTTGGCCCTATAGAACAATAGGCACAATCATAGTTACATTTTAGAGTAACTATCCAATCAACTAAAAAACTCATCTTCTGGTTAGGGTGGTAAGCCGGTTCTATTGTTTCTATATACATCGCCGATATTTAATTTTAAAAAAAAACTTTGCCATAATTGCTGGTCGTAAATATCGGCATGAGGATCGCGATTACCGGACACAAAAGAGGAATAGGCAGAGAATTCGCCAGACAACTCGAATCTCTAGGAAATGAGATAATCGGCATATCGAGGAGCGATGGCGAGAACATTCGAAGGACTGCTCACACGGCATCCATAATAGAACCCTGTGATTTGTTCATCAACAATGCCATTAGTATGTACGCGCAGACAGAACTTTTGTTTGAAGTCTGGCACCGTTGGCAGGGCTCCGAAAAGGTTCGGGCCATCTGGAACGTTTCGACACTCTTGTGTATAGAGAAGAAAGATATTCATCTAAACGGATTGACCATGAGAGAATCTATGCAGTACAGGAACCAAAAAATGAGTCTGGAGTTGGCACACCATCAGTTAAATGCGCAGACAAGCAATATCAAAATGACATTACTTCGTCCCGGCAGTGTCAAGACACAGCCTTATAGCGATCCGAGTGGAATGACAGCGGAAGAGTATGTGAAGGGTGTTTTGTCTTCCATGGGCTTAAAATGAAATCGTGGCCAACACTGATGAAAACCGATTGTCGGGTGATCAGGATCAATGGCGATTGGATATATCCGATCTTCAAAAATGCGTACACGAGTTTGATAATAATGACACAGGATCAGAGGTTGAACAGCGATATCGCAAATTGCGAAAACATAATAATATTTCTAAGGGATCAAGAAAAAAGGTTCGTGTCGGGTGTTGGGGAGTTCTTATTCAATAACAAAGACAAGGATCGCGATCACTTGATCGACAAAATAATGGCAGGAGAAATAGTTGATAGACACTTCTGTCCGCAGGCATACTGGTTGTTACATCTTTTTAAATTTTATAAGGGAAAGGTGAACATACAGGATGTCTCACAGGTCGGAAAGTACACGCCCGCCAGATTAAAAATGAAAGATCACGAAAGTTTGGATTTGAAGGCACCGGAGAATTATCTATGTGCTGATAGGTTGTTGAACAAATATGTTGGGCAAACAATCAGCATAGGGTCGATCATAGAGGATATCAAGCATGTACTGTCCTAGATTAGATCATTTCGTGAGGTTAGAGCCAAACGGAAAATTTGGCAGATGCGGACACATGGTGAAACCGAAACAGTTCGACAGCCTCGAGGAGATGGAGAGAAGTGATTGGCTGTACAGACTAAAGAGGAAAATGTCGTCGAATGAGTGGCCCTCCGAGTGCTCTCGTTGTGAAATGTCTGAGTCTCATAAGAAGGAAAGTATTAGAACCAACAGTTTGAAAAGGCACAGGGTTCTAGAACCTTTATCGAATGATTACCTAATTGTGGGGGGTGTTCTAGACAATGTGTGTAATAGTGCTTGTCAAACGTGTAATCCACACCTAAGCACAAAGATCGGAAGTCTTCAAAATGGCAAACATTATAAACGGATAGACAATTATGTGAAGTTCTGGGAACTTCCTTCCCACAGGATCGTAGAGCTCGATGTCAACGGCGGTGAACCTACCGCGAGCAAAAATTACAAAAAAATATTATCAAACCTACCAAAAAAAATTAAGATAGTAAGGATGAATACCAATGGTTCTAAAATCATAAACGAGATCGAGGAATTGTTAAAAAGGGATATCAAGGTCATTGTTACCCTCAGTCTGGACGGCGTGGGCAAGATACATGACTACGTTAGGTGGCCCATCAAGTGGTCTAGTTATGAGAGGACCGTGGATTCATACCTGGGTCTTCAACAAAAATATAAACTGTTATCGTTGGACTCGTGGACCACTGTGAGTTGTTTGAATGTAAACGATATGCCCAATATCCTTGACTTCAGTAAACAAAAAAATATACCACACGACTGGGCATTTCTAACCCACCCTGTTCCGTTGAATGTTGGTTTCAAAAATAGATTCACCGAGATGGGGAAATCGTTTTCTCCAAACAAGATTGCGGTCGGTGAGGACAATTCTAAAATACTGGATGCCTTTATTTTAAGGCAAGACACTTTGCGTAATATCAAAATACAAGATTATCTCAACTTCTGACCAAACTTTCCTAGGAACAGTCGGGCGAACCTCTCGTGGTGTTCCACACCAAAGTGAATGCCATCCCTAGCACGGCTCGGCTTGCTGTGTAGATCCCTGGCTGTGAACTTGTCCCAGTGTGGCCAGCAGTTGCGTAGCGTGTAGTCTTCTAGCAGTGCCGGTGCGTTCTCTGGAGTACGGAAGTCATGATAGTGGTCAGAGAAGCAGTGGAAGGTCCTGCACTGATTCTTCTCTGCGTACTTCTCCAGGAAGAAAACACTCTTGAGGAAGTTGTTGAGATCGGTCTTGTGATTTTCAAAGCGCAGTTTCTCATCAGTGCCGTGTAGGTTAGAGGCGTAGTCTTCCAATCTCTCCCTCCTGCTCATTTGCGGCCACATCACGATTATGATGTTGGGATTGATCACTTTCTCACAAGAGTACAAGATCCTGACCACTGCTTCGGGACTGGCACCAGGCTGTCCTAGGTTCCAGTACCTCAAACGATCGGTGTTGTGTTGGCTGACATGATGTGCCCAGGTCTCGTGTGCTTCCAGTCCCACACCCCAAGTGTGCGAGCAACCCAGTATCACCACATTCTTCTTGCCATCCGGCATCGGATCCCAACTCGGACACCTGAACGGATACTGCTTGAATGTTGTTAGGTCGTTGTCTGAATAGAAACCGTACTTCATCACGTGCTTCCTTTGGCCAGTTGTAATTTTTTTTTGATCAATCTGCTGATGTACAGTTCCATGAATCCCATCCTGCCTCGACCTCCAAACATGTCCGGATACTTCATCCTGCCCATGGTGAGGTACTTGTCTTCCGCGTAAAGGTCCAGTCTGTGTCTCGATTTGATGTATCGGAATTCCAGAGCGCCATTATCACTGAGATACTTCACTAGTTTTGATTCTGCTTTCAGCATGTCCTGTGCCACTGTTAGGGGTATTGATTCTCTGTGCTCCTTGAGCCTTATGGAATAGAATTTCTTCATACAATTAATTATTGCGGTCATGGTGGACCTGACAGGATTCGAACCTGTGGCCTTGGGTTCCGCAAACCCACGCTCTATCCAACTGAGCTACAGGTCCTTTTGGCGTGCCCGGCAGGACTCGAACCTGCGACCCCAAGTTTAGGAAACTCGTATTCTATCCAACTGAACTACGGGCACAACGTTGTTGGTGGAGGATAAGGGAATCGAACCCTTGACTCATCCATGCCATGGATGCGTGATCCCGTTTCACCAATCCCCCAAACTGACCAATCACATGCGAGACCATTGACTTCTTTGGTGTGTATGGTAATTCTGGCATAATTGGTTCATATGGTGCCGCTTCACGGATTCGAACCGCGGACCTACTGATTACAAATCAGTTGCTCTACCGGCTGAGCTAAAGCGGCGCCACAGTTAAAATACTACACTATAAACCCCGTCTAGTCTACCTGTTAAACGCACACAGAAGCGCGTACACGCATGGTAAAAGCAATCTAGGATAAATTGTGTGTATCTCTTTTGAACAGACGTTTTTGGTATGTAATATTAGCATATCTGACCTGTTGACAACGCATAAATAATCTATATAATAAAACTATGAGAGACACAAAAACAATAACATCACATATCAGCAAGTTCGTACGTGAGTCCAAAGAGAAACTGCTCTTCAGGAATCTACGCAAGGAAGTGAACGTGGGTGCTAATGGCACGAGAGACTATGTGATCAAGAACGGTGAGAACGCCGGTAAAGTCGCATTAAAAGACACGTTCCAATAGTATCGTCCAACATCAATTATAAAAGTTGTGGTCTGGTGTAAATAACCAGAATGAAAAAAATCGAAGACTTGACAATTATACTGTTACTGGTTTTACTGCTGGGTCTGGCATCATGTGCCAAACCAAAAGTGGAGCACCAACCAAAACAACCAACGCTGATCGAGACCATAGGGAACATGGGCAAGGCAGGCAAGGCCATAGGCTGTGTGTTCGCGCCATGGAATAAAGAGTGTCAGCGTATAAAGGACGAGAAGGTCCCTCACCAGTCACAAGAAGAGTATCTGAAAGAAGTCAACGAAGACTTCGATAACTTGGACAAAGAAATAGAAAAATCTAAAGTTGAATAGCGGGTTTGCGGTCGAGGTCCAGACCTTCTAGTTCGTCTGGTTTGCCTTTGGGATACGTTGGTTCGATGATGAACTCCTCACCGGTCTCTTCGTTCTTACATCCTGCCGCCAACCAGTCGTAGTCGAAGTTCATGTCATTGACGAAATCCCACATCACATTATGAGTCCCCCTGTTGGGATCCTTGCTGAGTAGTTCAATCTTACACTCCTCCATTGTATCGAAGGTTCTCTCCATCTGGAAGGTCTGTTGTGTGGCTATGGGATCCTGGCCTATCAGATAGGCCAAGATTAGAAGTTTATACATCTCACTTACCCGGTAGTTGTGAACATTGTACTTCGGTTGCCTCTAGGCCTTCCTTCTTGTCGTAGAGCCAAACATACGAGTATGTGATGTTATCGCCAGTCACGTGGCACTTCTTACCAAAACTCAGTTTGGGATTCGATGGTATCGCACACCCTGTCAGCAACAATGACATTAAGAAAGTTATCATTAAGTTTTTCATTTAGTCCCCTTATAACATCAATAATTATGCGTATGCTATTCCAACACACCCCTTACTGGAAGACATTAGAACCCATAATTACCAGTGGTGCCATGGACGCGGCCATCAAGGGGGAATACAGGTATCCCCACAGGATCAACATCTATCCAGGAACCAGTTGTATGTTCAAATGTGTGTTCTGTGGTAGAAATTACGATGCCAAGATAAAAGACAACGTCAATGTGTTCAGACAAGTGATAGACCAGGACGACGGAGTCGATCCTTACCGGATCAACATCAGTGGAGGGCTGGAACCGTTGACGAGCCCGTACATCAATGATATCTGTCGTGATCTTCATGACAAGGGTTACAAATCTCGCATGATCACAAACGGTTTCCTGCTCAACGATAAAACACTTGCCAAGAACCCTTATATCAATTCGCTGGACCATATCAGGGTGTCCTTGTACGGAGTGGACAACAGAGAGACGGCCAGTACCACAAGACATCAGAAAGGATGGGGCGTGGTGAGAGACAATCTCAGAAAATACAATCTCAGAAACGACAAGACACGACTGTTTCTGAACTATGTGTTACTGCCTGAACATTACAACAGATTGGATAGCATTGTGGACTACATCGATCATGTCGGCGGTGTTGAGAATCTTTCCTTGAGGGAGGATTTCACTTTCCAATATGAGATAAGCGAACGCAGTCGACTGAGAGATAATCTCCTATCGTTCAATGACAAAATGAGAGACATGGAAGTGGAAATCGATTACGGCTACTCGTTACAACAACTGATCAACGGTGAGGAAACCACACTGACAAGGGTCACACATCAAGAACTGAGGCCGCGTCAGTCACCGCAGGTAAAGATCTGCGTCGATCCACGTGGGGAGATTTACTCCTACCTCGAGGCAGGATTCGTTGACAGACCGGGTGCTCTGCGACACAGCCATGGAAACATAATAGGCAGTTCCATAGAACAGGAACTGATGAAAAAGAAAAGCATACCGCCCATGGAGGGAGACACACAATATCTGGATGCTTTCAACCACTTGATACTCAAGTACATTCACTTGAATTCTAGGTAAATACTGTCACCAATAATGAGGAGACGCCATGTTTTTAACAATTGGATTAGTAATCGGTTTCATAGCCGGATGGTGGGTCAACGAGAAGTTCGAGGACATCGCCGAGGCCAGCAACAAATTGAAGTTCTGGAAGAAGTAATCACAATGACGGAGGGTGCCCAATGTTCGGATGGATCAAGCGACTGTGGAAACGGTATGAGAAATTCACACTGGAACAATATGACGTGGCACCCGTCGTCTACAAGATAGGTACCAAGAAGTACATCAAGAAGAAACAGTTCAGCAAAAGTCCTGTCCCTCGCACACGTTACGAAAAATAATCAATACCAATATTTCTTGTTTAATTCTATTACATCAAATAGTCGTTTCTGTGAGTTGTTGTAGGAACAGCCGTTCCACCAATCTTGACCTTCGATGTCCATGCGACACAGTTCACATTCGCCTATGACCCACGTGGGATCATACCAGATAGGGTTACCACGCCATGGAGTTAGGCAGTGCGTATGTAGCCACACTGGTTTGCGCGTCATTATGTAGATCATCTTGCGTTTCTCAAGAGTGTACATAAAAGTACTTACACCTAGTGTGTGTTGATTCTGTGCTGTGATTATTCCACGAGCTCGTGGATGCCGTAGTACAAGAAATACAAGGCCAACGCAGTGAATATCCACCTACTTGCTCGGAATATCTTGCCTATGGGTATCTGTTTGATCCTGTTGCTGAAAAGATAGCACACAGTGGTGAGTGCGCCTATCCCTAGGAGTGCGCCTAATCCGATGTCACTCATCGACGTGCCTGCCACCCAAAGTCCCGTCAGGAACGCAACAACTTCTGCTCCTTCCCTGAAAACCGTGAGGAACACTATGGTTGCGAGCGCGATCATGCTACCGGACATGTTTGACTTGACGTCTTTCATGTGCTGTGCGGCACCGTGACAGAACCACGCCGTCCAGAACAACAGTCCACTCGCCACGAGTGCGGTCCACGCCTCGACCCCGTCGAAGTCTTCTCGTATGAAGTCTATCGCAAAGTAACCCAACGCCATGCTGGCAACAAGTGCCAGTGCCGTGCTTGACAGCACAGTGATGCGCTGTGTCGATGTTTGAGCCATGAGCCATGCCATCTGTACTATGAGATAGGCCTCCAGTCCTTCCCTGAACCATATGAATGTTGATGCTGTTATCCCTGTCATATCTTATTGTACTGCGAATGCTAACTATTCGCAACTAGAATTATTTAATCACTTTACCATTGAGGTGTCCAGTATACTGGCCCAACCAGGAGAACTCCAGTCCACGTAGAAGCTGAATATGATGCGTGACTCGTTGGAATCATTTATGACGGAATGCATGTGTCCACTGGTGGCTATTATATTGGGCTTCAACCCCTCGAAGTCTACTTCACCGTGGCGGTAAACCTTGAACACCGAGCCCGGGGGCCAACTGAGTGGCACGTAGATCTTGTAGGGGTTACATTCGCTGTCCACATGTGGTGTGATGTAGCCGTGGGGTGCCATCCGTTTGAAGGTCATGTACGTGACGGGGCCAACGCTGTTGCAGTCCGTGATGAACTTGCGTATCAACGGGAAATGCGATAGGTCCAACTGTGTGGAGTGGTCGCGGCCGTGGTCGGTGACCAAGTCACAGCCCGGGTCTGGCCTCGCCGTGGGTCCATACACGTAGCACCTGTTGACTGTCCTGTCGTCGTAGGGCAGTCGCTCGGCCTCTCGCAGTAGTCCCTGTGTGCTGTAGTCGAATGGTAGGGTTATGGGTGCGTGTGCCGAACCATCGCCGTGGCTATCATCAAAGCGGAAGAAATCCCGAATGATCTTTGGATAATTGTCTGAAAGTTGAATTGTCATGTTGTTTCCATTCTATGTACCATTTCCACACCGGTGTGCGGAAGTAATATCGAACACGCTGTCTGTCGGTGTTGCCACGTGTGCCGTCGCTGGTGAACCCGTGGTGGACGAAGTAGTCGGTGTCTATGCCATCCAGTTCCAACCTTTCCACCCTGACGTCGCCCATTATGTCCAGGCAGTGCGTCTGGTGATCCTTGAGTATGTGGCTCGTGAATTCCATCCGTGCCTGGCTGTGCTCCACCACGGGTTCACCGTCCAAGCACACCGAGTAGGGTGTCACGTCCGCGAGTTCGAACCTGATGGGTATGATGCTCATTCTAGATTAGTTATTCTGGTCGTCCTCGGCCCGGGATTTTATTATCCTGTCGGCCAGTCCGTATGCCACCGCTTCGGTGGGGGTCATGAACTTGTCACGTTCCATGTCCGCTTTCAGTTTCTCAAGTGGTTGTCCGGTGGTCTGCTCGTAGATCTCCGTCAGCTCTCGCTTCCAACGTAGCAGTTCGTTGGCCCTGATCTCCACGTCGGTGGCCTGACCACTCGCCCCACCCAGGGGTTGGTGGATCATGTGTCGTGCGTGTGGCAACATCAGTCTCTTGCCCTTTGTCCCCGCTGACGCTAGGAGTGAGCCCATGCTACACGCCTGGCCCACCACTATGGTCTGTATGTCCGATCTCACATACTGCATGGTGTCGTATATGGCCATGCCCGCCGTTACCAGACCGCCCGGCGAATTGATATACAGCGTGATATCCTTCTGGGCGTCTTGTGATTCCAAGAACAACAGTTGGGCACACAGCACTGAAGCGGTGTGTTCCTCTAT
>Ga0255768_10006023_pt1 | contig 11535 bp, 15 predicted proteins | sample 071ome_33_FD_179983 | JGI IMG/M metagenome (GOLD analysis project Ga0255768, IMG submission 179983) | Coastal salt marsh microbial communities from the Groves Creek Marsh, Skidaway Island, Georgia - 071412AT metaG (version 2) | ecosystem: Environmental > Aquatic > Marine > Intertidal zone >...
TGACCTAATTTACTTTTTACTGGTACGGCATAGACGATCGTATTGGGTTGGAAGGTATAATATTTCTGACCATCAATGGTTTCTACTTTGACATCACCCCTCGTGAACATCAGGTCACCTTGATATACACCAGACTTAATTCCTAGTTTTGAAAACTCTGTGAGAGCAATCGAAAACTTTTTGGCAAGTTCACCACTCAGTTCTTTTTTAATATCATCCTGAGTCTTGTACATCTTAGGAGTCTTAGCGAACAGACCCTTCTTTGCCACAAAGAACTTACCATCGGCAGGATCTACACCAGCAAATACGGCAGGCGCACCATCCCATTTTACTGTAATATCAACGGCTGACTTTGCATTACCCTTCAGCATATCTCTTAGATCACGAAGGAAGTTAATTGCCTGACGAGTACCATTAACACCACCAAGGAACAGCAGCTCCTCGATATGAGTCATATGAGTGTTCTTTTCTTCAGCAATGAATGATTTAAGTTTAAGCATTCTAAATATTTACTCTTGGTTTAACTGTACCTGAAGTAAAAGATTGTATGCTAATATCACTTGGTTTTATACCACCCGTTTTAACGGCCGCAATAGTGCCTACTGGCATTTTTCTTTTATTTCCTTCGACATCATCAACAGTTTCATTATTATTTTTTAAGAACACAATGTTTTGTTTTCCGAAATATTTACTAGCGATTGTAGCATAGTCCTTTTCTATCTTTGACCATTCTCTGGGATACTCTTTTTGTAATATTTTAATTTTTTCGGGACTTAACTCTAGCTCTCCCTTTCCTTTAGTTTCGAGACCCCTTATGCCGCGTTTTTTTGCATCATCATATAGTTTTTTGGCTTGCGCTTGTATCTTGCTCAAATCTTGGGTTCCTCCAAGCTTGAAATGATATACACTTTTCCCGTCTCCACTCAATTGAGAGGCTTTTAACTCATATTCTTTTCCACCGACAAGTATTACATCAGCACCAGCCGAAGATCCACCCCCAACTACTGCATCATCAATTAAAAAATAAAATAAAAGCTCACCAGGGCCCACTCCCTTTGGGGTTTGTGAATATAACATATCAAAGTATTTTCTATTATTTTTTTTCAACCATTCAATCTGTTTATTTAGAGCATCCTTATTAAACCCCTTTTGAGTTTTACTCAAATCAAATGCTGGTATTCCTTCTGGATCTCCTCGGAACCAGTACGTTGCATATAAAAACTGTATTTCTTTTTTATATTTCAATGTTTGAAAATCTGATGCACGAAGATCAAAATTCTGAACACTTGTAGCTCTTTTTAAGAATTTTTTATCTAGTATTTTTTCTTCTTTGATATAAGCTTTAAAGCTTTTCATTTTTTTTATCCTAGAAAGTAATAACTTTGCCTCGAACGGGTTTATCTGTCACAACCAATCGCCCAGCACTATCACCTCTTGATGGTGATTTACTATATATTTTTGGGACACCATTTCTATCTGATGCTTCTGGATCAAATGTTTGATCAACTCTTCTTGCACGAAGTCTAAAGAAAAGATCCTTTGAATCTGAATATTTTTTTGAATCAATCAACTTACCGTTTACGGTTAACGTAGATTGTTTATAATCTGCTGAGACTTCCATAGGCCCAATGTACATAAAGTCTATTGGGCCTCCCATGGCTTTATTGCCGATTACTAATAATTTTTTATCTTTATCGTTTAATTTTGCAAAGGTATCTGGAACCTTATCACCAGGTTTTAGTTTATTATTTTTGATATGATTGTCGTAAGCAGCTCTAAAAAATCTTGCGCCCAATCCAGGTATGATTTCTTCGATACCTCGTAGACCTCCACCAGCAAGTGATGGTGCGGATGGCCCTTTCATTGATACATTGAGAATACCTCGACTAGTAAATATCTGAACATCAGTATATGGCTCAGATCCGGAGGCTTGTCTACCTGTATATTTTTCGGCCTTAATGACACCCTTTATAGTCGCATCTTTTGTTTTTAGTGTGATTGGTTTATCGCCATTCATCTTTACTGCATCTGTGATCGCAGCAACAAATCCATTTTCCTGTCTTTCGGATGTTCTTCCAGCCTCGATAAGATATTTTTTGGAAAACGATTTTGTTGCTGAATTATATGAATCTTCGATTAATTCATTCACATTTTTTGCTACCATATCTTCTTCCAAATATGCTCTGAAGGTTTTCATTGCCACCTCTGTTTTACATATATTTATAATCCTCCCCATCCAAAGTATACACAACATTTGAAATATCGAATGTTGCAATGGCTCTAGCACAACCAATGCAGGGTTTTGCCATTCCATATATCCATTTTCTTGTGCGGTGATCCTTCTTTGCTCTTGCAATGTAAAGCGTTGCCTTACTGAGATCATCCTGTGATACTCTTTTCAGAGCATTCTTAATCGCATCAGTCTCGGCATGAAGAAAGATGGCATCAGGATTCTTTGCAAACTCAGCCTGAAAGGGATGGCTCTTCATTTGACTGAAGCCATACCCTAACACACTATTTTTGAGAATAAGACAAGCCGCAAGCCGACTCGACTTCACAGGTTCTATATCATGCGCCAACCGGAAGAGGTTGTTAATGATACGACTGTCGCGATCGTTCCGCATTACCATGATATTCAGCCCAATATTCCTTACAAAGCGCTTCCCATTCATTATTCTTGGAATAGGATTGAATTCCTTCGATCCAAGCCTCAACACTATTTGAGTCGGTATCGAATCCTTTGCGCTTTAAGTCCCACCGGGCAATATCACGAGTGACATTATAGATCATTTCACCATAATCAGACATCCATTTGCTCCACTTTGATTCCGCATTGACGAAGAAAATCCACCCCGGTTGAATCCCGGTACTGGATATTATAAAAAACTTCTGTAATACCACTTTGGTACATAATTTTAGAACAGTCCATACATGGGCCGTGTGTGATAAACGCGGTAGCACCATCACCATTTTCACTCGATCGTGCTAATTTAGCAATCGCATTTGTTTCGGCATGCAGAACCTCTTTTTTAGTTTTTAATTGAGGATTTAATAACTGTACACCCCGGTCATCAAAAAATACTAGCTCCTCACATTGATTATCCCAACCGCTTGGTGTTCCATTGTAACCGATACTGATAATGCGGTTATCCTTTACGATGACGCATCCCACCTTTGCACGGACGGCGGTACTGCATTCGGCATAAATAAATGCTGCCTTCATATGTGCAATTTTATGCTTGTTCTGCATATTGTTTATCTCTAGCCTTCATTGCACTGGTATAGACGAAACCAGTTTCCTGCACAAACCTCTTTGCAAGGCCTTCCTGTAATTTATATGCCTCGGCCTCCCAAGGTTGCTTGGCGTACGGAATTGCCCTTTTCAGACGTTTACCTTTCCATACCTGCATCTGTCTAGGTGAGAAAATCTCATACAGTTCTCGTTTAGCCATCTGCCGAACATGTACCAGTTCATGACAGATCGTGAGAATCAGATCACTATAGGTCTGTTCAGCACGAACTTGAATCTTGAACTCGCGGGGTCGGAGGTTATCATCCATCCACTCACACCAGCCGTCGGCGTCGAGCTTTCGTTTGATGATATAGTCGATCTGAACAGCTCGAGCCATACGAGGGCCAAGAATGATAGGCGCCATATGATCTGTAACATCAGCGATCAGTTCACGCTGGGTTTTAGATCCACCCTTGATGGTAATGTCCATCATTAGCCGGTCACCACGAGTACGAACCAGCAAGCGCCAAAGAGGGCGGTGAAGAAAGCAATGCTTCCAACGATTTCGATAACCTTAGACATATTCATCTCCTTAACCATTATGTATATAATACCATATGTTAGGAAATATGTAAATAAAAAAATGCAATTAAAAAAGTAACGAAATCAATCACTTAGCATTTTTTTTGAATTTTTATGCCGTACTCGAGGTCTCTCAAAAAGAAATTTGGGATGAAACCTTCGAACCCACAGTGGTGCAGGGTATCTGTAACCAGTTCATCAGCGGTCTGTTTTGACTTAGTGTTTGCGATATACCGTTTGTTGGTACGATCATAAACTCGGTATACGTTACCAGCCTTACGAATCTCATACATACTTAGCTGCCTCCAAAAATTTAAGATATTCATCCACTTTTTCACTATCTGCATCATTGAGTTCGATCTCACAAATACGTAGCCATTCATTTTGCTTCAGGGGATCCATCATTTTTAACTGGCAAATAGCTTGCTGAAGTCTTTCCGGCCCGCCTTCTTTGTCATCCATTTCATGTTCTCCTCTTCGTCAAACCTTTCGCCAAATTCTGATTTATCCATAACTGGTCGATCATCTACAATATCACTCTGTGCCGATTGCTCTACGTTGTAGAGTCTCATTTTGGCTCTGTCTACTCCGACAACAAACCGACGGTTCTGGGTTGGATCACCATATCGGTTTTTAAGCTGTTTAATCATAATCTGACCAAGTTGTTCCATCTCTTCGGTCGAGATAAGAGCACACATAAAGTCGACCGTTGCCGGTAGAGCAAACGATTCAGATGTATCCTCAAGGCCAGGATCGCTGTTGGTAAAACCGGTTCTGTTAAGCTGAGTTGCACTGACAATCGGTATATTTTTCTCAACTGCCAAGCCACGAAGTTCCTCAGCGACGGCTTTAATGTAGGTATAACTATTTACGTTTGATCCATACTTGAGTCGGCTTGATGTACACAGATTAATATAGTCGATGTAGACAATATCAGGCTGAAAGTTCTTTTTAAGACTCAGTTCGTTAAGTAGATGTCGGAAGTGATTTGATCCGACCGTTGCAGTTGGAAATTCCTTAACGATGAGTTTACCAGAGGTCTTCTTCCTCAGTTTATTGATCTTGTCATCATAGATCTTTTTCGGAAACCCCTCGAGTTCATTTACAGGGATATTCAACAGATTTGAGTCAACCCGTTCGGCAATACGTTCCTCAGCCATTTCCAATGTGATATACAATACATTCTGGCCATTTAACATATTAGCCGCGGCCATGTGACACATCGCAAGTGTTTTACCAACACCAGTACCAGCAATGAATACGTTCAGAGTTTTACGTGGCAGACCACCTTTGGTGATTGTATTAAAGTAGTCAAGATCGAACGGGATCCGATCCTCTTTTTTGTTGTAAAACTCAAATCGCTCTTCGGCATCTAGAAGGAAATCATGACCAATATGATCATCGAAAGACACACCAAGAGCATCAGCCAGTATAGTAGGTATTCCACCCTTTTCTTTATTTTGGGATCGACCTTCAATGATCGAAATGGATTCCATAATTGCATTATACACAGCCCTCTCTTGGCAGAATTGTTCCGTGTTATCAATGAGCCATGTCGAATCTTTTTTCTCAAATGTGATTTGCTCAACATATTCAATCAGATTTTTAAAAATCTGTTCGGGTATATTTTCCTTTTTATTTAGTTCAATTAAAAGAGTTTCCTTGGTAGGAATACCATTATACTTATCAATAAAATTATCAATTTCAGAGAACAGAATCTTTTCAGTCTGATCTTGAAAATAATCATCCTTTAGGAAAGGAAGTACTCTCCTTGCATATGATTCATCATAGATCAGGTTGCTCAGTATCGTTTGTTCTATTCTCACTCTCTAATGCCTCCCTAATGATTTCAACCAAAATATCACCCAACATTGTTTCAAACTCTTTCTGATCTTCAGGTGTGAGTGTTTCCACATTAAAGTCAGGCGGCGCCTCTACAACATCATATTCAAATTGCATGACGGCATCATCCTCATCCCCATCGAGAAATTTTACCGTCTGATAATGATAGATTATACCATTCCACTTTTCGTCTGTCAATAGAACTCTGGCTAAATCTTCATTTTTATATTCGTCATAAAGGACTTCATACTTCAGCATTTTCAAGCTCTTCTTCGACTGTATCCATCATTGCCGGCATTTCATCATCTCCCTTACCATAAAGAAATTCCTTTTGAGCCGCCTTTTCCAACTGCTGTAGGATTTCATCGGTAAAATATTCTTCTGGATTTTCATTAATTGCCTTACCGAAAACCTTACGGCCATCAGGCAGTTCGTAGCGTGTACTCACCTTCTTAATAATATCGTATTTTTCGGCAAGATCAAGCAGACCATAGTATCGGTCAAGCCCAGTATCATATCGCAGTTTAACCTCAATGTCCTTATTCTCTTTTGTAAAACGAGACTTGATCATACGGCAACGGATAATATTACCAACAACATCCTTGCCATCCTTATCCTTCTTCTTGGATAGGAATACGATCTGTGAGGCCGTATACTTGAGACCAGAACCACCACCCATTTCCTTCATGGGTACATATGAGCCAATTACATCATATACGTGATTTGTTACGATAAGTGGTACATCGACCTTGGCAAGCTTTAGATTCAGAACTCGGAATGTAGCCTTAATCAGCTGTGCCTTAGTCATATCACGAGTCTCTGCACCACTTGTGGTATCCTCTACCTCTTTGGTAGTTGAAAGCTGACCGAGAGAGTCAAGTACTATCAGCATAGGAGGCCGAGTTGAAACATCAGCCTTTGCATAATTGTCGAGGATCTGAATTGCTGTGTGGCGAAACTTTTGAATTGTTTCTTGCTCAGAGATAATAACTCGCTTAGAGTCAATACCTCGTGATTCCATCATATCCTTAGTTACAGCTGCTTCAGTATCAAAATAGAAGCAAGCACCAGTGGGATTATCATCAAGAAAACGCTTGACCATGCCAAGAGCGAAAAAAGTTTTTCCGGTGGCGCTTTCGCCAGCGAGCGCAAGTACTTTATTATTTGGTGCACCACCAAAAAGGGAGCCAGATAGAGCGGCGTTAAAAATATAAGAGCCGGTATCAATAGTATCCCCAAACTCACTGCTCCCCATTCCGTCAGCTGCGACATTTGTATTCTCGTCGTTTAGTTCTTTTACAATATTGCGAAAAAAGTCAGTCATCCACGTCTCCTATAAAAACAAAGTATAGTGTATTTTATAATTTATTGTAGGAAAAGTCAATCCTTTTCCTGATTAGATCCATATGCAGTTACAGTTTTATTTGGACCATATGTACCATTATTTTTTAGTGATTGCTCATTTTGTTTTTCACGAAGAGACTTATCGTTATATAATGGTTCTTTCCATGTTTCAACCTGATCTGTTTCAGGTTCTTCTACAGCCATTGGTTCATCAGTTTCTACTTCAACTGGTTCCCAATCCTTTGCTACATTAACTGCTGTTTTAATTCTCTTAGGCTTTGATAAACTCATATTTGCAGCAATTACCAATAAAACCGCCAATGGATCAAATACGAAAATAATGGTAATAATAACCCATCGTACTGCTTCCTCTAACACATTCTTATTTGTATCAGTATAGAAAAGAGCTGCAATATATTTAATAGGTCCAACTTCAGCTTCTAGTTGGAGCTGTTGCCTTTGTAATGGCTGTTTTTCATCTCTGAGTTGTTTAATGTTTTTGCTAGCTTCAGAAATGATTCCGGAGAGTGAGGCGCGTTCCACAGCTTGGCTTTGGCGCACGGCGATGGCACCATCTTTTCCGCGTATACGGTCATAGTCAATAAGCGTCTGGACTGCTGCGTCAAGCTGTCTGATGACCATTTCGGCATCTTTAATTCTCCTTTGCTCCTGTTCGATCTGTTGATCGAGCGATTGAATCTCTAAAGAATTATCTCCCCCAACCAACGTCTGATCAATATGAGCTTTGGATAGAAAACCAAAGATACCCATAGATGTAATAAACATTAGCACGATTACTGCTGCCGTTAAGTAAGTCTTCAATAATCTAGGTGCTATTTTCCAATTCTGATAAAGCCAAGATGCGGTCAGTAGTTTACCGACTTCTAGTACTCCACCCATAATAGCAATAGGTATTGCGGCTGCAGCAAATATTGCCATCAATCCTACAATACTATACCATGCAGCCACACCAGAAATGGCGAGAGCCACAACAAGAGTTAACCAACCCATATTAGCCTCGAGTGATAGCTAAGACTTTATCAATTGTTGCCTGAACCTTAGTGGCTCTATCAGGCCAATAAATATATTCCTTATCGGATGTCTTAAGTAAATTTACGAGCAATGGCATGACTAATTTTTCAAGCTCTACAACCTTGCCAGAAATTTCTGACTGAGCCTGTGCAATTGCAAATTGTACATCATCTGATTCCTCGACATTGCGTCGAGTCAGCAGAGTATCAAGCTTGTCCTCAAGCGGAGCAAGTGCGTTGAGTACGACTCGTGTTAAATCGTTCTCATCAATAGATGGCGCTGTGGATTCTGCTGAATCTTGATTTGCTTGGAATGTGGCTTCGTCTACTGCACTAAAGCCATAGTCCAGATTTGCATATTCTGCTGGTATATCAGCCATTAAAAAAATCCTCTAAAGTATTTGTTCTTTCTACCGACCATCCAATAGCATCAAGTATGTTCTTGATAGGTTCAACATAAGACTTGTCAAATTGCATATCATAGTCAATGAATCGATTTAAATCAAATTCCGACGGTAAAACAATAGGAAAGGCAATCACGTTCTGTTTAGCTGGATTTGGCATTTTCAGATATGTAAATTTAACCTTATCACCATTCTTTATCTCTTCATATTTATTATTTATATTCAACTCTTTTATCAGTTGATTATAGCGTCGAGATGCACGAACGTGAATTGGGACACCAACACCTTCCTTTTGCTGTTTCCATATATTGGATACACCACGAGGAAAGGCAACATCTTCTGGATTTAGTTTTTGGAACTCACCTCTGGCGGTTTCAATGAATTTTTGTACAGAAAATTCATCCTTGTTCATGATGAGCGATAGAGTCTTTTCAATGAGTTTACGGCACACCTGAGGGGTCGAAGATCGAACTGATTCAATACCGGTAATCTTGATCTTTGGTTTTGCATATTGTACACCTTCGTTATTGAGCACGTTTGCAATATACCGTTTTTTACCAGTAAAGATAACCTTCGATGCAATAATCTCTCGTTTCATATGCATACGTTGGTCATAGGCATGCACATATTCTTTAAGATTTTTATAAGTTTTTTCTAAGAGAGGTTCAATCTTCTGCTCTGACACTTTGTCTATAAACTTACAGATTTTATCTTGGTCAGTTTCATTGGGCATGACTTGTTTGACGAGCTCACCCATTCTAACATAAAGGCTGTCAGTGTCGATAGCAATAACATAATCGACTTTATTTGTTTTAAGTATACGATTGAGATATTCATTGATAGTATTCTCAGCCCAACGAATTGTAAGCTGTCCGGAAATGGTAATTGCCTCTGCCATTCGAATATCATAATATCGAAACCATTTATTCGACAAAGCACCATAAAGAGAGTTCATCAGAATTTTAACTGCCATTTGTTCATTGTCGAACCTGGCAATATCTTTTTCAATCTGAGTTCTCTCAAACACCTGATCCTTGGCAGTATTTTCAAGGAGTTGTTTTGCTTCAAGTGCTTTTTTCTTGACAATTGTACGTTCATTGTAGAGACTATCAACGATCTGAGGGAAAATGCCTTTTGATTTAGTACTGAACAATTGGCCAGTAGAAGCAACGCATGCATCTTTAGGAATATTGAGATCTATATGACACAATAGACTTTCCACATCCACGCCAGGTAGCACGCCGTCCATAATAGTTTCAGGTGACATATTATACTGCATGATAAGATGCGGGTATAGGGAATTCAAGTCAAATGAACAGACCCACTCGTGCATACCTTTCTGAGGTTCTTTAACATAAGCACCTTCAATTCGCCTATCGCTATTAACTTCATCTTGTGGATTAAGAACTATATTTTGCTTTTTCAACACATTGTAGATGTACGTATCCCAGATCTTCACAGACCCAAAAGAAGTCACGTAATTTGCATTAGCCTTATGAGCAAGTGTCATAGCGAGAGCAATAAACCCTGTCTTGTCCTCCATTCGCTCGACGAGTTGAGTGTCCCTGATATTATAGTCAATAAACTTCTGGTGGTTTTCACGGTACAGAGCCGCAAGAGAAGAGTATTCAGAATAGTCGAGTTTCTTTTCGCCGAGTACAACGTTTGCAATGTTGTCAAGTTTATATGACTCCTGGTTACCATAGTTATAACCAAGCTTCTTAAAGAGTTTCATAAAGTCAAGTTGGGTAGTACCGATAATATTATAGGATGTATCTCGAGCTTCTGGTTTGATATTAAACAATGAGAACTTACGAAGTTGATCCTCACCAAGGACTCGCGCAACACGATTAATAAGGTATGTCATGTCGAAGTCTTCCGAGTTCCAACCACTGATAATATCAGGTGTGTTTTTCTGCCAATGAGTAAGAAAACTCTTTAGAAGAACAAATTCATCTTGGCAACGAATGTACTCAATACGCTTATCCTGAACAATAGAGTTGTCAGATTCAAATCCGCCAATACCCCAAGTGTAGAAGGTATCATCAAGATTATTTTTGATTGTAATGGCAGTGATTGGCTGTTGAGCCAGAGAAGGCTCTGGAAAACCTTGATCTGATTGTACCTCAATGTCAATAAATGAGATATTCATCACCGAGGTATCTGGTATGCAGCCATCTGGAAATTTGTCACCAATGAACTGAGCAACATAGTCACGGTTGCCATATATACGGAAGTTATCCGCCTCTGTCTCACGGATAAAGTCCCGGCAATCCATCATGCTGCCAGGTTGAATAGAATCGACGGTATAACCATCGAGGGTACGATATTTTGTTTTATTGCGAGTAGGAACGAAGAGGGTCGGTTGAAAGCGAACCTTCTCGACCACTCTTCGTTTCCCGTCATAGCCAACATACAGAATGTCGTTGGCCGTTCTCTCGACTGAAGTATAAAATTTCACCATAATCTAATTTATATCACGAAGCATGATAAAAGTCAATAGTTTTTACTCTTCGGTTAAGAGTTCTTTTTTCCCTTCAATAGTCTGACCTCCGGTCGCGATTTTAATTTGGCGAGGCTTCTTACTATCTGGGATGATGTTTTTGAGTGAGATGATGAGCATACCGTTTTTAAGTTCCGCTCCCTCCACTTCGATAGTGTCGGCAAGAGTGAACTGTCGGGCGAAATGCCTGTTTGCAATTCCTCTGTGCAGTACGCTCCCTGATTCTGCATCTTCCTTTTCCATATTTCCTTTAACTGTGATCTTGCTGTCTTGATAAACGACTTCAAGATCATCCTCAGAAAAACCAGCAACTGCCAGTTCGATCTGATAACGATCATCATCCAGGCTCCTAATATTATAGGGCGGATATGATTGAGGCCGAGTGAATGCATCTACCCGGTCAAGTGATTCAAGTTGTCTGAAAAAGCGGTCAAAGCCGACAAAGAATGGATCGAGATTGCGAAGATTCGCAAGATTTTGCGTAACCATAGTTACCTCCTAGTTAGCAAGGTTAATAGTAGAGGACCCATCAGGCATCCTCATTACTATATATAATCATTCTCCTTAAAAAGTCAATAGGGGAGCGGAAAAGTTGAT
>Ga0255768_10006027_pt1 | contig 11530 bp, 7 predicted proteins | sample 071ome_33_FD_179983 | JGI IMG/M metagenome (GOLD analysis project Ga0255768, IMG submission 179983) | Coastal salt marsh microbial communities from the Groves Creek Marsh, Skidaway Island, Georgia - 071412AT metaG (version 2) | ecosystem: Environmental > Aquatic > Marine > Intertidal zone > Salt...
CAGGGCCCACCTTCGTTTGTGGCGTGACCCTCGCTCGCTTACATCAAATGCGCGACAACACCTGCGGCATCGGGTTTGACGGTGAACAGATCGCGCAGGGATGCATCGGCAAAACCGCTTTTGATCATGTGATCCATTAGGGCGATCAGCGGGGCCCAATATCCCTCAACATTCATCAAAACGATGGGTTTGTTATGCAATCCCAGCTGTGCCCATGTTAGAACCTCGAAAAATTCATCCATTGAACCCGCACCCCCTGGCATTACGACAATGGCGTCTGCGTTCATAAACATCACCTTTTTGCGTTCATGCATGTTTTCGGTCACCACATAGCGGGTCAGATCGGTTTTCCCAACCTCGGCCTTCACCAAATGGGAAGGGATTACGCCAAAGGTCTCTGCACCTGCGCCTTGGGCCGCGCGGGCAACTGTACCCATCAATCCAATGTCACCCGCGCCATAGACCAGGCGCCATCCGTTGTCCGCAATGGCCTGACCTAGGGCCGTTGCCTGTTCAACATATGCCTGCCGATCCCCGATGCGTGATCCGCAATAGACGCAAATTGATCGTGATCCCATGACCTAACCCCTTATGGTGCAGCTTCCTTTTGACCTTGTCTACTTTGGTTGCTATGAACGCTCAACTGGAAATAAAGTTTTTGACCGCTGGGTCCTATGGAGAACGAGGCATGAAACTATCACAGGGCCTATGGGCTGTGATTGCCGTTGTGGTGGCAGCTGGGCTGGGTGCGTATATTTGGATCTCGGCGCAGGGGACTGCGCCCGAGGAAGCCGCCGTTGTTGAACAGGCAGCCAATGTGGCACCCAAGGCGGAAACCGCCCCTGATGTCGAGACCGAAGAAGCCGCACCTGTGGAAGCCGCTGGAGAAAAACCCGCCGCCCCAGAAGCGCCCGCAGTTGAGAATGTGCAAGAAGCAGAAGCAGAAGCAGAAGCAGAGGTTGCACCAATCCCTGAAGTGGTTGAAACCCCCGTCATCCGCCGCCCTGTGATCGAAGTTGCGCGCGTCGATCCATCTGGCGAAGTGTTGTTGGCAGGTCAAGGCACCGCCAAGGCCGTGATTGAGGCATTGGTGGATGATGCCGTTGCGGCCAGTGGTGAAATCGGCGCTGATGAAAACTTTGTCCTGTTCTTTGATATCGAACCCAGTGAGCAACCGCGCATCATTTCCTTGCGCCGTGTCGAAGGAGATGAATTTATCTATTCCGAACAAGAGGTGATTGTTGCACCTGATCAGATCAAGGCGCCTATTGCCGTTGCTTTGGCAGAAGAGGCAACTGAACCTGAACCGGCAGCAAAAGCGCCAGTGGCCGCACCTGAAGCTACCACCGAAGAAGTTGTCGTTGCCGCTGTCGAAGACGCAAAGACCGAAGAAATCGAAAGAGCAACACAACAGGTTGAAACGGCGGTTGAAAAGACAACAGAAGCCGTTTCGGAAACGGCCACCGTTGTGGCGGCAGAGCCAACGGGCGCTATTGCCGAAGTCAAAGACACTCCTGCTGTTGAAGAGGTCGTAAAGGACACGGTTGTGGTCGCCGAAGCGGCCACCGAGGACGCCGTCGATGATAGGGCCAAGGTAGAAATCCCCAAAGCGCCTGAACAGCCCATCCAAGAGGAAGAGGCACAGCAAGAAGAAACACCAACGGTCATGATTGCGGATGTCTCAGGCGTTAAGATCGTTTCCAAAGCCCCCGCAAGCGCGGAAAACCCCGAAATCTTCCTTGATACTATCAGCTATGATGAGGAAGGGGCGCTTACACTCTCCGGACGCGGCGTGCCAAGCGGTATCGTGCGGCTTTATCTAAACAATGCGGTGATCGGTGAAACCACCACCGATGCGCTGGCCGCGTGGAGCTATGATGCTTCCGCAATTGAACCCGGTGTCTATACGCTGCGCGTTGATCAGTTGAACGAAGATGCCTCGAAGGTTCTGGCGCGTATAGAAACCCCGTTCAAAAGGGAAGCGCGTTCAAAGCTGCAAGAGCAACTCTCCGCCGCTGAAAGCCCTGCACGCATTAATGTGGTGACGGTGCAACCGGGAAATACCCTGTGGGGAATTTCGCGCGAACGCTATGGCCAGGGTATTCTTTATGTACAAGTGTTTGAAGCGAACCGCGATAAAATCCGTGACCCAGATTTGATTTATCCGGGTCAGATTTTTGATCTGCCTGATGATGCCGCAGAAGAACAATAAGGCTTGAAATTTCCTCGCGGCACTGGAACTTCGGTGCCGCGAGGGTTAACTGAGAGCTATTGACTTAAACGAGGTCTCATGTCCGTCAAAGCCGAGCCTGCAACCCTACAGCAGCCAAACCAGCCCGCACCCAGTGACAAATCCGCCGCGGATGAGCGCCGTTCTGGCATGCGTACCATAATTCGCGTGGCGCCCTATCTTTGGCCCAAGGATCGCATGGACATTCGTCTGCGTGTGGTCGGGTCATTGCTGTTTCTCATTCTTTCCAAGTTTTTATCGATTTATTCCCCGTTTCTTTATGGTGCGGCGGTTGATGCTTTGTCCGAAGGGGGCATGCCCCTTTTTGCATTGGGTGCGGTTGGTTTAATCGTGGCCTACGGGGGCGCGCGCATTGTGTTGCGCGGATTTGAACAATTACGGGATGTGGTCTTTGCGGTGGTTGGGCAACGGGCGTTACGCCGATTGGCATTGGAAACATTCGTGCATATTCACCGTCTATCCATGCGCTATCACATCACGCGCAAAACCGGTGGGCTTAGCCGCATTGTTGAACGCGGTGTTAAGGGTGTTGAATTCCTGCTTCGCTTTTTGCTGTTTTCAATGGGTCCATTGGTGTTGGAGCTGTTGGGGATCGCAACGGTCATGCTTTTCGTGTTTGGCCCCGAATATATGATTACAATTTTTATCACCATCGGGATTTATGTATGGTTCACATTCGCGGTGACAGAATGGCGCGTGAAGCTGCGCCGTAAAATGAATGAACAGGACACAGATGCCAATCAAAAGGCTATTGATAGCCTGCTAAACTTCGAAACCGTCAAGTATTTCAGCGCCGAACAACGCGAGGCGGAGCGTTATGACGGTGCGATGCGCGGATATGAAGAAGCGGCATTGAAAACCAGTTATTCCTTGGCCTTCCTGAATTTTGGTCAATCGCTAATCATCACATTGGGTTTAATTGTGGTACTGGTTATGGCGGCCAACGCGGTTCAGGCGGGCACTATGAGTGTTGGGGATTTCGTAATCGTCAATGCTTACATGATCCAAATCACAATGCCGTTGAATTTCCTTGGGACAGTCTATCGTGAAATCCGCCAAAGCTTGGTTGATATGGGCGATATGTTTGATTTGCTGGATCAACCTGCCGAAATCAAAGATGCCCCAAATGCCATGGATCTGAATGTCACGGGGGGGTATGTGCGACTAAAGGATGTGCACTTCGGCTATGATTCTGCACGACCCATTTTGCAAGGCGTAGATATCGATATCCCCGCAGGTCAAACCGTTGCGATTGTTGGCCCATCAGGGTCCGGGAAATCCACGATTGGGCGGTTGTTGTTTCGTTTTTATGATGTGGCTCAGGGCGTGCTTAGCATTGATGATCAGGATGTGCGGGACGTCACCCAAACTAGCCTGCATCGCGCAATCGGTGTGGTTCCGCAGGATACAGTTTTGTTTAACGACACGATTTATTATAACATCGCCTATGGCCGTGATCACGCTACCTGCGCCGAGGTTGAGCAGGCCGCCAAAGACGCCCAAATCCACGACTTTATAAAGTCCTTGCCAGAAGGTTATCAAACCCAAGTGGGCGAACGTGGCCTGAAGTTGTCAGGTGGGGAAAAGCAACGGGTGGGAATTGCGCGCACTCTGTTGAAAAACCCACCGATCCTATTGTTGGATGAGGCGACATCAGCGCTGGATACCGAGACAGAGCATGAAATCCAAGACGCGTTGGCTCGCGCTGGTGAGGGACGTACAGTGATCACCATTGCTCACCGCTTATCCACGATCGCGGATGCGGATAGGATTATTGTTTTGGAAAAAGGTCTGGTTGTGGAAGAGGGGAAACACGACGACCTCTTGGCCCAAAACGGACGTTATCACGCTCTATGGTCGATGCAGCAATCAGGCGAAGAATAGGCGTCTCGAAACTGCGTTGACCACGCAGAATGCGGTGTTAGACGTCAAACCCCAAAGTGCCGACCTTCTTCATAGTTGGCTCTCTTGCGTCACTCTGCGTGAGTTTGGGACCTTATGAAAGCAGGCTGGCTCTGTGCGCTACAGCTTTTCCGAATTCACAAATTAGTCGGCGCGTGCTTGTGCATCGACCTTTCTTTTATTCCGCCGCGTCGGGCAGGGGCATGATCACATGTTTTGCAGGAGTAAAGTGATCCTCATCCCAAATGATTTCCGTAGTCTTTGTTCGGCGCGCTTGGCGGCGTAGGGACCAATCCTTGGCAGCCTTGCCATGACGCGATGCCCCAAGGCGCAACAATAGGCGGCCAATCCACATTACATAGGTTTCAACCCACACCCGCACCGCCAAAAGTGAGGGGGTAAAGACCAAGGTCAGGACCGTGGCAATCCCCAAACCAAATACCACTGCTGTAGCCAACTGTTTCCACCATAGCGCCGTGGGGCTGTCTATGGAATAGCCGCCGCTGATGAAATCAAGGCTAATCCCAAACATCATCGGAGCGAGGCCCGCCATTGTCGTGATTGTGGTCAGCAACACAGGGCGAATACGTTGTTCAGCCGTGCGAATGATCGCTTCGATCCGCGGCATTGTTTGGCTAAATTCCTGATAAGTGTCGATCAAAACGATGTTGTTGTTCACAACAATACCTGCCAGCGCAACAATCCCCGTTCCCGTCATAATAACCGAGAAGGGTTGTTGCATGACCAGCATACCAATCAACACGCCCACCGTGGACAAAACCACCGCAATCAGAACCACGAATGAGTTATAGAAACTGTTGAACTGCGCAAGCAGGATGATGAACATTAGAGCAAGTGCCGCTGAAAACGCGCTCATCAAAAACGCCTGACTTTCGTTTTGTTCGTCCTGATCCCCTGTCCATTCCCATGAAATGCCCGCGGGCAGGGACATGGCGTTAATCTGTTCAGTCAGATATTCGATACGTTCATTGGCGTTGATGATCACGTCGCTTTCTGCGCCATTTTCATCAATGACAGTGCGTTTTGCGTCCGTTGCCACACCTGCCTTGATGTCAAAATAACGCTTTTTATCGATGCGATTGATCTCGGCCAATTTTTCAACGGGCTTGCGTGTGATAAAGTTTGATAGCGGCACCAAACCATCGCTTGTGCGCACCTTTAGGGTGTCCAGCGTGCTTAGCAGGCGATATTCCTCGGGCATGCGGACGCGGATCTCAACCTCTTCATCGCTGCTATCAACGCGCATGGTATCGAGTAAGATGCCGCGTGTCACCAACTGTACCATGGCACCCACAGTGGCCACATCGGCCCCATATCGACCCGCCTTTTGAACATCGACATCAATTTGCCAATCAATGCCGGGTAGAGGGCGGGTATCTTCGATCTGGGTCAAGGCTTGTGTTTCATCAAAGAGGGTGCGCATGTCCGCGGTAGTTGCCAGCAAATTTTCCCAATTGTTACCCTTCAGGCGCAGGTGCACAGGTTTTGCCGTTGCAGGACCACGGCCCAGTTCCAGCACTTCGATCTGAATCCCTGGAATTTCCTGAAGCGCGGCAGAAAGTTCGCCAATCACAATGTCGCCGTCCAAATCGGTGCGATTCTTGCGGTCCTCCCACGGGACGGTTTCCAATTGGATTTGTCCGATTGTATCCTTGGGCGCGCTGGCACCTGCGGTGTTTTGGTTCAATCCCCCTGCACCTGCAAAGGCAAATACAGATGAGATGCCCGGATGCTGCAGAACAATCTTTTCTGCTTGACGCACCAGTTCATCTTTTTCATCCAGTGATAGGTTTCCGCGCGCTTTTACATAAACGATGGCCTGTTCCGGTTCAGATTCAACAAAGAATTCAACGCCTAAATTGTTTTCGCCGAAATAGGAAAAGACAGCCATGGAAAATCCAATAACGCCTGCAATACTGACCAAAGGCATGATTGGGTTGCCCGCGATCAACTTGATGATCCAGCCAAAGAATGTGCGTCGGTACCCAAATGTCACACGCTTGGCCTGACGTTCGATTTTTACTGCGCCTAAAACCATGGAGACAAATGCGGCCGCCGTAATAAACATTGCAATACCGGGGGCGGTTGCAATCATGCCATCAGCGGCGTCTAAACCCAACAGATAGCTTGGGTTCAATGCCTGCATTGCCGCCAAAAATAGGCCATAGAACGCAACTGGCACTAGTGCCGCACGCACCAACCAAGGAAGCGTTGCACGCAGCGCGTTCGAAGCAGTGGAAAAGGCGCGGGACACACGACCAGATACACCGCCCATAATGGGTAGGAAAATCAATGCAACCACCAAAGATGCACTCAGAACAAAGATCAGCGTCACAGGCAGCATGCCCATGAATTGCCCTGGAACACCCGGCCAGAATAGCATTGGCAAAAATGCACACAGGGTTGTTGCGGTTGAACTGACGATGGGCCAAAACATGCGCTTGGCCGCTTCGACGTAGGCGCTCATTGGGCCGCTGCCCTCTTGGATGCGCTTATCGGCATATTCAACCACAACAATCGCCCCATCAACCAACATACCGACCGCAAGGATCAGGCCAAACATCACAATATTTGAAATGGTAATCCCCATCACGCCCAACAGGACGAAACATAGTAAGAATGACGTGGGGATAGAAAAACCAACCAGGAATGCTGCCCGGGTTCCAAGGGATGTTAAAACAACGATCATCACCAAAGCGATCGCGGTTAAAACCGATCCTTCCAACTGGCTAACCATTGAGTCCACAACGCGGCTTTGGTCGTTTGATGTGCCCATGTGCACGGCCGCACGCAAATCTTGGGGCCATGCCGCGACTTCTACTTCGACCATTTCACGCACGGCTGTTGCCGTGTCGATCAGGTTGAAACCTTTACGTTTCACGACCTGTAGCGCAACGGTTGTTTCTCCGTTGAAACGTGCGGTTCCTTCGCGATCCTCGAAGGTTAGTTTTATTTCTGCTAAATCCCCCAATGTGATTACACGGTCCCCATTTGTTTTGACGGGCAGGTCGTAGATATCCTGTACCTCATCAAAGCTTGATGGGATTTTAACCGCAAATGTGCCTTGTGCGCTGTCCACTTCCCCCGCAGCGATCAATCTGTTGTTGTTTCGCACAACATTGATCAATTCGCCTGCGGTGACGTTATAGCTTTCAAGGCGTAAAGGGTCGATTGTGACTTCGACCATTTCGTCACGCTGGCCTGAAATCGCGGCTTCGAGTACCGCATCCATGCCTTCGATCTTTTCCTGCAAATTCTTGGCGATCTTGGTCATCGTACGTTCAGGGACCTGTCCCGTTAGGTTCACGATGATGATTGGGAATTCGGAAAAGTTAATTTCATTGATCGAATATTTTTCGGCACCCGATGGGAAATTCGCCTCGGCCGCATTCATGGCGTCGCGTACATCTGCCATGGTTTTAGTTTTGTCCCAGCCAAATTCAAATTCAAGCGCCATGCCAGCATAGTTTTCCGATGCCGTGGCGGTCATTTTCTTTAGGCCATCAATATCGCCCAATTCCGTTTCCATCGGGCGCACCAACAGAGTTTCACTGTCCCCTGCGGAAATGCCGGGGAAAGGCACAGAAATGAACAATGCGGGAATTTCGATGTCAGGCTCACCCTCTTTTGGAAGTCCCGTGTAACTAAATATCCCTGCGGTCAGCGAAACAATAATCAGCGCAAGAATCATCCGCGCGCGCTCTGATGCCCAATCGACTAATCCTGTCATTGACCTAACTCCCGATAGGTTGGATCAACAACGATCCCGTTGATCACATATTCCTGACCGACGACGATGATGCTGACCTCTGGGTCCAATCCCGATACCCATACCCCATTTGGGGTGTCGCGCAGCAGGCTGATTTCCACAAACTTGGTTGCGTTATCCGCAAGGATCGTGCGCACACCCAATGCTCCCGAGTCGTCGAGCGTGAGTGAGGATTGTGGGATCAAATGTGCGGCTTTGCCATCTGAGGCAATGAGGATGTCGGCAGTTTGGCCATCTGCGATTTTCATGTCGGGGTTTGGAATTTCCAATTCAACACGGAAGGTGCGTGTCAATTTATCCGCTGAACGCGACAGGAAGGTTACATTGCCAGATACCTGTGTACCATCCAACAGGCGTGCACCTGCACGCGCACCCACGGTGATCCGATCACGTTCTGTTTCCGGAACAAAGCCCACAATTTTGATAGGGTCCAACTGGATCACTGTTGCGCATTCAGACCCGGGTTGTAGAAGGCTGCCGATTTCAGCCGTGTCGCTTTCTAATAGGCCGCCAAAGGTTGCTTTGATACGTAGGCGATCAATCTCTTTTTGCGCCGCGGCAACGGCAGCTTCGGCGGATTGAATGCGGGAACTGGTGGCATCAAACCCTGCTTTTGCGCTTTCCAGTGATGCTTCTGCTGAACGCACGGCCGCCTGTGTTGATGCAACGCGTGTTTCTGACGCAAAACCACCCTGGGCCAGTTTATCTGCGGCGTTAAAGTTGATTTTAGCCTCTTCTAGGCGGGCTTTTGCCTCGTCCTGACGGGCTTCGGTCTCTGGAACGCGGGCTTCTGCTTCTCTTAGGCGAGCAACTGCATCTGCCAAATTCGCTTTGCGTGTGCCTGGGTCCAATTCACATAAAGTTTCACCCGCCGCAACCAGGTGGCCCTTGCGAATGGGTTGGTTGATAACTTGTCCTGATGTCTCTGAGCGCAGGACGACACTGCGCGCGGCTTCGGTCTGCCCACGCAACACAACTGCGCTATCAATTTCGCGGGCGGTCGATTTAATAGCAACGACCTTGATCAACTGACGTTCTGTTGGATCTTCTGCGGGCGCTTCTGCTTCTGCGGCCTCTACCTCGACCACCATATCATTGACGAGTGGCGTGTCTTTGGACGCGTCCCATAAAATTGTGGGCGATGCGCCACCTGCAACTTGACGCACGGCGTCACGTTCAAAAACAATTAAATATAAAACGGCAACCACAATAACAGCCGTGATCAAGGACATTATGCGCATAGTCTTCCTTCCAACGAATTGGCAAACGGGTAAACGAAACCCGATTTGGGCGCCACTTAGCAGATATACGCTAAACCCGCCAGTTTAGATTAATGAAATCCATACATTTTTTGCAGGTGCAGCAACGTAATCTTGCTCTTGGATTCCTATTCAGTTGGGTCTACAAAACCGAAAATACAAGATGTGAGGTCCGCCGTGAGCAATACAGATAGTTTTATCGATGAAGTCAGCGAAGAAATCCGCCGCGAAAAATTGTTCAAAACATTTCGCAAATACGGCTGGATCGGCGTTACGCTGGTGGTTATCGTTGTTGGTGGCACAGGATATCGCGAATACAGTCGCGCAGCTGAAAAAACCGCCTCGGAAACATTTGGGTCCTCTGTATTAGCGGCCCTTCAAGAAAACGACCCAGCTTCACGTGTTTCACAGTTGGACACCATCACGGCCCCCAATGCATCAGCAGATGCGATGATTGCTATGTTACAGGCAGCGGAATTGGCATCAGAAAATGATGGGGCAAGGGCCGCCGCCAAGCTTGAGGCCGCAGCCCTCAGAGTTGATCTGGATCAGATGTACCGCGATATCCTAAGTTTTAAACGGTTAACGGTTGCCGAAAGTGGAATTGATGCAGGTGAACGCCGCATGGGGTTAGAACAATTGGCAACACCCGGAAATCCACTGCGTCTATTGGCAGAAGAGCAATTGGCGTTGATGGAACTGACTGCTGGCGATAGCGCAGCGGCAGTAAACCGCCTGTCCATGATCCTTGAGGATGCAGAGCTTACTCAAGGCTTGCGTCAACGCGCAGGACAGTTGATGATCGCATTGGGGCAGGATCCGAACGGTCAGTAGCACTCCATAAATAAGGAACAGGGAGAATGATGTTTCGTGTCTTCGCCACTTTGACAGTTTGTGTAATTGCTCTTGCGGGATGTGAACAACCCCAGCCGATCATCCCAGGCAAGCGTGAAGCCGTTGACACCCTGATACAGGATGCGCCAGCACGCGAGGAAATCATCAATAAGTCTGTGGCGTTTCGTGCACCTAGCATGAGCACAAATGTAAATTGGACCCAAGGTCACGGCACGGCAAGCACCCGCACCACGCATCCTATGCTGAGCGCAGAACCAAAGTTGATCTGGAGCGTCCCAATCGGCGTCGGCGATGGCCAACGCACGCGGATCACGGCCGATCCTGTTGTGGCCGATGGGCGCATTTTCACCGTTGATGCCGAAGCCCGACTAAACGCGCATGACACATCAGGAGCAGCACTTTGGTCCATTGACCTAACACCACAGGGTGAGAGCAAAGGTGAGGCGGTAGGCGCAGGAATCGCCTATGGGAATGGGACGTTGTTTGTGTCAACGGCCTATGGCGTGTTGCACGCGATCACTCCAACAAACGGCGCGATCCGTTGGTCACAATCCCTGCGCGGCGCGGGTAACACGCGCCCTACCTATTATGATGGATTGGTCTATGTCATCAGCTCGGATCGCACCGCATGGGCGATCGAGGCGGATAATGGCCGCGTCAGGTGGCAAATTGATGGTGTGGATGATGTGAATAACCGCATCGGATCAACCGCTCCTGCTGTTTCCGATAAATTCGCTCTTATTGGCTTTGGCTCGGGTGAAGTGCAAGCCGTCTTCCGCAAGGGCGGTTTGGTTTATTGGAATTCCTCCCTCAAGGGCTCACGCGCTGGGCGGGCAGAAGGCGCCGTTGTTGATTTAGGCGCAAGTCCCGTGATTGCAGGGTCACGTGTGTTCGCCGCGGGTGCGTCCGGGCGCATGGTTGCCATGTCATTGGATGATGGTGAACGCATTTGGACCAACAATCAGGGCGTGCGCGGCCAACTGTGGCCCGCGGGTAACGCAATTTTTGCCCTAAATGATATGAACCGATTGATCCGTGTTGATGCATCCAATGGGGAAACACTCTGGGCTGTTGATTTGCCTAATTTCCGTAAAAATAGTCCACGACGCAGTGCTGAAATCGTTGCACATTATGGACCCGTTCTGGCGGGAGGGCGTATTTTGGTTGCTTCAAACGATGGTCTGTTGCGCCAGTTTGATCCAACAAACGGCGCATTGATTGCCCAAACGGCGGTACCCGGTGGGGCCACAACTCATCCCGTTATTGCAGGTGGGGTTTTGTACCTTGTTTCAGGGGACGGAGAATTGCACGCTTTTCGTTGATGAAAAAGTGTTGTATGCGATGCTCTCATTTGACTTTAGGTTCTGAACATGAGCTTTTCTTTGGCCATTGTTGGCCGCCCCAATGTGGGTAAATCCACCCTATTTAACCGTCTTGTTGGAAAACGGTTGGCACTGGTTGATGATCAACCAG
>Ga0255768_10006049_pt1 | contig 11505 bp, 6 predicted proteins | sample 071ome_33_FD_179983 | JGI IMG/M metagenome (GOLD analysis project Ga0255768, IMG submission 179983) | Coastal salt marsh microbial communities from the Groves Creek Marsh, Skidaway Island, Georgia - 071412AT metaG (version 2) | ecosystem: Environmental > Aquatic > Marine > Intertidal zone > Salt...
TCAATTTCTTTATCAGTTTCTACATTCGATTTAATTTTACTCATTGTATATTCACTCCTTAGTTTGAATAATTAATTAATAGTATTTAGTATTGTACAATAACGATACCTTTACCGCCAGAGCCGCCATCGAAATTTGTTTGTGACCCACCAGGTTGGCCAAATGCTCCTGGATAATCACCTAGTGAATTTCTTTCACCGCCGCCGCCACCGCCGCCACGGTTTGCTGTTCCATCTTCACCTCTACCTGGAGAACCTGAACCACCACCACCTTGGCCACCAGCACCTACAGCAGGCCATCTTCCGGCAGAACCGCCTCCACCACCTGCATAGTAAACTGAAGTAGTACCATCTGCGATTGTGTATGCTTTTCCTATACCACCTGAACCTGCACCTACAGCTGTTTCTGGTGACCCTGGAGCGGGTTGTGAAACTGAACCGCCAGCTGCACCGGCACCACCGCCGCCGCCTGCTGAAGTCCAACTTCCTGGAGTATTTGCTGTACCGCCTGGATTTCCAAATCCGTAAGTACCTGAATCGCCTGGTTGGGTAGGTTGAGTTCCTGTACCTCCAGCTGGCAGATGATGTTGTCCTGTTCCGCCGCCTGAACCTCCACTTAAGTTAGTAAAAGCAGATGGATTTCCACCACCTCTACCGCCACCTTTAGCAGTCAATGTGCCAAATACTGAATCTTGTCCTAATTGAGAGGATTGTTCACCTCTTCCTGGGTCAGAAGCGGGACCGCTGCCAGCACTTGAGTGTGGATGTGTACCACCAGAACCAACTGTAACTGAAACTGTTCCGCCTGGTGTGACCGGGAATCCTGGTCTATAAATTAAACCACCTGCACCGCCACCTGCACCGTGATATGTTCCGTGACCTGCACCACCACCAGCAACGACTAATACATTAACTGTTGTAACACCTGATGGTACACTAAATGTACCTGAAGATGTGAATGATTGTGATGTAGGAGCATTTACGGTAATTGTATATTCTCTACTACTTGTGTTTGCACCATCAGTTGCTTCGATTGTAAATGTAGATGTTGTGTTTGAACCTACGGCACTAAAACCTGAAATTGATAAAATTGTTTGACCCGGCGTTTGTGCTGATGAAATAGAAGCACCAGCTGGTAACGAACCAGAAGAAATAGATGTTGAAATAGTACCTGTACTATCAGGATCCGTAATTGTGATTGAAAGTGTTGTTGAACCTCTATTGATGTCTGAAATAGTGCCTAAAGAACCGGCCGCTGTAACAAATGTTGGTGAACCACCAGCATCTAAAGCGTCTGCAAGTGTGCCTGCTAAACCTGAAGAATTTGTAACTTTAACATCATAAGGTTCATTTGCAACAGTCATTGCTGTTGTTACTTGGGCTGTTACTTGTGTTGCACTATCTCTTGTAACTGTGGCAGATGTGTATTCTGTGCCATCATTGCCAATAAATTTAACTGAATCAATTGTATTTGAAAAACCTGAACCTGAAATTGTAATGGTAGGTGTAGAAGAACCATCAGAAGCAAATGAACTTGGAGAAACACTTGATACAATCGGTGGGGCATCAATAGCTTTCCATGTTGTACCATCATAATACTCTAACAAACTTGTTGTTGTATTAAATCGTAATTTACCTGCTTCTTCGATACTTCTTTGTGCTGTAGTACCTGTTGATATACCTTTTCTTTGTGCCATAATCCTATTTATCTACCTTACGCTGGCAGCTCCCTAATATCAATTGTGTCACTCGCTGATGGAGCCGTTGTTAATGTACAAGTTGTTCCGGAAACTGTATAGTCTGTTCCTGGTAACATTACTAATCCGTTTACAATTACTAAAATATTGTTTTCTGTAACACCGTCTGTTACTGTAAATGCGGCCGTTGAACCGTCACCTGTGTAATCTCTTTGTACTGTAGATGCAACTACATTACTTGCTTGAATTGTTTTTACTGTACCGGCAGATGTGTCGTATAATACAAACTTATCATTTGAAGCCGCTCTTTCTGCTAATTCTGGATGTGTAAATGAAGAATCACCAACAATTGCTGTATCATAACCTGTTCCTAGGTAAATGATGAATGTATTGTCAGTTGCTAAAGGAGCTTCTGAAAATACGATTTGTGTTCCGCCTGAAGCAATAGTGTAGGAAGAAGTTGGTTCCTGTAAAACACCATCAACTTGGACTAAAATTGAATTGACCGTACCAACAGTATAATCTAAAGCAAAAGTCGTTGTACTACCATCTGTAGTCAGCGCTTGCTTTTGATAATATCCGTTTACTGGTTCTCTTCCTAAATATGCCATTTTATCCTATCTCTATATTGTATAACTTATAATTACAACACCTTTACCGCCGGCGCCACCTTGACCTTGGCAGCCCGGTAAAGCAGAACCGCCGCCGCCACCGCCACCTCCGCCACCGCCTCTATTAGCAGTACCGTTTGTGCCATCATTAATTACACTTGTTGGATCTCCTGATACGAGTCCTCCAGGTCCACCACCGCCTTGGCCTCCTGGTCCTGGATTTCCACTTCCAACACCAGCTGAGAGGGAATCGGCACCACCGCCTCCTCCACCGCCTGCGTAATAAACAGATGTACCTGAAATTGAATATGCTCTTCCTACACCACCAGCATAACCATCAGATGCTGGAGCTGTTCCTGGATTTCCTGCTCCGGCTGCACCAGCTCCACCGCCGCCGCCGCCAGAATAACTGCCTCGTCCTCCTGGATTTCCATATCCTGGTGATTGTTGAGCTGTTCCTCCAGGAGCAGTTTCATTTATAACACCTGGATGTGCATTACCTGAACCGCCTCCACCTGAACCGCCTGGAGCGCCATCTTGTGTTGGTGTATTTCCTGATTGTGATAAATCTCTTGTACCACCACCTCCACCGCCTAAAGCTGTAAAAGTAGAAAATGTTGAATTTTGTCCGTTGGATGCTCGTGTATCACTACCGCCAACAGCTCCAGCTGAACCACAACCTACATTAATAGGGTATGAAGCGTTTGGAAAAGAACCACAACCTTGTATTAATCCTCCAGCGCCACCGCCGCCGCCTCCCCAAGCAGAACCTACATCACCGCCTCCGCCTCCAGCGCCGCCACCTACTACTAGGTAATTAAGAGTTTTTGTAGAACCTAATGTGAATGTTCCTGGAGATGAAAAAGTGTGTACTCTAATTGTATCAGAGCCACTTGGATAAGTTGTTTCAGTACCACCTGTTGGTTTGTCTGTAACTGTAATTGTAAATGCTCTGGATGTTGTTTGCGAACCGCCATCTGTAGCAGTAATTGTAAAATTGTATGTAGTATCTGAAGAAAGTGTTGGTGCTGTTCCTGTAATAGCACCTGTACTTGAATTTAAAGATAAACCAGATGGTAAAGAACCAGAAGTTATAGAATATGTTATTGCTGTAGAATCCGGGTCTGTTGCTTCAACAGTAAATGAAGCAGCTGCACCTTCTTCAACGCTGCCTAAACTTCCTGCTGATGTGACCCAATTTGGAGTTTCACCTGAATATAAAATATCTTCAGCTGTTCCTGTTGTACCTGTACTATTTGTTACTTTAATATCGTAAGGTTCTAATGCTTGTGAAAAATCTGATTGAGTAAATGTAGCACTTAGACTTCCTGAATTGACAAATGAAACGGAAACTGCATTGATTTCCGAACCATCTGTACCAATTGCTTTTACACCAGCGCCACTATCAAAACCTGTACCTGTAATAGAAATAACTTCTGTGCCGCCGCCATCAATTTGAATTTCTGTAGGACTAATTGCTGTAGGAGCAGGTGTTACAGGTGAAGTATCCGATTTACTTACTTTTTTTAATGAACCTGCTGAAGTATCATAAATCAAATATAAATCATCCTCGGCTGGAACTTCATCTAATAGAGGTTTACCTGTGATTAAACTTGTACCAATTAAATTAGATGCTTGAATTTTTTTAAGTGATGATGCTGAAGCATCATGTATTAATAGTGTATCTGTATCTGCTGGTGCCTCAGCCAATTCTGTTTGGCCTGTGATTGCATCTGCATTTAATTTAGCACCTGTAACTGAACCATCTGAAATTGTTAAAACACCAGATGTTTCACCTTGGTTTAAAATGTAAATAGTAGCACCGCTTGCTGGAGCAGCTGTGAATGTTACTCTTTTGAAATTTCCTGAATCGTCTTGGCCAACTGTATATGCAGCTGTAGGCTCTTGTCGAACATTGTCAACAAATACTTCCAAATCATTTTGACCAGCTTGGTTAAATGATTTACTTAAATCAAAGGCAGTAGTTGAGCCGTCACCTGTAAAGCTATCTTTTAAAGTGACATTTCTAAAATTACTTCCTGGTTTTTGTCCAATATAAGCCATTTATATCTCTCTTACTATTTTTTATTATACATCTTCAAGTACGGATACTGTTGCGTCTAAAGCTGAACCTGCACTCGCTGAAATTCTTAATGCGTCATTAGTTGTACCGTCGCCTTGTAAAACAAGTTTATTACCGGACATTACTTCCAATGAGGCGCCTGCTGGGATTGTTACATCTTTAACAATATAGACATCATTTGAACCGTCATAATTGTCAAGGAATACATCAGCAGTTATACCTGAACTTGATTTATTTGCTAGGGTAATACCAATAACGATTGATTCCATTGCTGTTGCACCAGATGACGGCACAGTATAAACAGCAGTTGCTGACGCACCTGTTGTTGTACCTAAACTTGCACTTGTAAATCTTTTAAAATCGTTAGCCATTTTCTTTTCCTATATTTATACTTCTATTTATAAAAGTTTTTATTAATTATCCTAAGGCAATTGACTGTGCAATCGCAAAAGGTTGTGTGGCAACCCTAATAGAGTTTTCAGTAATTGTACCACCCTCAATTGTTCCTGAAGCTGTTAAATTAACAACTCCTGATAATGAACCACTATTCATTGACGCTGTTCCGTCTGTCAATGTTGTAGCAGATACACTCGTTAAACCTGATATTGTACTATTTAATGTAATAGTCATAGTATCAGTCGCTGATACTGTAGCAGTAATATTAGAATCACCTGCAAAAGTAAAGACATCACCTGAACTTATTTGTTGAGTCGTAGATGAAGCATCTCTAATAGTAAATGCAGCTGTAACGGCCGTATTAACTTCATTAATAGCCGCAACAATAGAAGATGTATCAGTAGTACCTAGTAAACCTAAGTCACCTACATCTGTGCCTAAACTGTTAAAGGTAGTACGAAACTCCTCTAAAGTATTTGTTACTGCTACGCTTCTGATTGCCATTACTTGTTACCTAAGTCCTTTAATAATTTTTTAATTTCAAATAATTCTGCTTTTAAATTATTTATTTCTTTACAAGCGTTTCTTATTTGGTCACCTTGTTGTTCTCTTGCTTTTATTCTTCTCATATAAAGTTGATATTCAGTTATATTGGTATTTACAATACCGTTTGAATATGTATCTCTAACTAAATCAGTATAACCTTCTACTTTTAGTTTAGTCATAACTTTATATTGCTAAAGCAATTCCTCTTAAATCTTGTATTACAGGCGGATAAGCTGAGTTTGTGCCTTTCATTACTACTTTAATTTGAAAAGCCGTAAAGTCATGTATGCCTGTTGCACTATATTTGTATTCTTTAAATGTAGCTGCATCTTCAGCTGGAATAACTGTTGTGTCTTCGCTACCATCTGAGTTAAATGGAATCCAATTTAGGTCATCAATATTTCTGACTTCTTCGGATGATGACACACGATAGAAAACTCTTACACTTGAAGTTGAACGAACATTTTGTGTTAATCTAACTTCTAATGCTGTTGAATCATTTTCTAAAGTAATTGGTCTTGTACAGTAAATAGCCGCTGTTGAAGAACCTGTCGCTTGTTCATCATCTACAAAGTTTGGTGTATTGCCACTTGTAGGATTATTTAATCTGTTTTGTACAGTAATTGCACTCATTCTTTGAGTATCTAAAACTGGTGAAAGTTTAGTATTTTCTGTGTTAAATTCTAAAGTAACAAATAGTGATTTACTTCCACTCATTTCATTTGTTTCATTAATTGCACTTGCTACCATTTGAGGAGCAGTAAAGTAAATATTATCATTTGCAATAACTGTTTGTGCATTTGTAGAACTTGTTAAACTAAATTCTGATTCAGAACCATGAATTGACTTACCTGTTGTCGGTCTAATCTTATATGTAATAGTTGTTTCTGGTACTGTCATAGTTGCTAAGTTTAAGTCTAACACATCATAAACTCTATTCTGTGTAGCTGCAACACTTGAACCACCAACATCACCACTAGCTGTCGCTGTGCCACTTGAAGTAACTTCATAACTATCTAAAGTTATATTTGAAATACTTGTGTATGTTCCGTTAATTTCTGAAGCATCAAGGCCGTTATATGTGCCTGAAGCAATACCAGAAATTGTTACATTATTATCTGTACCGTGCATACCGTGGTTTGGATGTGTAATTCTAATTGTAGAAGAACCATTTGTTGTTCTAATTGGATTAGTTGCAAGTGTTCTTGTAGGTAAGTCATCATTTGTTAATGTAACTGTACCTGTAACATTTTGGAACTCACATCTTTTTAATTTAAATTTAATATCTTCATTTTGGTCAGCAGACCATGTAGTACCGTTTTGTGATTTAAATAAAACACCGGCATATGGTTGTTCAGATATTGTTCTATCAGAATTAATTTGTGTTTCACCCATTCTTGCCACCCAAGCATTATAGTTTGTTGAGTTAGCCAATACAACAAGAGCATATTCAACATTTTCTTGTATGTAAACAGGACTCTTAAATGTAAATGTTGTTGCAGCTGATGAATCTTCACTAACTGTTACAGTATCAGGATTAATTGAAACTTCTGAGAATGGTAAAATTTTCGTTGAAGGATAACCATTTACAACTTCACGGATTTGTACAGTAATCGGTACATTATCATCTTTTGTTTTGAAATATAAATCAACTGAAGATACAAATACACCACCACTATCATCAATTAAGAATGTTTGTGCAAGAGGATCCCACCAACCAACTTGTCGGTTAGTTTCTCTTGTAGATGTTCTTGTAATTTGTCTGTTATCAGTTGTACTTTCTCTAACAAGTCTTGGTTCTCTTGTTGATAAAATAGTTTCTTGTTGAGTTTCTAATAAACCTCTTGCTGTGTAGTCTGCCTCACCTGAAGTTTCTACATCTGAGGCTCTACTGTCTGAAGCAGAACTTGTTAATCTGAATACTCTCGTACCTGTTCTCCATCTTGGATTTGCATCAACATTTGGGTCAGGTATTGCAAAAGTACCTGTTAAAGCACCGTTAGCATCTGTGACTAAGTTACCACCCAATGAACCGCCATCTGGTGTAACATATGCTGTTACATCAATGTTATCAAAGAATGGATAAACTCTTGTGTTCGGTTTAAATCTTGTACCTTCAAAAGTAATCGTTCTACTTCTGATAAATGGAATAAATGCAACATTAATAATTCTGTCGCCAATTGAATTTCTTACAGTTTGAGGTACTAAAACATTTCTTACACCTGTTCTAGTTTGTTGTACTAATTGGCCAGTTGTAACTTCTTGTCTTTGTAAAACTCGTCTTGGAACACCAAAAGCAAAAGTACCTTCTCTTACAGGACCACCAAGATTTCTTACATCTAATTCTCTTGGACGGCCTGTCCACATATCTTGCCATTCATTCCAAACAGTACCAATTTCAATACTTTGTAAGTTTGGATTGCCTGCAATCATTGTATCAAAAGCACCTTGATTGTTTAATACTAATTCAGGAGCTCTTTCTGTTTCTTTCCATTCATCACCAGGAGGTGTTAATTCAATTGTACCTACCCATGTGAATACATTGAAAGGGTTAACATTGATTGCTTTACTAGCAAATGGTTGGTCAACCAAAGTTTCTTCTGTATATGGTAATGTTAATAAGTCACCAGTCTTTTGATAATTTGCAGCTGTTCTATCAGCGGCCACAATTGCTGTACCGTCATCATCTCTTTCAATTAATTGTACTGCATCTTCTTTAAATGTTGGTCTTAAATGTCCTTCTGCCATATCCATAGCAGCTTTGTAATCTAAATTACCAACATCACCAATGCCGTGACCTGTGAAGTTATCAACAATAAATCCGTTTTTAAATCTATCGAAGCCATCAGCATCTTGTATTTGTAAAGATTGTGCTGATTGTTCTAACATATTTAATTGAGTGTAATACTCAACATTTTCTAATCTCTTTTCTAATTTACCAATATCTCTCATTGTGTATCGTTTATTATCAATGACTGATATTTCTATATGGTCAGTAGATAGAGTATAACTTTCTAACTGTAATGTGAATAGGTGCATTGCACCATCTAAATTTTTAGGAACTTGTGGGTTAAGTGATGAAGCACCTTTAACAACTCTAAAGACACCATCTTTATCTAAGAATACTTTATCAATTCTTGGTAAATAATATTCAAAGTCAGCAGATACATCTGAATTAAATTTAATTACATCTACTGTTGAAGCACCTGTGCCATCAAAACTTCTGTCTTGGCCACCTGAATTAATAGTTGAAGCATCATCAACTCTTGGTCTAAAATCTAATACATCTCTTAGCTGATAAATTTGACCTGTAGTATCTGAAGTATAACTTGGAATATTTTCATAGTTAATAACACCTGAATATGAGTCAACATCAAAGTAATCACCTGAACCGTGTGAGAAGTAATCAAAGTCAACTAATAAACGGCCTGTTGGTGTAATCGCACCATCTTTTAATTTTAATCTACCAATGTCATAGAAGTTATCTCTTTGACCGTTATCTAAATTAAATCTACTTGTAATATCTGTATCACTTGCTGTTGCAGCTGTTGAGAAATCAGCAGACATATAAACTGCGTTGATTTGGTAAACATCTGCCTTACCTAAACCAATTGTACCACTTTCAATCGTTGTTTGGTCTGAAATAGCAACTGTTGAATTAGAGTTTAATGTTTTTGTTTTTGAACCTGCAACTGCACGGTCAACTGTTGCTAAAATTTTAACTTTATGACCTTGATAGTTTGCACCAAAATCAAGTGTTAAAGTTTTACCTACTGGAGAACCGCCAAGTGTGAATATTGCATCGCCTTCGTGGTTATTACCTGATAAACTTAAAACATCACCAACTGCACCAGAACCACCAGCGCCAGTTGACATAATAGAAACTGAGAAATCTTTTTCTAATAAAGATGTAAATGTTTCATTAGTACCAGCAGTAATTGTTACATCACCATTTGATGATAATGTACCTGTGAAGTGTCTTCTTACTGCAAAGTTTGTATCTGTAACACCTGAATTATTAGTTGTTTTAAGTGTTTTAATTGTTTTGTATGGTAACTTAAATAAAGAAATATTTTTATTTGAATCTTGTACTTTTGCTCTTCTTCTTACAACAATTGTTTTAGTCGAAGCTGCCGCTGTGACACTTGAAAGTGTTAAACTTGTATTTGAAATAATTGCTTCAACAATTTTAGTTTCTGTATTACCACTATCGTTAGTAAATGAAATTGAATCACCTATTTTTAAATCATCTGTAAATCTTGTACCAATACCTTGAACATCAGCAGAACCTGAACCTACATCAATAACACCTACGATTTGTAAATTTTGTCCGTAAGTTGCATCTAAAGCCGCATCAGCAGTATATGTTGGAGAACCTGCCATACCAACTTGTTTGATACCTGGTAAATCAAATGTTCTAACACCTGGCATACCTACTGCATCAACTTGAATTGTTGCTGTATTAGATGAAGTGCCACCTGTAATTGTTTCACCAGCTGTAAATGCACCGTTGACACTTGATACAATAACAATACCATGTCTTACAATACCACCTGAAGAATATGAAGTTACATTGGCAATAGTTGTGCCATCACTTTCATATAAATCAAATTCATTTGTAGATGGATTTCTTACTGTAAATACAGTTGCATCTGTGATTGCTGTTGAATCAACTTGAAAACCTGCATTTTCAATTGTAATTTGTTGACCTTCTTTTAAACCATGGCCATTTGCTGTTACAGCTGAAACAACACCTGGATTATCTGTGTTTGAAATAGCTGTGATTGCAACACTTGTTGTAGTTGAAATTGATTCAACAATACCTGTAGCACCTGAAGTACCACCTGTTACAACTTCACCTGTTGTAAATGATTGGTCAGTTGTAATGTTTAAATGATTGAATAAGTTAATATCAAATAGATAGTGTTTGTAAACTGCACCTGTTAAAGCGCCACTAGCAAAAGTATTTGATACTGCTGTACCTGAATTTAATTCAAAACCTCTGGACTTTGCACGGCCGATTGTGTTGATACTTGCACCTGAACCTGTATTTTCTGTACCTCTACTAGATGTTGCTTCAGAATAAAGATTTACTCTTTTAAATGCCTCAACATCACCTGATACGAAACCAACATCAGGAGAACCATATACATTTGTTACATTGATAAAATTACCTACATCAAATCTTGTGTTAAAATTGTTTTGTGTTTCAAAATCTCTTGCTTTTTCAATATCAACATATGTTGTACCAACAGTTTCAATTTCATAACCTTTAACATATGCTTTGCCTGGAGAAATACCGGCTGCAATTTTACTTTCTACACCACCGTTACCTGAAGTGTAAATACCTCTATTATTTCCAGCAATTAAGTGTTCTCTTAAATCTAAATCAAAACCTCTAACTGCATAATCACCTGATTCGTCAAATGTTCTTCTTGCTAAAGTATCTTCTAATACGGCATATTCAGTTGTTCTAACTCTATTTTGAATGATACCATTTTTTAATCTTAATAATTCAACAAAGTTTTGGTCTTCTGTACTTGTCAAAGTTTTCTTTGCAAGTGTTAAATTAATTTTAAATCTATGAGCACCAGGAGCGTTGACATTAGAAGAACCAGCCGCATTATCATTTAAACTTGCATCATCATTTGGAGTTACAAAAGATTCTGTAACTTCTAAACCAACTCTATAAGATGGTGAGTTTGTATATTTGTCTAATACGATAACTTGTTCTGAAACTTGAACATGAAAACCATTGATATAGTAAACACCTTCGCCAATGTATGCTGATGAACCTGTTGCTGTTGTATCTACTGTTACAGTAGCCGCTGTTGAATCTGCAAGTGTACAATTTAATGTTTCACCGTCTGTAAATGCGACTGTGGCATTATCTGTACCTGAATTTGTGTATTTTACAAAAAGTGTATCCGGGTCTGTACCGTCTGTAGCTGCAACACCTACAACATTTGCTGTTACGCCTGAAGTTGCACCTGTGACAACTAAACCATTATAGTCTGTAATTGAAGACGCCGACTTAGCTGATAATTTTACTGCATAGTAATTTAAATCGTAGGAAATTTGGCCAGGAATGACCATTGCACCTTGCTTAAAGATGTGGTCAGATAATCTTTCAATCTGATTCTGTAAAATCGTTTGTGATTGTGTTAACTCTC
>Ga0255768_10006050_pt1 | contig 11502 bp, 12 predicted proteins | sample 071ome_33_FD_179983 | JGI IMG/M metagenome (GOLD analysis project Ga0255768, IMG submission 179983) | Coastal salt marsh microbial communities from the Groves Creek Marsh, Skidaway Island, Georgia - 071412AT metaG (version 2) | ecosystem: Environmental > Aquatic > Marine > Intertidal zone >...
ATAATAAAATGAATACGTGGTTCACGACTAAAGTTTGCTGCTTCATGAAATGGTCCATTATTAAACCAAAATACACTGCGTTCTTCAAATGGAAGTTCTTCAAGTGTTTCACTATTTCTTAGAAAGCAATTCTTTGGTTGAGTGATAGCGATGTTGATTGCCGAAGTAATATCATTTTTTAATGGTATTCCTTCTTTCCATTTATGTGTATCTGTATGTTTACGGATATATCCACCTGGTTCTAATAGCATAAATCTACATCTACCATATTCACCACTATTTGGAAATGTCCCTCTCAACCATTCATACATTGTTGGTGCATATTGAATAAGTTTAGTCCATTTGTATCGGTATTTAGCGTTTTCATCATAATGTGTGATATTCCATTCTTCACCATGTAATGTTGCAGATGACCACCCACGGCCATGAGAAACTCGATGTGGTGTAAATAATCCCATATCATAGATATGTAAAGCTTCCTCTCTTACAGTTTCAGGTATTTGAATATCTGCTTTAAGATAAAAATAATTATTATCTTCTAAGTATTGCTTATATCGTTTTGCTTTTACAAATATTTCGTTGTCCATTCTGCTAAGTTTTCTTTTTCACCATGATTTAAAATACAGACTTCATAATCTGTTCGTTCTTTTTCCGGTGTTGTATCTTTTAAATATCTTACACCTTTCCAATATGAATATGCAATTGATGTTGGAAGTAAATCAACTTCAACAGGTTCATTAAATAAATATCTGTCAACACCAGCATATTTAAATAGAATCATATCTTTATGTTTCTGAAAGTAATCATATATTTCTTTTCCTTGATTACCTTCCCATTTCATAATAGAAGAATTATATAATGTAGGAAACTTTTCTCTTGCTCTTGGTGCTACGTATCCTTCTTTCCATTGCGCATATAATACAGAAACAGTTCTTGTTTTAACTGCCATTAATCTTTGAAGAGGATTTAGAATAATTACATCAAGGTCAAATAGAATATTAATATCATGTTCATTATTGAACATTCCAAGACAATCAATCTTTGGCCACCATTTTTCTAAGCCTGATTCTATTTCAATTGGAATAATAGGAGCATTCAATCCTTTTGGATCATCTGTATAGCAATAGAAATTAAATGGATTTCCAAATGTTATAGATCCATTTCCGGTCCATCGTATATTACGATCAACCATTTTATATAGTCTATTGACATAATCAGCAGAGTATTTAGTACCCTGTTTAACACAAATCACATTAATCATAGTTTTATTTATATAAATAGAATAAACGATTATTTTCGGAGCATTTATAAATGGTTTTACCTTCAGTTAGTTCTACAAACAAATCTTTATTATTCTTTTCAGGTGGAGTAGATTCTACGCTAATTGCATTACGTATGAAAGAAGAATATGGCAATTTAGATAATGTCATTGCAGTATTCTTTCCAATTCATGCTGTATATGAAATTTATAAAGGTACTAAAAAAGCATTGTACGAAAAAAGAATTAAAAATCAACATAGCATTTTTACTGAAATGTGTGATCTAGTTGGTTTAGATAACCGTATTGAATTTTTATCATATGATGATTTTACTTTGAAAAACGGTGATAATCTAATTCACGATCAACATCGTTGTAATAGTGTTTATTCATCATTACAATTATTACTTGAACATGGTGTGGATTTAAATGATAAGGCATCAATTGTAGTTGGTATTAATAAAAGAATCTTTGAAGGCCTTGAGCTTCTTGATTATCTTAATGAAAACAATATTACTGATTCAGAAGAAATTAAGAATGTAATTGAATCTAATCCAGAAAAATATAGAGGTATCATTGAAAGAGGTGATGATCTATATACAAATTATTCTTGGGTTGAGAAACAAAATTCATATTCTATTCTTCCTTTCAGTGAAATGATTGAGAATAAAAAGATATTTTTACCATTACAAGATTATACAAAAGCAGATGTTTATAAACTATTCAAAGAAGAAGAAAAAGATATAATGATGGCTGCTCATAATACATGTGATGTTGACTATCCTAAAGTATGTGGTAAATGTGATACTTGTGTAGAAAGAGCTAAATCAATTTCTTAAAAGCTGTTTGATAGTTATTAGCTAACTTTAATACCTCTATATCTTTCCAATGAATGTGAATAAATGAATCTACTGCCATTCGTGGTGATTCTGTTACATCTTGAATAAGTTCATTTGTTATATGTTTTCTTGCTTTCCAATATACGCTATCATCAAGCATAATAATTCCACCTTTGCTTAATAATCTATATGACATAACTAGATCTTCAAGTACTTCTGCAGATCTATGAGATCCATCGATATAAATGAAATCAAATGTTTGATGTCTTAAATCATATAATGCTTCATGAGATTTTTTATGAATGAAATGAATTTTTTGTTTACACTTATTTAAATTAGTAATACAATTTTTATGTGCTTCATCAAATAGTGATTGTGATACTCCATAAACACTTCCATCAAATGGATCGATTGTAGTTACATCACATTTATATGTTTCTGCTAACCAAATAGAAAACTTACCTTCAAATGTTCCTATCTCTAAAACTTTTTGAGGATTAGTTAAAATAGATTTAGCGTTTTCGATTGCAGGATCTGACCAACTTTGTGTAAACTTATATTGACCAAATAATGATTCGTATTTTTTCTGACTCATTTTTTCTACACCAAGATAATTAATATCTCCTTTATAATATAATTGTTTCCAAGATGTTTGTTTCTTTTTATCTCTTCCCATTAGATATAGATTATCTTCATCTACCGTAAATCCTCTACGATGAAAAAAGCTTTTCCATCTTGTGAGTGATGGATGTCTTGAAACTATTTGTAGTTTAATATGATCGAAATGTTCGGAATCAAATATATCAAAACATGAAAATAATATACTACGAGAAATATTATCTTTTAAATTTGGATTAGCATATAATTTAGTTACGACTCTTAGTATATCTTTTGTAACTAATATAGAAGTAAATGAAAAAGACGGAATACCATCGATAACAACTGTGATAAAATAAGAATCTCTATTATCAATAGTTGCTTTGAACTGGCCTTCTTCTATTGCAAGCTTTTGTAATTCATTAAACTCAGGATATGGTTTACTATCACAGAGAATTGTGTATCCAGATTTGTCTATTTTAATCATAATAAATAACTATATGTTAAGTCACGGTATAGAAGCAGTACATTTTGAGCCAACGGCGAGATGCAATGCATTTTGTCCAATGTGTTCACGTACAAATAATCCTAAAATTTTAAATAATCAAGGTGAAGTATCATATGATGAGTTTGTCACCTATTTTCCTGAAGACTTTGTAAAAGGTCTCAAGAAGTTCAAATTCTGTGGAAACTATGGAGATCCAATAATTGCAAAGGATCTTTTAAGATTCCATAAGTATTTATACAACATAAATCCGTCCATAGAGTTCATACTAAGTACGAATGGAGGTATAAGAACTGAAAAATTCTGGACAGAACTTGGTCAACTATATGCTAAGTCACCGCAATCTCATGTGCAATTTCATATTGATGGATTAGAAGATACTAATCACATCTATAGAATAGGTGTTAAATGGGATAAACTAATGAAAAATGTTAAAGCGTTTAATAAAGCTGGTGGATTATCTTATTGGTTTTTCATTCCATTCTTTCATAATGAACATCAAATTGAAGAAGCACAAGAACTAAGTAATGAATTAGGTTGTAAAGAATTTGTAATTAAAGTATCTGCAAGATTCCAAGATGGAAAGAAACCATTTGAATATGAAGGTGGAAAACTATATCCTCCTACATCAGATAGATTTAGATTTGAGAAGTTTCAAAAACATGAAGATTTAAAATGTGTTTCTGAAATAAGAAGAGAAATATATGTTGATGCTTGGTCTAGATTATGGCCTTGTTGTTGGACTGGTTCAGCCGTAAATAGAAGTCCTAATTGGCCTATGGTTAAAGATGATCCAAATATTAATTCATTACAACACCATACAATAAGAGAAATCTTAGATAGTAAAGAAATGAATGATTGGATTCAATCTCAGTATTCATGTGATACTTCTGTATGTCATAAAAGATGTACTGGTTCATACGTTCATATTATTGATAGACAAGGTATTCAAAAACCACAGAAAGAATATTGGTAAAAAAATATTTTTTAACGATTAAACTTTTATAAATAGTTGTGATACTATAAATATATCAAAACCAACTGAGAATTATTAATGGCACAATACGAAGAGATTACTATTGATCGTGGATCTGATGTTTCAATTGAACTTGAGCTAGTAGAGGCTGATGGTTCAAAGAAAGATCTTACGAACTATTCTGTTGTCGGTAAAGTAAAGAAAAACTATAATAGTGTTGATTCAAGTAGTGCTAGTCCAGATGTTTGGAGTTTTACAACATCTATAACAGATGTTTATAATGGAGTTACAACTTGCAATCTGACAAATACTCAAACTGGGCAAATGAAAGCTGGTCGATATGTATATGATGTTGAGCTATCTTATGTTGATAGTGATGGAAATACTATAGTAGAAAGGGTTTTAGAAGGCAGAGCTACTGTCACACCATCTGTAACAAGGTAAATATATGGCAATTGTAAAAGCAGTTAACGGTCCAGGTCAAGTAACGAATGTAAAAAAAGTTACGGTTGGTCGACCAATTAGTACAGCGGCACAGACATCAACTAATATAAATAACTTACAAGGAATAGATACGTCAGGAAAAGTAGACGGATCTGTTTTAGTTTATTCAACTAGTTCCCAAAATTGGGAAGCAACTTTACAACTAGAAAAACAAGAAATTATCGGAGGTAATTATTAATGGCAACAATTATTAGAATCAAAAGATCGAGTACGGTCAATGCGCCTACCTCCCTCAAGACCGGTGAATTAGCCTATTCAGATAATTATACCGACGTCGCAACAAACGGACCGGCTGGTAGTAATACAGGTGGTAGACTTTACTATGGTGCTGGTGGTTCTGATGATGCAAATACTATTGAGATAATTGGTGGTCAATATTATACAGACCTTTTATCCGCAACTCCAGGTACAATTCAAGGTAATAAAGCGGTTCTAGTTGACGCTAATAAGAAAGTAAACGAATTTCTAGTTGATGATTTAACGTTAGATGGTTCAAGTATTACTGTTACTGCATCTAATACTGCTCTTACATTATCTCCAAACGGTACTGCAGCAGTTAATGTTCCGGCTGGTTACAAAGATAGATCAGGGTTCGGTACTAATTCACTTGTAACAAAAGAATATGTTGATGTAGTAGCAGGTGCAACTACTTTAACTTTCCAAGGTGATTCGTCTTCATCATCTACTGTTGATTTAGATTCACAAACACTTACTGTCGTTGGTGGTGCTTCAATTGGTACAAGAGTAAGTGGTCAAACTATTACAGTTGAATTAGATCCTACTGGTGTTTCAGCTGGTTCATTCGGTTCTGCTACATCAATTCCTGTACTAAGTGTTAATGCACAAGGTCAAATTACATCAGCAACTACAGCTTCTGTAGCTTCAACATTAAATCTTGCTGGTGATGGTGCAACTACAGGTGATGTTGCTTTATTAGATTCAAGTTTAGAAATTGCGGGTGGCGCAAATATTACAACAACTGTAACAGATAATACAGTAACAGTTGCATTAGACACCGCTGTTTCAGGTTTAACAGAATTAACTGTCGATAATATTAAGATCGATGGTAGTACAATTCAAACTACTGCTGGTAATAACACAATGTACATCAACCCATATCCATTGGGTGATTCTGGTGATGTTGTTATTCTTGGTAACTTAACAGTTGAAGGTACAACTACTACAGTTAATTCAACAACAGTTTCATTAAATGATGTAAATATTGTTCTTGCCGATTCTGCTCAAAATGCAGCTGAAGCAAATGGTGCTGGTCTAACAGTTAATGGTGCAAATGCTACTATTACTTATGACGCATCAACAGATCGTTGGGATTTCAATAAAGATATTGAAGTTTCAAATGTATATGCAAATGTTACAGGTAATATTACTGGTGATATTGATGCGGATTCTGGTGATATTAGAACATTAACTTCTAATATTGCTACAATTAATACAATTAGTACTTCAGATCTTACTGCTGATTCTGCTGAGATTGGTTTATTAACTGGTACTACAGCACAATTTGATACTTCGGTAACAACTGGTCAGCTTAATGTTGATAATTTAAGATTAGATGGTAATATTATTTCATCTACTTCTGGTGATATTATACTTTCACCTGCTAGTAGTTTACGATTAACTGGTCTTACTGATACAAGAATCCCATTCAGTACAGATAACAGTGGTACTATTACTAGTTCATCTAATTTCACATTTAATGATGTAACATCAACATTTACAGTTACTGGTTTAATTTCTACTGATAATGCTACAATTGATTCAGCTGAAATTGGTAACTTAACTGGTACAACTGCACAATTCGATACATCGGTAACAACAGCCACAGTAAATGCTACAACTGTTGATACTACTAACTTACAAGCTGATTCTGCTAGTATCCTAGGTGATATTAGAATCACAGGTTCATTCATTGATATTACGACTGATGAGTTAACAGAAGGTTCAAGTAATCTATATTACACAACCAATCGTGTTGATTCTGATATGGGTGATATTCTTCTTGCTGGTGAAGGTATAGATATTACTGATGGTGCTGGTACATATACAATTTCTGGTGAAGATGCAACAATAACAAATAAAGGTATTGCATCATTTGGTGGTTATGCTGACAGTGCTGGTGCAGCTGCTCCTGGTAATCAAAGACAATTTGAACTTACAGGTGGAGATGTTAGAATAGCTATTATTGATGGTGGAACTTATTAATTAATTTTTAAATATATCCCCGAGTTTTTACTCATAAAGGGGACCTTTTTTAAGGGCGAGAATGTCAACTAAAGTCATACTAAAAAAGTCGGCTGTAACAGGTCGCGTACCTGATTCTTCCGATCTTTCATACGGAGAACTCGCTCTTAACTATGCCGATGGCATACTCTATTATAAAGACACTGCAAATGTAGTTCAATCAATTAGCGGAGCATTAGATTCTGCTACAATTATTAATTTAATTGATTCGGATTATGTACAAGCTCGTCAAGTAGACATCTATAGAGATTCTGCTTTTGTTACAAATATAATCGATTCAGATTATGTTCAATTAAGACAAGATTATGCATATAGTTCATTAACTGGTGCACCAACTAATGTATCATATTTTACTAATGATGCAAATTATTTAGATTCAGCATTAGTTACTAGTTTAGTTGATTCCGCATACGTTCAAGCAAGACAAATTATTGGCGGTGGTTCAGGTGGTACAGATTCTGCTGCAGTTATTAATCTTATTGAATCTACAATTGATAGTATTGGTGCTATTGATGGTGTAGAAACTGTTGGAACAAATGCTCCTACTGATGGTTATGTATTATCATATGATGCGGCAAACAGTTATTGGAAACCTGCTGCTCAAACCGGTGGTAGTTCAGTTCTACAAGGTGCATTTAATACACACTCATCTCAATCATATAATGGTGATAGTTCAACAGTTGCATTCACATTACCAGAATCAGTTACAAATGGTGATGATGAAGTATTAGTAACAATCAATGGTATTGTTCAACATACCGATACTTATTCAGTTTCAGGTACAACATTAACATTTGATTCTGCTCCAGTTACTGGAGATGTTATTGAAGCAAGAGTTAATAATATTCTTGCAGTTAATGTTTCATTAAGAGATTATCAATCTTACGTTTATACACCTTCAACATCAACTTCTGCATTTACTGGTAATGATGATAATGGTAATTCACTAACATATACTTTAGGTAAAGTAGAAGCATATCTAAATGGTGTAAGATTAGTAAGTGGTACAGACTATGTAGAAACAAGTGCTAATACATTAACATTAAATGATGCAATTGATTCAGGTGATACATTAGAAATTGTTTCACTTGCTGCTGCAGCTATTCCAGAATATGGAATTGTTTCAAAGAGTGAAGATTTTACAACTGCTTCTTCAGGACAAACAGTTTATTCATTTGAAACCGATGTTTATAGAACAATGAAGTTTATTGCTCAGATCGAACACGACTCAGATAATAAATATCATAGTGAGGAGATACTTTTAACTCACAATGGAACAAGTGCATATATGACGACTTATGCACAAGTATTAACAGATTCTAGTTTAGGTACATTTGATGCTAGTATAAGTTCGGGTACATGTACAATTACATTTGATCCTGAATATACAAATACAAGTGTTAAACTTAAAATGATTCAGGTAGACAAATAATGGGTACAAGATTAAAACTCAGTAACTTATCGCAAGAAGTCAAAGATTATATCTTAGACAATGCTGCGTTATTGCTTGACTCTTCAGAAGTTACAGCATTAATTAATAGTGCCTATGTACAAGCTCGTCAGATTACTTATAGTACAGCTGATTTCCCAGATTCAGCCGGAACTACTACATTAGCAAAAGCTGCAATTAGTGTAACAGATGCAGGTGGTGCAGGATCATTAAGTTATAGTAATGGTGTTATTACATATACAGGTCCAACAAATTCAGATTTCTTAGATAGCTCTACTGTTACTGGAGTTATTAATGCATCATATATTCAGTCGAATCAAACAACTTATTCAAATCTATCTGAATTTACTAATGATACAAATTATTTAGATAGTAGCACAGTTACTGGAGTTATTAGCGCTTCATATATTCAATCGAATCAAACTACGTATAATACGAGTGATTTTGTAGATAGTGCTTATGTTACTACACAAATTAATAATTTAATTGATGGTGCACCTGGAACATTAGATACATTAAATGAAATTGCAGCGGCATTGAATGATGATGATTCAGCATACGCTACATTAGTTAATTTAATTGGAGATAAAGATTCAGATTTTGTTAAATCAGCAGCAGATCAAACTTGGATTCAATCTCAGCAAATTACATATAACACATCTGATTTTGCAGATAGTTCATTTGTAACAACACAGATTGCAGCAATATCGATTCCAAGTTATGGTAATGATTATGTTGATTCGGCTTATGTATTAGCTAATACATCAAGTGTTGATTCAGCATTTGTATCAGGGAAAAGTATTGCATTGAGTATAGCACTCGGATAAATAGGATAGGATTATGGCAGAAACATTTAAAAACGCGATTATTGCAGATGTAAGTGGAGATTCAGCTTCACCAGATACGCTATACACTGCACCAGGAAGTACTACATCGATTATTCTTGGTGTTGCGATAGCAAATAAAACATCAAATAGTAGAAATTGCACATTAACATTTACGGATACATCAGCAGGTTCAACTACTGAAATGCTTGGTGATGTTGGAATACCGGGTAATACTACATTAGAAGTATTAGCTGGACAAAAATATATTTTAGAAACAGGTGATATTCTGAAAGCTTATTCAGATGCAGATTCATCTATTGATATTACAGCAGGAATTTTGGAGCTTAGCTAATGCCTTTTTTAGGATCAACACCTCCGGCTAATTATAAAACGTTAACCAAGCAAACGATAACTGGAGATAGTTCTACAGCTTATACTTTGAATGAAGCAGTTGCAAATGCAAATGAGATCGAAGTATTTGTAAATAATGTACGTCAACAACCAACAACAGATTATACAGCAAACAATAGAACTATTACATTTACAGATCCTTTATTATCTTCTGATTCATGTTGGTTAGTTTATCAAGGTAAAGCAGAATCAACTACAATTGCACAAACTGCTAATATTGCAGATGGTGCTATTACTGCAGCTAAGCTAGATCCAAGTGCACGAATCACTAAGTCTGCATCTGACCCAACGGTTACAACTAATGGTACATTAGGTGACGTATATGTAAACACAACATCAGGTGAAATGTTTGTACTTACTAATGCTACTACAGATGCTAATGTTTGGATTAATGTTGGTGATGGTAGCGGAAATATATCACCTTCATATTCAGCAGATTTTCTTGTTATTGCAGGAGGCGGTAGCGGTTCTAGTAGTGGTAATGGTGGTGGCGGTGGAGGTGCAGGAGGATTTCGTGCATCTTATAATAGTGAAACATCTGGCGGCGGAGGCTCAAGCGAATCATCATTAACTTTAAGTGTAGGAACAGTCTATACAGTTACAGTTGGTGCAGGAGGAAGTAGTGTTGTAAATGATCCTGGAAATACTGGCTCAAATTCGAGTATTTCTGGTAATGACATTACAACAATTACCTCTTATGGTGGCGGTTGGGGTGATGAAAGTAATGACCCTGGAGACGGCGGCTCTGGGGGTGGTGGTTCTGGTTCGAGTACTTCTGGAGGTTCTGGAACAGCTGGTCAAGGTTATGATGGTGCGTATGGTAATACTGGTGGATACGGAGGTCACGGAGGTGGCGGGGCAGGTCAAGCTGGTCAAACTGCTACTGGTAGTGGTTCTTCATTAGTAGCAGGCGATGGAGGAGATGGTCAAACTTCTACAATTACTGGTTCTTCTGTAACTTACGCTGGTGGTGGCGGAGGCGGTGATTGGGATACTAATGGCGGTGGCGGTACTGGCGGTACTGGCGGTGGTGGTAATGGTGCTGGCGGTAGCAATACTGCAGATGCTGGTACAGCAAATACTGGAGGCGGAGGAGGAGCAAGCGGTTTGAACTCTACCTCAGGAGCAGGAGGTTCGGGAGTAGTTATTCTTAGAGTGCCTACTTTAAGTTATAGTGGCACAACCACTGGCTCACCAACAGTTACAACAGATGGTTCAGATACTATATTAAAATTTACTTCAAGCGGAAGTTATACTGGATAGGAGTAAATATGGCACATTACGCAAAATTAGGAGTTGGTAACATAGTAGAACAAGTTATTGTTGCCGAACAAGATTTTATAGATACACAAGAAGGAACTTGGTTTCAGACTTCTTATAATACTCGTGGAGGAGAGCATACTTTAGGGGGTACTCCTTTAAGAAAAAACTTTGCAGGTATTGGTTTTAAGTATGATTCAATTAGAGATGCATTTATTCCACCTCAGCCTTATGCTAGTTGGATATTAAATGAAGATACTTGTTTATGGGAAGCGCCCGTTGCTTATCCTGATGACGGTGAACGTTATGAATGGAATGAAAAAAATCAAACTTGGGACGTAGTAGAATAATGAGTAGAAGTAAAATAACATCAAATTCAATAGATGCATCTGTAGGGAATAGCATTATAACTAAAAGTTCTTCTGATCCTACTATTACAACCAACGGTTCACTTGGCGATGTATTTCTTAATACAACATCTGGAGAAATGTTTGTTTGTACAGATGCTACGACTAACGCTAATGTTTGGACTAATGCCGGTGAAGGTAGCGGAAATATAAGACCTATAATTTTAGCAGAAATATTAGTTCAAGCAGGAGGTGCAGGTGGCGGA
>Ga0255768_10006051_pt1 | contig 11502 bp, 8 predicted proteins | sample 071ome_33_FD_179983 | JGI IMG/M metagenome (GOLD analysis project Ga0255768, IMG submission 179983) | Coastal salt marsh microbial communities from the Groves Creek Marsh, Skidaway Island, Georgia - 071412AT metaG (version 2) | ecosystem: Environmental > Aquatic > Marine > Intertidal zone > Salt...
GAGAGATAAGAAAGAGACCTTAGACCAAGGCCTTGAGAAGACACGTAGTAGCGTCTTTGAAAAGATTACTCGCGCCGTAGCTGGTAAAAGCACGGTGGACGACGATGTGCTCGACGAGATCGAAGAAGCATTGATCACTTCAGACGTGGGTTTGGATACGACCGTAAAAATCATCGACGCCCTCGAGGAGCGCGTTGCTCGTGATAAGGTGATGGGCGAGCACGAGCTCATGGACATGCTGTACGAGATCATCTCAAACTTGATGAAACACGAGAGTGGCATGTGGGAAGATTTCGAACTTCCTAAAACCGAAGGACCCTATGTACTGATGGTGGTAGGGGTGAACGGTGTAGGTAAGACGACGACCATAGGAAAATTGGCCCATCAGTTCAAACAGAAGGGGTACAACCTTGTTTTGGGTGCAGCCGATACCTTCCGTGCGGCCGCCATTGACCAGTTAGTGGTTTGGGGCGAGCGCACCGGCGTGCCCGTAGTCAAGCAGCAGATGGGCTCGGATCCGGCGTCCGTGGCTTTCGATACATTGCAACATGCCGTGAGTAAGGGCGCAGACCTTGCCATTATTGATACAGCGGGTCGATTGCACAATAAAACCAACCTCATGCAGGAGCTGTCGAAAGTGCGTCGCGTGATGGACAAGGTCATTCCGGGAGCGCCGCATGAAGTACTTCTGGTACTCGACGGATCCACGGGACAGAACGCATTATTGCAAGCCAAGGCCTTTGCAGAGGCAACTCAGATTACTTCTTTGGCCGTGACTAAACTCGACGGTACGGCAAAAGGTGGGGTGGTCATTGGCATTTCAGATCAGCTGAACATTCCCGTGAAATTCATCGGTGTCGGTGAGGGAATGGAAGATCTACAACTATTTAATCCACAGGCATTTGCCTCAAGCTTATTCAATAAGTAATCCATGCGTACGAAAAGCCCTAAAAAGAACAAGATCAATGTGGTGACCTTGGGGTGTTCTAAGAACATCTATGATTCAGAGGTATTGATGGGACAACTCAAAGCCAACGGCAAAGAAGTCACCCATGAAGCTCCGGAAGAAGAGGAAGGCAATATTATTGTGATTAACACCTGTGGCTTTATTGATAATGCCAAGCAGGAGAGTATTGATACCATCTTGCATTACGCCGAAAAGAAGGAGCGTGGCATGGTGGATCACGTGTATGTGACAGGGTGTTTGTCAGAGCGCTACAAGCCGGATCTAGAGCAAGAGATTCCGGATGTGGATGCCTACTTCGGGACTCGCGATATGCCGTTGTTGTTGAAGACCTTAGGGGCGGATTACAAACACGAATTGGTGGGGGAACGCATGACGACGACGCCCAAGCACTTTGCGTATTTGAAAATTGCAGAGGGTTGCGACCGTCCTTGTAGTTTCTGTGCTATTCCATTGATGCGCGGTGGACATAAGTCGACGCCGATCGAGGATTTGGTCACTGAGGCCGAGAAATTAGCAGCGAAAGGCGTGAAGGAATTGATCTTGATCGCGCAGGATTTGACTTACTACGGTTTGGACTTATATAAAGAGCGCAAGCTGGCGGATTTGTTGCGCGCTTTGGTGAAAGTCGAGGGCATTGAGTGGATCAGATTGCACTATTTGTTCCCTTCAGGATTCCCTGAGGATGTTCTAGATGTCATTCGCGAGGAGCCGAAGGTGTGTCATTACATCGATATTCCCCTGCAGCACATCGCTGATCCGGTTTTAAAGAGCATGTGCCGCGGTACGACCAAGGCGAAAACAGATGCCTTGTTGGCTAAAATGCGTGAAAAAGTGCCGGGCATTACCATTCGTACGACGTTGATTGCGGGTTACCCCGGTGAGACGGAGGAAGACCACCAAGTGGTGTTGGACTGGGTTCGTGAGCAGCGCTTCGACCGTTTGGGCGTCTTTGCCTACAGTCATGAGGAGAACACCCATGCCTATTCTTTGGAGGACGATGTGCCTGCTGAAGTAAAGCAACAACGTGTGGACGAGATCATGGCCGTTCAAATGGACATTTCGCGTGCGTTGAACCAAGAGAAAATTGGACACACCTACAAAGTACTCATCGACCGCAAGGAGGGAGGCTATTTCATCGGGCGCACGGAATTTGATAGCCCAGATGTGGACAACGAAGTCTTGATCCCAGCAGAAGATATCTACCTAAAAATCGGGGATTTCTGCGAAGTAGAAGTGGTTAATGCGCACGATTACGACCTCATCGGTCGCGTGCTGTAAGCCCTCGCGTAGCATATATCACATAGGAGGTCGTAGGTTCTTGGCAACTTTGCCTTGAAACCGCAATCTCTGACATATGAGCGTTGAAATTCTCGCGCGAATACAGTTCGCCTTTACCGTATCCTTCCACTACATCTACCCGCCGTTGTCTATTGGTTTGGGATTGTTAATGGTGATTTTCGAAGGCACCTATCTCCGCACAGGAAAAGCTATATACCACACCTTGGCGCGTTTTTGGACGAAAATTTTCGCCCTGACCTTTGGGATTGGCGTGGCGACTGGGATTGTGATGGAGTTTGAATTTGGGACGAATTGGGCCGCCTACTCACGCTTCGTCGGCGACATCTTTGGCTCTGCTTTGGCAGCGGAAGGATTGTTCGCCTTTGCCCTTGAATCAGGCTTTTTAGGCATCCTTTTGTTCGGTTGGAACCGCGTCAGTCCGCGCATGCACTTCGTCGCGACTTTAGGCGTTTGGCTGGGCTCCATGTTCAGTGCCGTATGGATCGTGGTGGCCAATTCCTGGCAGCAAACCCCAACGGGCTACCACCTCGTCGGTGAGGGATTGAATGTCCGCGCCGAGGTCACGGATTTTTGGGCTATGGTGCTGAATCCTAGCTCTATTGACCGCTTGACGCATACTTGGATCGGCGCATTCCTCGCCGGTGGATTCCTCGTGATCAGCGTTCACGCTTGGTATTTGCTCAAGAACAAACACATTGAAATTTCCAAAACCGCTCTTCGCATCGCCATTCCATTTGTAGCGGTGGTTTCCTTGGGCCAATTACTCACTGGCCACCATAGCGCAGAAGGGGTAGCAGAGAACCAGCCGGCGAAATTGGCCGCATTAGAAGGGCATTACCCCGATACCGCCGCGGCCGACATGTACATCATGGGTTGGGTGGATCAGGAACAGCAGAAGGTCTATGGCCTCAAGATCCCGGGTGGATTGAGCTTCTTATTGGACTATGATGTCGAGCATCCTGTGGTCGGGTTGAATGCCTTCCCAGAGGAGGATCGCCCTCGACAAGTCAATGCCATTTTCCAATTCTACCACCTTATGATCGCCATCGGTATGGCGCTGATCGGATTGTCGTTGCTGGGATTGTTCTTTTTGTGGAAGGGCACCTTGTGGCAGAAGCGTTGGTTCCTTCAGGCCTTGGTGTGGAGTGCGTTGTTGCCGCAATTGGCCAATCAGTTCGGCTGGTTCGCCGCAGAGATGGGGCGTCAACCGTGGGTGGTCTATGGATTGCTACGTACCTCTGAGGCCTTTTCGTTGGCAGTGAGCGCGCAGCAATTGGTATTCTCGCTCATTCTATTTGCAGTGATCTACAGCCTGCTCTTTGCCTTGTTCATCTACCTGCTGAACAAGAAAATTGTACACGGACCGGAGGACTTTACCCTGCGCGATTATCGACCTAAACAGGCGGCCACTGCGGACGTCTATAAATCATAAGCCATGGATTATTCTACGATATATACTCAGACCATTTTTGGATTGGACTATCCGACCCTATGGTTCCTAGTGGTGGGCGGCGTGTTCTCGGGCTATGCCATTCTCGATGGATTTGACCTCGGAGCGGGCAGCTTGCATTTGTTCTTTAAGAAGGAGGAAAACCGACGCATCGCGTTGAATGCCGTCGGTCCGGTTTGGGACGGTAATGAAGTGTGGCTCGTCATTGGGGGAGGTACATTGTTTGCAGGCTTCCCAAACATGTATGCGACCCTGTTCAGTGGATTGTATGTGCCGTTCATGCTCTTTGTGGCGTTGTTGATCTTCCGCGCGGTGAGCATTGAATTTCGTTCCAAAGAACCGATGGCGTGGTGGAGAAAGACTTGGGACACCCTGTATATGGTGAGCTCCTCAGGATTGGCCATCGCCTTAGGGGCGGTCATGGCCAATGTGTTGGAGGGATTGCCCATCAATGCCAATGGCGATTATGTCGGCAATGGCTGGGACTTTTTGAGCCCTTATGCCGTTTTGGTGGGTTTGACCACTTGGGCCTTGTTCATGATGCATGGTGCTATTTACCTGGCGTTGAAGACGCAAGGTGCCATGTATGAGTTTGTAACGCTGTGGGTAAAGCGTTCCATTATTTTCTTCATCATCATGTTCCTCTTGACGACGGGATATACCATGCTGTTCGTCGAGCATATGGTCAGCCGTATGAAGGAATATCCGGTGTTGTTGTTGGTGCCAATTGTGGCCTTGTTGAGCATTGCCAACATTCCTAGATTGGCCGAAAAACGCAACTTTACTTTGGCCTTTGTCTTTAGTGCATTGACCGTGAGTATGTTGTTTGTGCTCGTAGCCATCGGGTTGTATCCGACCTTCTTGAGATCGACCCTAGATCCGGCCTTTGATATTACCGTTTACAACAGTGCGGCATCGGAAAAAACCTTGGGTATAATGCTGCTTATGGCCAGTATTGGCGCGCCTTTGGTCGGGTTGTACACATTTATTGTTTATAGATCCTTCAGAGGCAAGGTAAAATTAGACGAACACTCCTATTAAATGCGTTATTTTTGTGTAGATGGGCACAAAAAACAGCATTTTCCTAGGTCTTATTTTCTTCTCAGCACCCCTGGTTTCCCATGGGTTTAGTGCTGTAGAGGATACTGCTAGTGCATTACCTATTCAGTGGACCATTGAGGGAGAATCGGGTGCTTTTTCGCCGGCCGGTTGGGCGAGTGAGGAGGTCTTGGCCTTGACGCGAGTTCAAGCCGTGAGAATGGGCCTAAAAATCAATGAATTTGTCGACGAGCGCTTTGATCCGGTGAAGGGCAAGCGTGCAGCACTCGAATTTTATAATAAGCAGGCGACTGTCCCGGCACAGGAGATTTTCCAGTACAAGGGCGGTCATTTGTTGCTTGAGGATTTAGCCGATGAAGCGGGCGTGCCGTTGCGTACCATTGAAGCTGCGAATCCACATTTGCGTCGCGATATCTTGCCGGCAGGGGTAGCCTTGTATGGAACGAGCTTGGCGGCAGATGAGGCGAAATTAGCCGAACTCAGCGCTTCACAAGCGTCTTACCAAGAAGGTTTAGAGGCACAATACGAACGCAGACGCAAACAGGTGTTATCGTTCATGCCGGATCCGAATACACACAAGTTGATTACCTACACCGTCCGCTCGGGGGATTACCTCGGGAAGATCAGCGCCAATACTGGTGCCAAGGTCGACGATATCAGAAAGTGGAACCGAATACGTGGCAACACCATTTACGCCGGGCAGAAGCTCAACGTATGGGTGCCGAAGAGTTCAGGCTACGAGCAACCTGCAGCGGCTGTGGCCGCGGCGCCAAAGGAAGAAACGCCCAAGGCGGTGGCGGAAGTGGTGCCTACGGATGAGGCCTCGTACATTACCTATGAAGTAAAACCGGGAGATACCTTGTGGGGCATTGCCAACAAGTTCCCTGGAGTGAGCGCAGATAATATCAAGTCTTGGAACAAGGTCGACGAGCTGATCAAGGCCGGCGAAAAGTTGCGCATCCAAACCCAAACCATATCGGATTATTCACCAGATAAATACCCTAGTACGCTGTAGGGTATGCAGAAACCGGTTCACATTTTTCTTTTTCTCGTGGCATTGGGCTTGGTCATTACCGGGCTGAGTTTTCTGTCGCCAAAGGAGAAGGTCAAGGTGGGCGAATTTGAATTGGGCTTTTATCAGCCGCAAGACCTATTGGGACCTTTGTGGACCCCTAGTGAAGCGGTGCTTGAGGATACTGTGGCTTGGGCTGTGGATTCCTTGGACCTAGATACCCTACCGGCGGAAGTAGTGGAGGTCGTCAAGGAAATGCCTGTGCTGGATACCACGCTCCAGATAGGGCAGTGGGATGCTTTGGCGCCATTCTTTGAAGCCTTGGGGAGCTTGGAGCGCGGTGAGCGCAATACCGTTCGCATCATTCATTATGGGGACAGTCAGCTCGAAGGGGATCGCATCACCATGCAGCTCAGAAACAGCTTGCAGAAGAACTATGGCGGACGCGGCTTTGGATACGTGGCGCTGGAGCCTTTGGTGGAGCCGGCCTCTTTGGATTTTGTGAATGCCGAAGGGTTTGTAAGAAAAACGGCCTTTGGTCGGCGCGATACAGCCATCAAGGATATGGCCTACGGGCATTTGGCATCGTTCACCATGTTGGCGCCGAACGCGACGGGAACAGGATATGCAGGTCAGGTGACCTTTAGCAAGCGCAATTGGGGATATACCCTAGCGCGCGATTTTACTCGGGTCCGCTTGAGCTTGCGCACTACGGCCTTTGTCATTGCCCAAATCTATGTGGCAGATACAGTGTTCTCCACGCGCGCCTTCCCGGAGTATTATGAAGGAGCCTTGGCCCTTGATATTCCGGAGGATGGCGAGTTTACCCTGGCCCTGCAATCCGATGAGAGTCCAAGAATCTTTGGGGTCAGTTTCGAGAGTCCTACGGGAGTGCATGTGGACAATGTGGCCATGCGCGGTGCCTCGGGGATGGTCTTTAGCAAGTTAGATGCGGACCAATTCAAATCGCACCTCGAGCGCGAATCCTATTCCTTGATTATTCTCCAATACGGCGGGAATGCCGTACCGTATTTGAAAGACGAAGCCCATGCCAAGCGCTTTGCCCGTTCAGCCGCCCGTCAGATCAACCACATCAAATCCCTCTATCCAAATGCCGCCATCATCTACGTAGGGCCGTCGGACATGGCGCGTAAGAATGGCTTGAAGATGGAAAGCTATCCGCTCATTCAGCCCTTTAAGCAAGCCTTGCGTACTGAGGTGTTGGCGCGGGGAGCCGTGTACTGGGACCTCTATGATGTTATGGGCGGGGAAGGCTCTATGGTTCGTTGGGTAGATCAGGAGCCGGCATTTGCCGTGAAAGATTACATCCACTTTACGCCAAAGGGCGCACAGTGGGTAGGCAATAAGTTAGCAGAGATGGTCGAACTGGCCCAGGAGAACTACCGTGCAGAAAAGCAGCGTTTGGCAGCGGAAGCCGAGCGACGTGAGGATTCTGTTCGTGCATATAATACCGCGCCGGTAGATACGGCGGGACAAGATTCAATTGCCCCATGAGAATATTTATTGCATTTGTCATGATGGCCCTAGCACTTCCTGTCCGAGCACAGGAGGAGATGGGGGCTATTGCGCTGAAGTACCCGTTTTTGGATACCAGCGCCAACCATTTGCAGTTTTTTGGCTCTGATAAGGGCATGGAGAAATTCTACGAGAAACTCGACCGGGCGATTTTTGAGCAGGAGGGCAAGGTCAATGTGGTGCACATGGGCGGGTCGCATGTTCAGGGCGGGACCTTGAGTCATACATTGCGCTCGCAGCTGGGAGAATTGGCCCCATCCCTAAATATCGAACGTGGTTTCTTCTTCCCGCATCGCTTGGCGAATACCAATATGCCGGGCAATATCTATGTGAAGAAAATAGGGACTTGGGAAGGATGTAGAAATAGCATTCCACGCAATAATTGTCCGTGGGGCTTTAGCGGGATTGATGCCATCACCCGAGACGTAGAGGCAGGATTTGAACTGCAGAGTTTTCGGAAGGCGGGCAAGGCCTATGGCTTTACAGAATTGCGTTTATTTGAGCACAGCTCGAGCAATACCATGGTGCCCGTTGGGGTGCCGGCGCCAGATTCTGTCGCAGTAGATACGGTGGCCGGAGTGCGCCGCTGGTTCTACAAAGAGTTGCAAGATTCGGTGGCCGTTCGTTTTGAGGCAGCTGAGGGTGAAGCGCCTCAGTATACCCTGCAAGGCGTACAAATGGTGCGCGAAGAGGCTGGACTGGTGTACCATGCCCTTGGGGTCAATGGTGCCGCGACGAAAAGCTTCTTGCGCAGTGAGAACTTTGTCGAGCAGGGCAAATATGTTGGGGCGGATTTGGTCATTTTTGGGCTGGGCATCAACGATGCGTATAAGCCTGATAGTGAATGGCACCCGGAAGAGTATAAGATGCGCTACGATACGTTGGTGAATTGGTTCCGAGAAATCAATCCAGATTGCCAATTCATTTTCATGACCAACAACGACAGCTACTACAAACGCCGTACGCCGAACGAGCACGCGTTGGATGTGCAAGAAGTGATGCAACAGCTCAGTAAAGAACACAACGCTGTGTATTGGGACTTGTTTCAAGTGATGGGCGGGTTGAATAGTATCGCTATTTGGGAAGAGAAAGGCTTGGCCAAATCTGATAAGATCCACTTTACCAACGCCGGGTATAGGCTCAATGCTACTTTGTTGTTCTGGGCCTTGTGGGAGGATTATGAAGCACACCTACAATCCTTAGCGCCATGATGGAACAACTCTCCACTTGGTTCACCTACGATCCGTCGACCCCGTTGCTCTTCACCCAGCAGTACTTCTGGGTCTTCTTTGCCTTGGTCATGGGCGGGTACAGTGTGATGTACAAGAACACAGCGCGTCGCAACATCTTCTTGTTTGCGGTTTCCTTGTTCTTCTACTACAAAACCAGCGGCTTCTATTTCATCATCCTGCTCTTCTCCACCCTGGCGGATTTCTTGATCGGGGGCGCCATTTATCGCAACAAGGTGAAGTGGCAACGACAAACGCTCGTCGCCCTGAGCGTAGTGGTGAACCTCTTCGTTTTGGGCTATTTTAAGTATGCCTATTTCGTGGCCGATTTTATCCACGACCTCACCGGAATCGAACTCGAAGTGATCAATCACTTCGCCCTGTGGACCAATGAAGCCATCGGCACGAACTTCATCTTCGACCGCATATTATTGCCGGTCGGGATCTCCTTTTTCACTTTCCAGACCATTTCCTACAGCGTGGATATCTATCGCGGGCACATCAAGCCGGTGAAGAACATCTTGGATTTTGGGTTTTACGTGAGTTTCTTCCCGCAGCTGGTGGCAGGGCCCATTGTACGAGCTTCGGAGTTTATTCCGCAGTTGTACGAGCCGTATAAACTCTCCAAGGAGCGCGCGGGATTGGCGGTGTTCTGGATTTTGAACGGATTGCTGAAGAAATTGGTCCTCGCAGATTACCTCGCAGTGCAATTCATCGATCGCGTTTTCGATAACCCGCAGCTTTATTCTGGATTCGAAACTATGAGTGCACTGTTCGGATACTCGCTCCAGGTATATGCGGATTTCTCGGGCTACACCGACGTGGCCATCGGGATTGCCATGCTCATGGGCTTCACCCTTCCGAAGAACTTTAACAGTCCGTACAAGGCAACTTCTGTGGCGGATTTCTGGCGCCGTTGGCACCTCTCCCTTAGCACTTGGCTCCGCGATTACCTCTACATCCCACTGGGAGGGAACAGAGAGGGGAGCATCGCTTCCTACACCATAGTCTTCGCCTTCTTTTTGATGATTGCACTGATCGTGGGCAGCCCTTGGCTCAGCATAGGCTTGGCCGCCTTATTTGCACTAGGTTTTGTGTTGATGCGCTACAGCCGCGGCACAGAGCGTTGGGTGAATACCAACATCAACCTGATGCTCACCATGGTGCTAGGCGGTTTGTGGCATGGCTCTTCTTGGAACTTCGTTACCTGGGGTACGCTCAATGGTGTGGGGTTGGTCGTGTACAAGAATTGGAAGAAAATCTCCCCTTGGGCCGACAAGAGTAAAGCCTACAATAAAGCCATCGGGTTGGTGCTCACCTTGGTGTTCATCACATTCACGCGGGCTTGGTTTAGGTCGCCAACTTGGGAAGGTGCCATAGGTATTTTGTCTAAAATCCCATCGGACTTCGGTTGGGATACGGTCGGAGAGGTGTTGGTGGCCAATTGGAAATTCTACGCCGTCCTCATTCTCGGTTACCTCATCCACTGGATACCGAGCGTGCACAAGGAAAAGATGCGTCAATGGGTAAGCGCTGCTTCTGTGTGGACGTTGTTCTTGCTCAGTGTGGGCGCCATCGCGGTCATTTACCAAATCTTAAGTGCTGAGGTTCAGCCCTTCATTTACTTTGCGTTCTAAACGTCCTTGTGTATCTTAACGCAAACACATCACGGACATGTTAAAACGTTTCATCTACATTATAGGAGTTCTCGTCCTATTCATTGCCTATACTTCTATCAAGAAGTTGATGAGTACTGACCACTTGACGGTGGTTGAACATGTGATTCTATTTGAAGGTGATTCAGATGTAAGCTTTAGAGGCTTGCATGCCACTAATGATTCCGTGGTTGTTGTCGGAGGCAATCATGGACTGTTCGCCTTCAGTTTAGATGAAGGAATTCATTGGAATGTTCAGCAAATCCCGGGCTCAGGAGAGAGTCAGTTTCGCAGCGTTTGGGCCCTCAACGATAAAGACTTTGTGGCGGTAAGCGCAGGAGCCCCGACCTACATCTACCATACGGATTCGCGTGGGCAGGAGTGGAGCAGAGTATTTGCAGATACTGCACAAAGTACCTTTTTGGACGGATTGGTCTTCGTCAATGATAGTATAGGATTTATCTACGGCGACCCTGTGGAGGGCAGATTCAAACTGCTGCGCACAGGGGACGGCGGTCGCTCTTGGACTGAGATTGAAGGCCCCGAGGCTATTGATGGTGAAGCAAGCTTTGCCGCCAGTGGATCTGCCATTACCGTGGGCAATAACATTATGTCCATTGTCTCGGGCGGAACGGTAAGTCGATTGCACGTAACGATGGATTTGCGCGATGGATTGGGTTGGACGCCTTCGTACATAGAATTGGCCCAAGGAAAGCCTTCTCAGGGCGCCTTTGCACATTATTGGGATCAGGAAAAACTTTACATCGTCGGTGGGGATTATATGGATGAGGAAAATACCTACAGAACTTCACTCGTGGCAGATTTAATGACCGGGCAGGACGATACCGCGACTATGAAAAAGTTGGCCGAGTTGCCTTACACTTCGGATGTGTGTAGCGACGGGGAGCACCTCTACTTTACAGGTACCACAGGCATTCGCTATCTAGACAGTGCTTTGCATGTGATGGACACCACAGCCATGCATGCCCTCGCTTTTAGTGGGAAATATGTATTTTCTTCTGGGCCAAGTGGCAGGATAGGTCGCATCTTCAAAGGGACCACGCAAGAAATGAACGAGCTTTTAGGCGCACTAAAAAACAGAGATAAATAGATGGAAGGCACACCAAATGGAGGATTAAAAGGGCTAGTACAGCACTGGAAGAGTGATATGATTGCGGCGGTTAGCGTGGCACTCATCGCCTTGCCGCTTTCCTTGGGTATTGCCTTGGCCGCAGGTGCCCCAGCCATGGCAGGGATATTCTCCGCTGTTGTGGGGGGTGTGGTGACCACGTTCT
>Ga0255768_10006054_pt1 | contig 11500 bp, 10 predicted proteins | sample 071ome_33_FD_179983 | JGI IMG/M metagenome (GOLD analysis project Ga0255768, IMG submission 179983) | Coastal salt marsh microbial communities from the Groves Creek Marsh, Skidaway Island, Georgia - 071412AT metaG (version 2) | ecosystem: Environmental > Aquatic > Marine > Intertidal zone >...
AGCAATGCGATAACGGTTTTGCTGCTGAGAGCTAATGCTTGTACGTGACGGACGAAGGCCAAAAGGTGCGTCGTAGTTAGACATCCTTATTCTCCATCAGATTTAGGTCGTGAGCCGAAACTCACAGTTGTTTTTCGCTGCGGTGCCAATTTAGGCATCGCGGGGTTATTTTCGCGCATCCAATCGCGGTCAACAGCTTCCATTTGGTTTTGTGTAACCCCTTGGTAGTGTTGATTACGTTGATCTGCCAATTCGACGGGAATCCGCGCAAGAACTAATCCGCCGACACCAATGATGCCTGCGTTGCGCCCCTCGTCAACAACTGGACCTGAATATTCTGGATATTCCTCTGCACGAACGAGATCATATCCCTCTTGCCGTCTCTTATGGACGTTGGTTTTGTCGTCAAATTCCATCACGGATTCACGAATCCAGCGATGCTTATAGCCCAAAGGGGCTTCCGGCGCCTCTAAAGCCGAACCGGGTCTCCAAACTTTGCGCTCTTGGCGCTCCCGCGTTTGTGTTTCGCGTGAAGTACGGTCAGCCATATCAGTCTCTCCGATTTTCAAGTTTAGCTACTTGAGCAGCATATTTATCCAAGGGGACTCCTAATTTTGCAGCCAAGCGCACTTGACCGGGATTAAGCTCCACTTGCTTCTTCCGTCCAGATTTTAGAGAGCGGGTTCCGCTCCCAGCAGGCGTGACAGACTGGACGTTACGCTTGTCACCCTGAAACTTGTGAGGCATTTCACGACGAATACGCCTATCAATTTCAGCATAATACTCATCTGTAGTAGGGTCATAACCCTCTTCAGCAATAAGAGTTTCATGAATAGCACGAGCCGCACTTCTCATTACTTTATCTTTTTCAAACCATTCATTTTTTTCAAGCCAAGCATCCAACTTAGGGTCACGCGGCTGTGGTTGAGGACGCCTTTGTTGCTGCTGCTGAACTTGTTGTTGCTGCAACTGATTCTGTTGAGCGGCGGCTTGAGCGCGGCTTTTTTGAACACGAATGCGTTCTTTTTCTATGGCAATTTGAGATATGGCTTGCTGGGCATCTGCAACTCTATCATAGTCGCCAGCCTCATACGCCTCCGCTAATGCGCGTTTAGCTTGAGCTTCTTGAGATGAAATACGACCCTCAAACTCAGACATATAACCCTTGTCTAAGCTAGAAAGTCGGCGCTTCATTTCTTCATTTTGAGACTGAACTTGCTGAATATATTGAACCGCCGCAGCGGCTTCTTCTTCAGCAGTTTTTCTAGCTGCAGTCAGTTGACGAATACGGCGCTCAGTTTCTTCTTTACTTCTGCGCTTTTTAGCTTCTTTTGTATAAGCTTGAAGCTCTTCATCTCCGCCATCGGAATTTCCACTGTCGTCGTCTTGATCAACGACTTCGTAGTTAGAGTCTTCTTCCTCTATTTCTACAACTTCAGTTTCGTGTTCTTCTTCTATCTCAGACATAAGCCTATCCTTTGTTTGCACTATACATAAGAAATGTCGGTTGGGTCAAGAATTGTTGCTATAATGTTGTCATCATTTATAATTCTTACCTCTAATCCATCAACTTTAAACCGATTTCCAGCATATCTTCCTATAAGTACCCAGTCTTTTTGAGAACACCATGGACCTGTTGGGAATTTTTGCTGATCTTGGTAAGCGTCTGGACCCAGCTTAACCACGTAAGCGGCTACTGTTGCGAACGCTTCACGGTCACGAACTTGGTCTGGAACATACAATCCGCCCTTAGTTTTCTCACTTGGGTAGTAAGGAATAATAAGCATGCGGTATCCAGTCGGCTGCGGTAGGCGTTCTAGCGCCGAAGCATCCATTTCAGATGGATCGCTTTCATTCTTACTTTCAGCCTTGTCTTTTCCAAAGGCTGTCTTTACAGGCTGAGGAATATCTTCCATGCCTACAGGCTTTTTTGATCTTCGTGCCACATGCTCTGGCACGTACAGTTTTTTAGTCATCTGCGTACTCAATATTTTTCATTGCTGTTCGAATTTCATCTTCCATGAACGTTAACCCTTTAATTTGCCCAACAGCAAATCTGTATTCCTCAAAAGAACCTATATTTCCAGTTCCTAAAGACACTTGTATGTCTTCACGGCGCTGTCGCAACTTTTTGTAGAGGTATTCAGCTAGATTTAGTGCGTCCATGTGGGCCTCCCACTAGGACTTTATACAATGTGCAGTAAAAAGCAAGAGGTGTTCTCCTGTAGTTTAGAAAACACCCTGAAATCTTTGCGGCCTAGCTATTGAACTAAACCTACTAACAGTGCCCCCGTTAGCTTTTTTTAGTGGTTTTCTTTTTGGCTGGAGCTTTTTTCTTTGCAGGGGATTTTTTTGGCTTTTCGACCCACGCTTCGTTTTCTGGGGTGTTTGGGTCGTCTTTGACGAAGTGACCTTTTTTCGTCCGCGCCCTGACTTTTTCAATGCCGCCAGAGCTATCGCCACTGCTTGCTTTTGCGGATACCCCTCCGACACTAACTTGCTTATGTTGGAGCTTACTGTTTTCTGACTCTTCCCTTTGGCGAGTGGCAATTTTCTTCTCCTTCTCGTCTTGCATCATTTTTGCGCGTACACTACTGGTCATTAGCTTTTCCTTTTTGTTTGAGCATTTAAGGCCGCTATATCACGTTGAGTTTGTATGCGATCCTCTGCAACTCTTGTTTTGTCATCTAGAGCTTCTTTTTGAAGATTAATGCGCTCTTGATTTAACTTAGCGTCCATCATCTCACGCTCACGCTCTAGCTCTTGCTTCGCCTCAAACTCAGAAGACTTACGCTGCATGTCTGCTGCCTTTAGTTGCAGTTCTTGCTGCCTAATCGCCACCAGTGGGTCTTCGCCTTGTGGCATCGGCTCTACAGTCTGAGTGAACTCTTCAGTAAGGTCGGCTATCAACATAGCTGCCTGACGCTCCATAGCAGGTTGTAGCATCTGCATAGCTTCTGGGTTTTGCTGAACTTCTGGACCAGCTTGCTCCATAACCATTTGTTGTGCCTGCTGTTCAGCAAGCATACCAATGTGTTCTTGTATATGACCTTGCAATGTAGCCATAGCCTGCGGGTTCATTTGAACTACAGGTGTGGACATAATCGCCAAGTGCGTTTCCATATGAGCCTTGTGATCTTGCTGCGGGAATGCTTGTGGCATACCGCCAGTCAGTGCCATTTTGTTTTCCATAGCCGCATTCATAGGCATAGGCTGTGGTGGAGGTGGTAGGATCGCGTCAATGTTATTAACGCCCAAAGCTTCATACATCTTACGATACGCTTGGTACAATCCTTGAGGCCCACCATGAATTTGCGGATTAGATTGCACAAGCTGCAATTGGGTTTGCGCAAGAGCGATGCGTTGGGCCATAGAGAAGATGTTAGGGTCGCTAACTGGAAGGACATCAACTCTTGCATCAAAGTCTTGCGCAAACACTTCAGGTCCAACTTCCATTGAAGGCATATATGGGTAAGTCTGAATTGTTTCAGAGAACACTTTTGCCAGAAGTTTAAACTCAATTTTTTGCGAATAATGCATACGCTTATGGATCGCAGACATAACTTTTGTGCCACGCTCCATAATCGCCATTGTGGTGCCAACAGGCGTTTCCCCACCCATCTCACCAATCTTCATGTCAGCCATAGCCGCAAAGCGGCGTCCTGCGTCCACCAGAGTGCCCAAAAGGTTGTATAGGGTACCTGAAGGCTCTTTGAACGGAAGAGGCATTAGAGAGGTGCGTATATCGGTTCCTGCGACATCAATATCACGGAACTCTCCGGGCTGTATGGGGCTTTCTTCGTCGCGGATACGCGCTCCACGAGCCTTGAATCCCGCAGGCAAGTTGGAGAGCGTACCCGCATCGATGAGTTGGCGCAATATAGACGTGGACGCTTGTGCCAACCCACCAATCATGTGCGTCAAACCAAGGCCATAAAAACCAAGGCCCGGTAAAAACTTATAATGAACAAAATATTGCTTCCGCTTCATCATAGGATCAGCTTCAGAATAGTTCCTGCGAATCGATAAAACTTGACCAGTATCTTCGATAATAGTCACAATGTAAGGAAGCTTCAGGCCACTTGGCTCACCTTCAGGGTCCATGTCTTCAAACCCGGGCAAGTCTAAGTCTGTATGAATTTCATACAAAGTTAACTCTACAGATGTATTGCTAGGATGTACGCCTTGTATGTCGTCAATAGACTCTTGGACTTCAGACATGGTATCGCTGTAGTCACCGTTCGCAGGTAAATCAACATCACGATAAAAACCTGCTATTTGCAGCTTACGAACTTCATTAGAGTCCATTTTAATTACTTGCGTAATACGTGGACTTGTCGCTAAGTCAACTGCTCCGTAAGGCACTACCAAGTCTTCTGCATGCACAAACTGACTTACGGCACGACCTTTGAGCGGATCAAAGTAAACTTTTTTAAACGTTGAACCAATGACTGGAAGATAAAAAAGCATTTGATCCATTTCAGGATCATACTCTTCCATTTCATAAGTAATCATATAGTTCATGTAATCTTTGACGCGCTCCGCTTGCTTTACAAGCATTTCGTTCTGTGCGCCAAGAATTTGAGTTCTTACAGGGCCAGTGGCAGGAAGCATTTCACGGTAAGCTTGAGCTTGGAACTGCGTTACGCTTTCAGCAAGCAATGGATGAATAACCCCAGATGAACCTTCAAAAGGCTCAACACGTTCTTCATACTTCATGCCAAGAAACTCTAAGCCCTGCTTATAAGTATCTTCCCAATCTTGACGTGAAGAAAAATCGTCTTCAATGTCACCTATTAAGTTTGATGAAATCTGACCTAAATCAGCTTCATCTACAAACTCAGCGAGGTTTGAGTTGAACGCAATATTTTGAGGTGGCTCCATCTCCTCGTATTCACCAACTATAGCAGAGCCATCATCAAACTCATAGATGCCGGGCGACTGACCAAGCTCTTCTATAAGAACATCTTGTCCTTCAACTGGAGGCTGATCCCCCATAATTCCACCCGGACCCATATCACGTTCAATAGCCATTTTAACTTCCCTTTAAGTGTTGGAGCGAAGGGCGCTCTACCGTAGCGGAGCAGTAACGCTTAGGGAGCGTCTGCACCAATGGGCAGGGAGGAGTCCCACTGGATATCCCACGCCCCAACTTCATTAAAAGATATCCTTTGATCCGCCCTCTAAAGGCTCAATCTCATCAATATCATCGTAGTCCGTCATAGGACCGCCTGCCTCATAAGCATTGCATGTATTCTCAGCCGAGCAAACAAAGTCAAGTTTAGTGCAGTATCCTACACCATCTGATTCGCCCATACCGTCCTCAATGCAATCCATCATTTCGCTACGGATGTTGTAGTATTCACAAATGCCACACTTCTCTGGTTTCTTTTCCCAGTTTTTTGGTGAAGGGCCATATGAAAACTCATCCACAGCATATTGCTTGTGATCTTCGTTTGTTTCTTCATCGTGAGTCACAAGAGGACAAGCAAAATCATCTTCGTAATCGTCATCAACGACTTGGTTGATGCCAGAAGACAATTGTTCCATGTCAATTTTGATGACGATATTTGCCATTAGCGCACCTGAACTTTCTTTGGAGAGCCTTGATATGCACGACCCATTCCACGGCAAACTTCGCCACCGCCTTCCATCTTGGTGACTTTGCCGCCGTACTTTTTGTTCGCGTACTTTTGACGGTTTGATTCTCTAGCTTGATCTATAAAAGTTCTAGCCTTCAGACTACCAGACTCTTTAGGAGTCATTTCTCCAGCAAGCATGCGTTCCGTAATTTTTTCTTCTATTTTTTTCTGCAAAGCTGTGTTGCCAGCATAAGTATCCTTAAATTTTTTTGCATAATCCTCAGACATATAGATTTGCCCACCGCTATCTGCAGGCTGCATCTTTACTCGTTTTGTCTTACCACGTTTGCCGCCGCGTGTTGAACTTGCCATTAGTAATACTCTCTCTTTCTTCTAAAACGATATTCATCCTCATCGTCATAGTCAGTTGCAGTAGTAATAAAACCACCTTGTCTAAAACGCAGTATAGCCTGAGTCATCGAATCCGCCAAGTCATCATGTTCACCATTGGGAAATGCGGCACATTCTTCCAACACTTCATCAGCAAAATTAGTCTCTGGCGCCCACACCATACCACTTTCAAACACAGGCGCACAGGCATGCATTCGTGTAAATTTGTCTGCCCCACGTCCCGGGGTAAATGGCGTTACAGGTATACCCATACGCCTCAACTCCTGCGTCAACGGCATCCCAGAACCTTTTTGTTCAATCAAAATCATGTCAGGATCAAACTCTTTCCAAAGCTCATGAGCAGCAGCTTTTAGTTCAGGAAACTCCCACCTGCCTCTAACTGCATCAAGCAAGATAATATGATCCTCGCCCGTCTCATCATGGTGAAAAACACCCCAAGTCGTTATCGCAGAATAGTCAGCCCTATCGCTTTTGCTAAACGCGGTATCGTAAGACTGGATAATGTAATCACACATAGGTGGCTCATCTTTTTCCCAAAGATTCCACCACTCTCTTTTAATAATCGCACCCTCTTCCGCAGTAGGGTTCTGCATATACTGGGCGTTCCACTTGCCCACAGGAATAGAAGCTTTGACGCTCTCAAGTTCGTCTAAAGACCAGAACTCAGGCCAAAGCGGATCACCCTTTGGCATAATTGCAGGGAACTCTACAACTTCCCACCTATCAGCACCTTTTTCGCTCTGCTTCTGCAAAACCTTCGCCGTCAGGTCGCGAATCGACCACCGTGTCATAACAATGATAATCGCACCGCCGGGCTGCAAACGCTGTCGAGGGCCAGATGTATACCACTCGTAGATGTTATCTAGTGCACTAACACTTAACGCATCTTGTTCCGAGACAGGATCGTCAATAATCGCGAGGTCAGCACCGCGACCCGCAAGCGCACCGCCGACACCAACCGCGTAATATTCTCCGCCACCATTCGTACTCCAGCGTCCACTCGCTTTCGCATCTGTTGCAAGACTAACATCAGGGAAGACATCACGAAACTCCTCGCTATCAATTAAGTTTTTAACCTTACGACCAAAGCCAACAGCCAACTCAGCCGTGTGAGTTGCCTGAATAATCTTCAAATCAGGTCGCCTGCCCATCAGCCAAGTCGGAAACAAATAACTCGCAAACTCAGACTTCGTATGTCGAGGCGGCATATTTACAATCAAACGCTTCAGCTTACCGTCTGCAACATCCTGTAGCTTTTGAGCATAAATCTTGTGGTGCCTGCCCTCAATAAACTGAGGCCAAACATGCTTCACAAAATTCATAAAGTTATCTTGCTTGTCAGCCCTGTCATCAAGCGTCTTTAATCGCTCAAGCATCGGCTGAACTTTGGCGATCTCGTCATCTGTGAGATAATTTAATACGCCACTTAGATCATTCATCTAAACGCTTCCCAAGCCTTTTTGAATTAACCCGCCATCTTTTTTCTTATCAACAATCTTTGGCATGACATCATCGCCAAAGAAAACATAGTTGTAAGAAGGGGTATTTGAACCACGACCAGACGCATCTAAAAATTTAAGATTTGTATAACCCGCCTCTGCAAGTTTTTTCATTTCTTCAACAGTTCTTGGCTTAAACACACTTTCTGTAGCAACAACACTTCTTCCTTCTTGGCTGCTGTCTTGAATGCGATACGGAAGGTTAGGATTTCCAGTTTCTTCTAAACGTGAAACTGGTCCGTCCCCAACAATCTGCCACGCTCTATCTGTTGGAAGTCCCGCAAGTCTTTCCTCAACCCACTCTTTTCCGAAAATATCAACCATATCGTTTAAGGTGCCAAGATCAATTTCACCGGGGACATCTCGGTCTGGCGCAAAATTAAAGGTTTTTCTAGGATCGCCTAGATCAAGATACTTACCCATATCAGATTCAGCAATATCAGTGAAAAACAAACTGCCGGGGATGTCCTCAACAGGAGTTTCAATTATGTTTCTAAGCATTTTATTGTTCTTTTTCAGTTCCTCAACAGGACTATTTGCTTCTGTTTTTTCAACATTTAGTCGTGTTTGTGCCTCTGATAGGTCAGTATATTCTTTATAAACAGAAAGCTCTTCAGGACTCAAAAACACATCATAAAGTTTTATTCTGTCCTCATAACTGCGTGGAAGTGGAAACATTCTGTCAATTTGATTGTCAGCTTTGGACTGAGCATTGAGGAACTCAGGTGTAATTTCATTCATTCTTCTTTTTATATTTTGAGAAACCTTATTGACTGTAGCCTTATTAGCAGATGTTGCAGTTGTCTCAGGCACGTACTGACTCATAACTGGGTCCGATTTTATTGTCTCAAGAACATTTTCAAAATTCTTTTCAACCTCATCTCTTACAGAAGCAGGAGTTTTAAAAGAGAAGACTTCATCACCAACAGTAAAGCTGAATGTATCTTGATCGCCAAAGTTATAAACTTCTAATGCCTTATCAAGACTTCCATATTGATCAATTATCGCAGGCTGAACAACGTTTAGAGTTTCCTGACCAACACCATCTTTTATTGAATCTTTATAAGGCACATATGGAATGCCAGAAGAGTTTACATAACGATAAAATTGAGAAATATTTGGTTTGGAACCAAAATAAATACCCTTGCCAGCTAAAGCCCCAGCCTGTGATTTTGCAGCATCATCTGACCCTTTGACCATTCCCCCTTCACCAGTACCAATGAAATCAGTGGTAAGACGACCATAGGGGTAAGTCTCAAGAACTTCAGCGCCGGGTGGCGCCATAGACTCCAACATAGACATATCACCCGGCTTACCACCAGCCACCTGAAACATATTAATGTACTGAATACTACCATCAGGCATTCTAACTTTTTGTTCAGGATTAAACCCTTCACTCGGAGTTCCATGATACAAACGCAAATTTTTGTCACCGCGATTTGGAGTCGGTGCATCAACATCAAAGCCAAATAAAGCACCTAAGCCCTTCTCAATTGGCTCTCTCAAGAATCTACTTGCGCCCAGTCCAATCACAGCTTCCAACGGACCCAAGCCAGCCTCAATTAAATCAGATGTTTCACGCTGACCTGTAGGAGAATATGTCTCAGGATCAGCATAACGTGCCGCTGCATCCCTTGGGCGCGTAAACATAGTCGTCACAGGGTTTAAGTTTGAAAGATCGGTTAAACCTAAATAGTCCGCCGCAGGACGCAAGTTTGGCGGAATATATTGACCAATAGGAATACTATAACGATCAACATTGCCGCTATAATCTGGTTGTTGTTGATTTGAAACAAAACGCAAACCACTGTCTAAATTTGTAGGATTTACATAACCAGCGTCCGCTCTTTGACTAACTAAAACATCTGCAGCACTCGGCGGCGGAACAACAGCGTTATCAGATTGTTGCTGCAAGATAGCCGCTAAATAATCATTCCGCTCATTCGGACGCTCATAAACATTACCCCTACCCCCTGAAACAGGTGCAGGCGAAGGATCATCATTACCGCCGCTAAAAGAATCTACAAAGTCCCTAAAACCTTGGCTAATTTTATCAGCAAAAGATGGCTCTTCTTTCTTTGTGCTACCTACCGATAAATCTTGATAAGGCATAAATCACCCCGCTAGAGCTTTTAAGAAGTTGTCCGCCGCACGATTTAAGCCAACCATGCCACCCGCCTGCATAGGACGTATATTCTCAGAAATCGGGGCAATGCGCGGCGCAGGAGATGTAATTCCAGCAAGAACGTCCTCAAAGCTACGCGCAGGTGCGCCTCTACCAATTCCAATCGTCGGTGTTCCAGTGTCAGTCTCGTCGCCACCTTCAACCTCATCAGCAGGTACACACATTCCAGCAGCTTCGCTATAAACATAACCCTCTTGGTTACAAATGATCGTGCCATCCTCACCAATAGTGTAGTTCTTAGTGTCTTCGCCATCACCAGTCATCGTCATGGTCTCAAAGATATCAACCTCAACCGGACCCTCTGGCGTGTTCTTCACATCAGGACCGTAAGAAACAATCTCACCTTCCCCATCACGAACCCCAATTACAGCAGGCTCCTGACCACGACCAGCACTCATTTTCTCCAGCTTCTCAAGGTCTTCAACCGTCTTAAGATCAATCGCCTTGCCCTCTGTGTCATACACAAAGCTGCCAGTCTTACGATATGCATCAATAACCTTCTGAGCCTGCTCACGATCCATTTTATTAATATCAAGCAAACCTAGAGTTAAGTTCTTGCCAATCTGACCCAAAACCTTCTCAATAAAGTTTGGCTCCCTAGCAACCATCTTGCCATCCTTGTCAAACTCAAACTGTTCCAACAAGTTTTGCAAATATTGCGCCTCAGCGGCGTTTACAGCAAGATTCGCACGGCGCGGGTCATCATCTGGGTTTAAGCCACGGTCATAAAGGTCTTTCAACTTAGCCGCTTCCTCGTCAGTCAACTGTCGAGGAGTTGTCGGTTGAGATGTCACTCTCGCCATATACTCTTCATAAGTCTCGCCCGGACGCATATTCGCCATTTCTCTCATACGAGCTGAATACTCCGCACTAGACTCACCCGGCTTCTTCGCAAACATACCCGCTGTAGACGGCGTACCTGTATCAGTTTCTGTACCAGTTCCCGTACCAAGACCTTTTTTCAAATCTTGAGATGTCGTCGATGCAGCCGTCTGCGTAGACGCAGCAGGTTTGTCATCTGGAGCCACAGTCGCAGTCGAAGGCGTTTGCGCACCAGAATCACCGCGCTTAATACGATTCAACGCTTGCTCCGCAGCAATGTCAGCATTTCGCTCACGTTCTATGTCAAACAAGTCCATCATATCAGTTTCAGGACGATATTGAGAAATCTGCTCCGCAACACTCATCGGACCTTGAGTCACATTCGTCCGACCTTGTGCAGCCAATTGCGCCGCCATCTCCGCTGCTGTAGGCGTATAATCCTCGTCATCAACACGAACAGGCGCGTTCAAGTTAACCGCAGACGCAGTGTTCAAACTCGGAACACTCTCAGGAGGAACAGGTAACTCAAAAATATCAACCTGATCTGGCATAACAGTCGGATCAATAATCTCTATCGGGCTAACCCCACCACCAACAGCAGGAACATCTCCACCACCAACGCCGGGAATATTATAAGACGGCAAACCACCAATAATCTCAGGGCCATCATACTGCGCTAACTCAGGGCGGAAGCTGTCTGTGTAAATTCGAGACGCCGCACGATCAGACTCCTCTCGCGAAATATAAGGCGCAGACGCCTGATCCGCAAAACGATTAAAGCCCTCTTTACCAGCACCATAAGACGCCAACTGAGCAGCATACGCACGGTCAGCAGCATCAGCAGCCTCTTGCGAACTATACTCACGACCAAAACGATCCGTATATACAGGGGGCGGGGCAGGCGGTGGAGCAGGCGTCGGATCAACATAAACAGGAGCAACATCAACAATCGGAGGCGCTATCTCATTTACACCAGTGTCATCGTAATAAGTAACGTCCTT
>Ga0255768_10006063_pt1 | contig 11489 bp, 10 predicted proteins | sample 071ome_33_FD_179983 | JGI IMG/M metagenome (GOLD analysis project Ga0255768, IMG submission 179983) | Coastal salt marsh microbial communities from the Groves Creek Marsh, Skidaway Island, Georgia - 071412AT metaG (version 2) | ecosystem: Environmental > Aquatic > Marine > Intertidal zone >...
CCCTACTGATCGAAGCCCCATATAAAGATCAAGTTTCGTATTTCTTGTACTGATTACTCAGCCCGTCCCTAATCTTAAAAGCGCCTAGGGGTAATCGAAACCCCATCTCAACTTTGGCAAAGTCGTGTAATAAGCCGTTATACGATAGGCGCTTATTCAGTAATCTATTATAGCAATATCATATTTAAAAGTCAAATTTTTTATTTGGATTTTTCAATAGATCTTCTTAAATCATCAATATTGAAGCCTTCATTTGTGTATGTCCTCAAGACTCCTACTCCATCATCATTAATTAAAATTCGGGGACTAGGAACGTTCCAGAGTATTTCTTCATATGGAACTCCAAGATCTTCTAGCTGTCTTAAAGTGGTGTCCTTGCCATATTTATGATTGTCAGGCCAGTTCTCATCTCCCCTGTAAGTAGTTAGATAGATTTTATAACCTTCGTCAGCCAAAGTCTTTACCGCTTCTATGGAATCGCCAATTGGCGTACCTGTTCCATGATAAAACAGCGTCCCATCTATATCAAAAAACAATGCACCCTTAGAACTATATTGCCCCATAAAATAATACTCCCAAATTAATTTCAGGAGCATTATATCATAAAGTTATTCACTTGTCAAGTCTATTTAACCACTTCATCTGTCCAAATCATAGCTGGGTGTTCATGAATATTTGAATAGCTAGGGTTCTTATATAATGCTGGCTCAAACGGCTCTTGCCATCCTAGCTTGCATTTTCTGAATACAATATTTTTGCATTCTTCATCTTTTAGGTTTCTGAATCTAGCACCACCTATAAGATCCGTATTCTGCATAAACAAGTTTTCAACTTTACCACTTATTTGCATAGAAGACCATCCTGGGAAATTTCCTTTAACGTCTACAAACGCGGTATTCTCAATTTCCCCTCCAGCAAATCCTTGTGCTTGAACATTGTCAAAGTTACAATTGTGGAATATGACATTATTCTGTATCCATGTATTTGCAAAATCTAATAAGTCAGGGTGGAAATGCTCCTCTGGTCGAACAAGATCTTTAACGGAAGTTCCAGTAACTAGACCGAATGCTCGGAACACATCTTCATATACATCATAAATTTCACAGTTTCGGCACAGTAACTGTCCAGAAGACCCATGGAAGACTACTTTTAGTTTTGTAAATTTGGAATCAGTAGCGAATGTTTTGTCCCAATTATGGTTCATCCAGCGAGATCTATCTACTGGTCCGTTTCCAATAACCATACACTTGTCATACCAGAACCATGAGTTTTTACCTTCGCCCTGTGCGCCGTAGGCAAACTCGTCATCTGCCCCACCGATCTTGATAGTTAATCCTTCAAACTTATATCTTCCGCCCCAGAATCTAGTTCCGCCAACTATTCTACAACTATCTTGCGAGACTCCATCTTCTGGTTTAAACACAAGCCAGCCGTCATGAGGTGGTTTGTGAGTATCTTCTAGCACGGCCAAATCGTGATCACCAGAGGGCAATTGAACAATTTTTCCTGGGTCGTTTTTAAATAGCCTGATAGAATTATGAACAAAAGTTTTGCCGTTCTTAGGGTAGCAAACAGCTTTAATTTGTAATTCATTTTCAGAATATTTACTGCCATCTAAAGTAACAAAATATTCTTCTACATTTGTTCTTGGGTTTACAGATCTTTCAGATATAGAAATCCATGGTCCATTATTTAGCGAGAATTCAACCCTGTCCATGCCATGAGAATGAAATGCTACTACGCCCACATGGAATATCCCATCTCCGATTCCTTGGTCTGGAATCAAGTTCCATCTAGATATCACTAAGGCATCACTTGCTGATGCGTCCCCCACTTGTTTGGAATTTTCTTCGGGGAATTTGATATTACCACCAGATTCAAGTACTAATTTTTTTTTGGGGTATCGTCTATAACTATTGCTCCAGGTCTTTCTATTTGTCCTGTAAATATGCAATTCTTAAATGTTGTACCTGTTGCGTCGTGGAAGGCCACAGAGTGATGCCCAGTTCCAGGGTATTGATAGTGTCTAACATCTTCAAACCAAGAGTTTTTAACATCATATCCTCTAAGCCCCATAGTTGGGAATGGCGACTCTTCTGTCCCACAATAAATACTTCTCCAATATATGTCTGTTATACCCGTAGACACCCATTGGGCTAGATCTGCGTGACCTCCTGGTTCGTGATTGAAACTAGTAATAGATACATTTATTACATCCCCAGTATAATTTTGGAATGGATCTTCTCTTTGCTTTCTAAATTCAGAGTTAATAACTGCACCGCCAAAGTTAGCGTGCGAATTTAAGTCTACTATAGTGTGCCTAAATCCTTCAAAAACACATCGATCTGCATACAGGTCTTGAAGTGCATAGAAAATAGTGTTTGCACCATAACTAATTAAATGACAGTTCTCAATCCATAATTTGTCATCGGAGCTTTTTCCGCGAACAGCATTGAATTCCCATCCAATTTTAAGCTTAGGAACCTCAAGTTTAACCCATCCAGAAAATTCAATATTATTGAATGGATATGACTCGTCACCTCGAACAACAAGCCATGATCCGCTTGTGTGGTTTTTTAGCTTATTTTTAAGGTCTGGATCAGTTGCCGAAATAACTTGTGATATATTATCTGGTTGCGGAGGACGTTGATGTTCTCTTACATCCGTCCAAGAAACTAAGTTAATTGGAAGATCAAGATTTAATTCGTTACTGACCGAACTTTCGCTAGAGTTGCTAGATGCAGAACTTTCTACTGGAGTCGAAGAGCTTTCACTGCTTGATGATTCTGAGCTAGAACTGCTTTCAGGGTCTGGTTCTGGGTCGGGGATTTCCTGTGTAATTCTGTATTCAACTTGAGGGTTGTCTATTACGGCTTGGCTAGCTTCGGTGTCAATGAAGACGATCCTTTCGCCATCTGGAATATAGAAGCCCTTATCATACCTAAATAATGTGTTGGGCTTTCCAGGTTTTCCAAACATACAGTCTTTGAATAAAAGATTGCTAGACTCACCCATTAGGTGTAATTGGTGTGCGGCACTGCCCTTGTATAATTCAACATTAATAAATGCGTTGTTAATGCATTGACCTGGGAATATCCCTTGTCCCATATTGAGTTTAAGGGTTACATTTTTCATGTAAGTATTGTTTACATTTCTTGCTTGGAAAAAGTCTGCATGATACGATGTATACTCACTTGTTCTGTCAATTAGTTCTATGCTAATATTCAAGTAAAGACCACTTGTACGGGCGAAGTCCTCAAAGACATGTCCAACTTCCATATTTCTTATCATCTTACCATATTTAGAACCGCTATGAGTTCCAGGGCCTGCTTGTATACCTGTTATATATGAATTTGTAAGGAAGGTGCCTCCCATATTTCTGGTCATGCGGTACATTTTTTCATGTCCATCAAATCTAACATCGTCAGCCCAAATACAGTTTTCGCCTTGAGCATTATTACTACTATACATCCAGTGGCTTGAGTGCATTTTCCAAACTAGGCTTTCATACTTGACATTCCCTTTTCCTGGTCTTAAATTTCCCCACTCGTTTTTTCCAAGAGTAAGAACTACATCTTCTTTAGCAACTCCTGGCTTTGGCTTATATATTAACCATCTGTCTTCTGGGCCAGAAACTCTATCAACTACATGGCTACCTGCGTCAAGAAGTATGTATTCATGATCTAAAGTGCCATTTGGGTTTACGTTTAGTTTAATTATCTCTTCTGCAATTTTAGGGGTGCCTTTTTTAGGATATGCAATTGCCCTAAGTTCAACTAGTTTATCTTCTGTGAATTTAGAAGGATCTAGTATCGCAAAGTACTCTTCTACTTTTGTTCTTGGGTTGTACTTTTCTTCTGATATGGCCACCCAAGGTCCATTGTCTACAGATATTTCAACTCTGTCAATTCCATCTAGATGCGCCGCACAAACTCCTACTTCAAACGGTTCATTTACTATTTGGAATGGAACTACATCCCATCTTGCAACTGCAATCTCATGTGTGTCTCCAATTTGTGCTGGTTGTTCCAGATCTGCATCCCATCCAGACCCAGGAACAAGCACATTGTCTCCAGGAGCAGGTGGCGAGTAACTGCTTTCTGATGAGCTACTTTCAGAAGAAGAACTACTTTCAGGTTCTGGATCGGGAGATACAGAAGAACCACTACTTGCAGAGCTTTCAGAAGAAGAGCTAGATTGTGGAGGGGCAGCTACTCCATTGCCATATATTTCTACAGTAGGTGAGGTTTCTGTATTCATAGAAAACTCTAAGAATGTATTCAATTCACCTTCCACGGTAGGGGAAAATATAATTTCTACTTCACAATAGTCCCCGACTTCCGCTTCGATTTTGTTAAGCTTTACAAAATAGTTTTCAACATCTAGAGTCCAAGCATTATGAAGAGTAAGGGTGTTGGGTCCTTCATTGTAAAGCCTTACAAGTCCACCCTGAACACTATCTCCAACTTCGATATCATTAAACAATTGCCATCCTAAGTTTAAGTTGTCTGAATTGCCAGTATTGTCCCAAACTCTAACTGTTGTTAGTGGTGGAGCAGGAGTTGCAGAAGAACTTTCGCTTGATTGCGAAGAATTACTTGAGCCTGAGCTGTCAGAACTATTGCTACTATCGCTTGATCCAGAACTAGAATTGCTAGAAGAGCTATCGCTTGACAAACTAGAATTGCTAGAAGAACTTTCGCTAGATACACTAGAGTCACTAGAAGAGCTATCGCTTGACAAACTAGAATTGCTAGAAGAGCTATCGCTAGATACACTAGAATTGCTAGAAGAACTTTCGCTTGACAAACTAGAATTGCTAGAAGAACTTTCGCTAGATAGGCTAGATGAAGAAGATTGCAAGTCTTCTAGTTCTTTTCTTAAATACTCATTTTCGTCCAATACTCTTTGGTATTCTGTTTCCATTTCAAAAGTCAAATCTCTGATTTGCTTTGATAGTTCGAAATAATTGCTCATATTATGACCTCAATTAAAATAATAAAAAAACATGGTAAATAATATTTTATATTTACATAGATATGATATTAATTTGCTTTATGCGAAGGATTTTTCCTTTTTATTTACATATAAAAAAGATAAAATAGGTAAGGATAACAAGTTAAGAATTTTCTTCTTTTTCCATTTCTTTTATTATTTCTTTAATATAATAAATGTCATCTCTTGTTTTTTCTAGTTCAAGGAGTGCAGCCACTAAATCTTTATACAGTTCTGCGCGAATAATAACATAATTAGGGAGTTCTTCATCTTTTTTTTCAACAGATAAAAATGCTATATTATTTTCGTTTTGACGAAGCCACTTAAACGATTCAAAAACAAAAGCTTTGCAATCTCTAATGTTGCGTAGGGCAAATATTTTGCCAACAGCACTTACTTGCTTAACAACTACGGATTTTTTCTTTTTTCCAAACATAAATTATATAGCTACAGTATTATATTATTATTCATTTGCTTGCTTTCAGCTCTTCTGGCTTTGTACTTTCGTCTGGAGAATAATCAACCCATAGGTCGATTGAAACCTCATAAAATTCTTTAGTAAATGTAACTCCTGTAATATACTTGTAATTTGGATTGCCTTCTGCCTTCTTTTCTTCTATAATTTCTTCAGCAGACTTTCCAGTTTCATCCATTAGTTCAAAAATTTCTTCTGAAACAGGTTGAGAGATATACCCTTCAGGGGCCATTTTGTCAATTCTCATTCTTGAGTCATGAGCAGGGACATCGTCAATCTCAATAAATCTAACTTTAATATCATTTAATGGAAAACCCTCTCTAGGAACTCCTCCTAGTAGGTGCTGGCGAATTCTATCTGCCAATTTATCTTTGTGCTTATTTTCGATTAAAGTTGCTACCAGACGAGTCCAGGTGTCAAAGGCCTCATATTCCTCAGCGACCTCAGAAGCAACAAGCTCTTGTTGAATTTTCTTTATTTCTTCGCAATAGAATGTGTCTTTAAGATCAAATTTAAGCCAAGTATTGACTTCGTCACTTACTAGAACACCTTTGTTTATCTTAAAATCGCAATCAAAATCAACTGAGTCGTTGTCTTTGATATATACAGCAGAATTAACGATATGCTTTGCTACGGCGTCTGCCGTGTCTTTAGTCAGTAGTTCACTTAGTCCCATAATATACTCCTTTTTTACATAATATGTAATCGGAATAATTATGACATTGAACTACTACAATCTGCCTATATATTTACAATTATCTATTTTTTCTAGATTTTCAACTATGATCTTATTGTGACAGGTTTCAAAATTAGCACAGGTACAGAGTAGGCAGACTTTTTCGTCATGAAATATTCTCTTGAATGATTCTATGCCTTTTTCTAAATTGGCGATTTGAATTGTGCCTTTTTCAAAGTAACGAGAATTACCAAGGCTCTTTTCATGATAATATTCAATGCCATGTAATGGCAATTGCGTTTCTAATGTTTTGCCTTTCCAAAAGACATTAAAACAATTAGGATTAAATCTCGTGTCAAGAACAGCATATATGCCAATCTCTTTCAGTCTTTCTATGAAGTGAGATTGCAATTTGTCTTTGTAGCCAAATGAATAAAGTTCTATCATTTGGGAAGAGGTCTTGTTCTATTTTCTTTATATATTACCATGGGTTGCACAAGGTGTTGTCCATTACCCAAAGCTGAATATCCAGACCCATATGGTTGCCAGCCATTTTGAATCATAAAATTAACAAGTTTTTCAAACTTTTCTGGGTCTTTATTTGCTATCAATTTATATTCAAGTATTTTTTTCATGTTATGTTCCTATTTTCTAGAATTATATCATGAAACATTAGATATGTCAAGTAAAAAAATAAGCGGAAAGCAGAGGACCCGACCCCCAGAGCCTTGCGACTCCGAATCGCTTTCCAGGCGATCTCCCAACCTCAGGGATTTACTTTCCATAAATATTCATCGGAATAAAGCGGATAGTGAGAGGGTCGAACTCTCAAGGCCTTACTAGGGCTCGCTCGTTTTCAAGACGAGTTCCGTCACCAATCGGATTGACTATCCAAAGTTTAAGCGGAGAGTGAGAGGATCGAACTCTCGCCGCGCCCTTTATAGGCGCGGGACGGTTTAGCAAACCGCTGCAACGAACCAACATTTGCCTACTCTCCAAATTGCAATGACGCATGGGGAACTCGAATCCACCTAGTACAAGATTGAAAATCTTGCCGCTCGACCACTTTGCATTATGCGCCGCTATTTACTTTTCAAATGACGGTTACGGGAATCGAACCCGTGGACTTCTGATTGAAAGTCAGAGATTTCTACCAACAGAAACTAAACCGCCGAATTTTAAATGACCCATAGGGGAGTTGAACCCCTGTTTTAAGGTTGAGAACCTCATGTCCTGACCGCTAGACGAATGGGCCAAAAAGTGGGGAGGGTAGGAGTTGAACCTACAAAGGCCGTATTAATCAGCCAGCGGGTGTACACTTCCGCTTCGCTCGCCAATGCCGCCTCCCCAAATTTAGTACCTTGTTCCAACGGGATTTGAACCCGTGTTACCACTTTCAGGGTGGCGTCCTAGACCAGACTAGACGATAGAACTAGTACCAAAGTGGGCCAGGAGGGAATCGAACCCCCAATGTTCACTCATAGAGAACAGATTTACAATCTGTCGCCGCACACGCCAATAGCGACCTCTGACCCAATGTTTATTCACTTGTCAATAAAAAAAAGCGGGAATCTCCTCCGATTCCCGCTCACACTAACCTATTATGTATTAAAGGTTTATGCACACAGGGAAACTACACTCTCTTCGGAGCTTGAACTGGATTCATGATATTCATACGATAAGTTCATTGTAGTTTTCCTTTGTCTCTTTGGGATTCTTTTTTTAGAATCCTGAACTAGGCACAACCTTTGTGCCGTACTCTATTATATCAATTCTATTCTAAAAGTCAAATGGTTTCTTGAGTTTTTTTACATTGACGATAACCACTCTGATAATATGTCCAATTCAGATGAATCAACTATGTTATTTTTGCAAAGTTCTTCATAGACTGTGAGTAAATCTTCTTTTTTGCCTTCCAGTTTTATTGATTGAAGAATGTCTATCAGTTTACTGGTTTGTAGATACATGCTAATTTCAGAATTAAAATCATCTAATAAATTATGCTGATTTCTTTCTTGGTAAAAAACAGGAGAGCATACCGCCATATTTTTTCCTAGCTCCCACAGACATCGTTGTGCCACGTACATTTTCAAAATATCGCAGAATCTAAATGAAACTGTTGAAGGAATGTAAAGTAAATAATAAATACTAGGATCGATCCATAATGTAGCCTGAGTGTTCCCTTGGGTAAAAACATTGTTATCAAGAACAAAGCATTTGTTATCTGCGAATTGCACTTTTTGTTCTCTTGTCAACCTCCAAATAGCATCAACGTCTGGATTGCCAGCTACCAAACTCTGTACAACAGATGGCTCTAAGTTTGTTGGGCGCGCCTCGATTGCCTGCTTGTTATTTATTTCTTCCAAAGGAAATCCTCTTGGCCATATTTTTTGATCTGTAAATAGTCTTAAAACATTTGGCGTTGCAGGCGAAGTTACTATGTCTCGTTTAAAATTTTTCCAACTAAATATATCTTTGCTTGGAAAAGTATCATCATCAGTATCTATTATGCAATCAGATTTCTTTACTGCAATGTACCCTAGATTTTTTCTTGCGTAATGATTAAAGGGTAAAAGTCTAGATAGTTTGCTATCATAATCCGCTTCGATGTAATTAAATCCACAATAAGTTTCTTGATTGGTTTTCAAGTCTCCTACTATTATAGCAGGATATTTGATTTTTGATATCAAGGTGTTTTGAAAATCATTAATGGTTGTGATTACTGCTGTAGGCATTTTTTATTTTCCTTTTAAATGCATGCACTCTTAACTCCAGTGGCCAATTAAAACCTAATGTTTCGGACATAGAAATATTTCCTAGTTCTTGTCTTTGTTCTTGAGCCGCAACACTAAAGGATTTAAATCCTCTAGGGTAGCGACTGGACTGAGTATTACTTATCTTAAACCTATTGAACTGAACTATTTTGTTTGGGTAGTATTTGTTTGTTCTGATAAAGTGAATAAACTGAGATGTCCACCAGCTATCTTTATCGTACTTTTCAACATATGGAAATATCCTTGAGTCAAAAAACACCTTGCGAGAAAAGTAGTTGCAGGCAGCGTCATAAAAATCAACGGTTTGATATTTGTAATTTTCAGAATTAACCTTAAAGTTTTGTGATGTTATCCCGCCGAATGTTTGTTTACCTGAACTATAGTCCCAACAACGAGGAGTAGCAATTTCTGGCTTTAAAGTCTCTATTTCTTTCTCTAGCCCTGACCAGTCATCTAATTCTAAGTCTTCATCTAACAAGCAATAATAGTCATACTTTTTCAAAGATGGAGTATTGTGAGCATAATAGATAAGTAGATTTCTGCCTTCTGTCCAGCTTGTGTTGGGAGCAAAGAAGGCTGTCTGGTTACTTCTTTCCTTGTAGGACAATGCCACTATGTTAGAAAGGTTTTTATAGCGGTCGGGGATACTTGAATGGACTTGAGTTAAGTATAGTACTTTCATTTTACATACACCTTACAAAGGGCTTATTCCTCTTGCAATCACTCCCATTCCAAAGCTGGATTCAGGAACATCTACTTGAAAATAGTCAAACCCGTCCTTTTTAGCATTTTCAATAATATCTTTCATGCCACTATGTAAATTACCAATTCTAATGTCATGAAAAAATATGATGCATTTTTCGGATAGATAATTTTTAATACCATAATAATCTGCTTTCATTGCATCATTGGTATGTTCTCCATCAATGAATACTACATCATATTTCACACCTTCCCTAATTGCATTTAGAGTATCTTGAGGCGAGTAACCTGTTGTGATATTGACTCTTCCTGGACAGTGTTTGCCTGCAACTTTTCTTGCCATTGCAGTAAATTCTTTAAGTCTAGGTCCAAAAATAGGTTGAACATCAGGGTTGCAAGCATCTTCGGCATCAATAACATCAATATTTGCTAAAGGGCACATTGCCGCAAAACACATAGCGCTAAACCCCCATGCGTTGCCAACGATAAATATGTTCCGTGCATCAACATTCCTAGTCATGCGATGAAAGAGTTCTATATCATTTGTTGAACATGCCATTCCCCAGGGTAAGAATTCCAAATTTTTAACCATTGGATCATTCAGCAGATCGGTAACAGGGTCACTAGGATGTCTCATTAATAGACCTCTAGATTGATTTTCAAAGACAAATTCAAATCCTTCTTGGCCATAGATTTCAATCATTTTCGATATTATTGGATTAACTAGAGGTCTATTCTGGCCTATCTGGCCTATAAGAGTTTCTTTTATTAAATTTATTTCTTGTGTACTCTGGTGCTTATCGCAAAATACTCCAAATTTTTCTTTCCCAGACTTTAAATAATTTATATAAAAATATTTTCGGTGATTGGACGCTCTGCCTCTGTTTTCTTCTAGTTTCTTTAATGCAACACTATCGTTGTCTCTCTCATTAATATATCCATGTGATAAAAGAACTTTTTTTGTTTGTTTAATATATTCATCAAAACTCTTGAAGTGATAATGGATAACTACTAAATTAGTTTCTATGTCGCCAGCAATTTTTGCTTGACCTTTGTGTCCTCCTAGGTCCATGCCAACAAATCCTGATGAGTGAAAAAAAGCTTTGTATCTTAGATTATAATCAAAAGGGAAAAAATCCAGCAAATCAAAGCAGGGTCTTTGGCAATTTTCTATGGGAATGCTGACATATTGTCCCTTTGCCCTGTATCTCATTTGAGTTTTGGGCAATTTATTTATTTGTTCTAAAAAATTTGAGTTTTTAATTTGCCCATTTTCTTCATAGGCCAAAAATTCATCAGTGTCCATTTTAATAACAAAATCTTTTTTATATTTATGAATCAAGTATGTTATATAATTACTAAGTCCATTAAGATTCTTATTTGTTTTAAACAGATTTATTTTTGGATGTTTATCATAAATTTCTAATACTTTTTTAGAGTCAGAAGAATCAATAACATAAATATTTTCTGGCCCCACAAGATGAGAATGATATGTTAACCAATCATCTATTAAATTGTCTTCGTTTTTAGTCATTAAAAACAACTGCAAGCTACTGGTCGAAGGTGTAGTTGGATTGCTTTTATTTTTCTTGGACTTTCTAGATTTTTTGGACTTTCTAGATTTTTTGGACCTAACTTTAACTATTCTTTTATTGGAAAACTTTCTACTCATGGCACTTTTTATTTCAAATGTTCATGATTTTTTCCTTTAAAGAATGCCATTAGACTATGCTTTATTGAGTTTTTTTATCCACCAAGAGGGGAATGGTCCGTCAAGAGTATAATTGACTTCTGGGAAAAAATCGTCTACTACTTCTTTGACTTCGATCAAGTTATTGGGATTATTATAGTTAGCATAGTCGTGACC
>Ga0255768_10006067_pt1 | contig 11481 bp, 7 predicted proteins | sample 071ome_33_FD_179983 | JGI IMG/M metagenome (GOLD analysis project Ga0255768, IMG submission 179983) | Coastal salt marsh microbial communities from the Groves Creek Marsh, Skidaway Island, Georgia - 071412AT metaG (version 2) | ecosystem: Environmental > Aquatic > Marine > Intertidal zone > Salt...
CGAAAGAAACACCCCTAGTGATGTGAACGCAATGCCACAACCCGACGTTTTAACGGTGTCGTCGTCCTGGCGTTGTTGGCACCGCAAAAGATGCCTTTGAACCCGTCCTCTCTCGGCAGATGGTTGCCACCTAGCGTCTCGTTTTCGAGTGTGTTGGAGCCTCTGCTTTTTGAGATCGATGAGGCTCCAGAGTTTCGCAATTGATAGAGCGCTAAATCAAATCCGCTTTCTACGACTCAGAGCACTGAGAGTGGATTAGGGACTAATCTGCTCTAAATTTGGATTCAAACTGCGAGCAACTGCGCTACTACTCAGGCTCCGATGCGGAATTTCCCTGAGACGTTTGATAGTTGACAACGTTGTCATTATTTTTTAAAAGACGTGGGTAAGCAGCGGTATTTTTTTTAAAAGAGTATGACAACGTTGTCATTCAAAGTGGTGTACACCGGGCAAGGCTGCGCCACTGTTGGAGATAACAGAGGCTTTGGCAACAACTAAAAAAGGCCCAAGAAAAACAAAAAGCATTCGGTGGTGAACGAAACCGCAGATTCTCACGGGTCGTTGGAGAAGCGGTCTCGGGTGAAGCAGCAGATAAGCGGCCACAGAATCGGAAAGCGCTCTGGACAACACGGGCCAAAAGAGAAGCAAGGGGCGGGCAGAACAGCTCGAAAAAATAGGAGAGAGTGGATGGCCTCAATCTTGGCGCAAGGAACAATTCCCCCTTCGTTAGCGAAAAGCACGCTTCATTCAGTGGTCGCATGTAGTTCAACGGATGTCCTGGCCCAGGTCCGTGCGATGGTGAACCAGACCCCCGGTGTGGATGTCATCGCGGAGTGCTCAACCGGGAAAGAGGCGCTGCGCACCTGTCTGCAGCAAAAACCGGATCTGTTGTTTATCGATATGCAGATCGCTGGATACGGAGCCATCGAAGTCGCGCAGGCACTCCAGAGCAATGCTGAGACTCGTGTGCTGTTCGTCACCGGCAAAGCGAAATGGGATTCCAGCAGTCTGGACGTGCAGATTTTCGAGTACAACGCGACGCCGTTAGACGAATCTTGTATCTCACGCGCGGTGCAACGAGCAAGAGAACGCATCTATCAAACGAGACGCGGATTAAACGAACCTCTGAGTTATGGATTCCGAGGTCTCGATCCGGTCGAGGCAGAGTCTGAAATTGAAGCGCTTCCCAAGGATCGGATGCGCAGAAAGCTCCTGGTCAGGGACAGTGGTGTCATCAAAGTAGTGTGTTTTGATGATATCGATTGGGTCGATGCCGCAGGTGACTACATGTGCATTCACGCTCAAGGTGAGACGTTGGTTATGCGCAGCACGATGCGAGAGTTGATTCAAAAGCTTGATCCTCGAGGTTTTGTGCAGATCCATCGTTCAACGGTTGTGAATGTGGACAAAATTGCCAGTATTACGGCCCTTCCTAAGGGTGCGGGATTGCTCGAATTGTCCTCAGGCAAGCAGCTGAAAGTCAGCCGAAATTACCGTGACGCCGTGCGCCGGGTGTTCGGCTAACGCAGGCCAGGATCGTCAATGAAAAGTTTGTGCGCCAGCCTGTTAGGGTTATTGGCGGCTATCTTGTATGGCTGCAGTTCTGACGGTCCAACGTTTGAACCGATCCGTATTAACTTTGGTGGCCTGACGGTTCATCAGGCAGACGGCAAGACGTTCTCACGAGTCGCGATCCCCTCTGATTGGAAGAATGGTGCCATGGGTAACGTCTTTGGGGTGAATGACAGTCAGATTTATGAGACTTACGTTGAAGGGCCAATTGTCTTCAATCAGGCAGTGCCCAACGGGGTCTACGCGCTGACGCTGCATTTCGCAGAGCCTTCCGCTGAAGTGAGGGCTGGCGATCGTCAATTCGATGTTTTGATCGAGCAAGAAACAGTCCTCAGAAACCTTGACGTCACGCTATTCAGAGACGGCCGAACCCAATCGGCTTTAACGGTGACCCTTCCAGGAATCAAAGTCGAAGACGGGCGCCTAGAGCTGGTGCTGGATCCGATCAATGGCGAACCCATTCTCAGCGCGCTAGAGATCGAACCGCAGGTCCTATTGCCCGCAGCTCAGTCTGACTTATTGGTCTGGGAAGATGAATTCGACGGCGAAACACTCGATACCAGTCGATGGAATATCGATCTGTGGGCAGCCAAATATGTGAACGATGAAGACCAAACCTACACAGATCGCGCAGAAAATCTGCGATTGGAAGAGGGTCGATTGGTGATCGAGGCGCATCGGGCGGATGAAACTGGAGCGCCGGAGTACACCTCGGCCAGAATTCATACGCAGAACAAGGCAGATGTCCTCTACGGCCGAATCGATGTTCGTGCCAAGTTGCCCGCAGGTCAGGGCACTTGGCCCGCCATATGGATGTTGCCCAGTGATCCCTATGTTTACGCATCAAATTGCGTGGCAGGCGAACGGTGGCAAGGATCTGAGAGTTGCGATGCGTGGCCAAACTCGGGTGAGATCGACATCATGGAACATGTGGGCTACCAAATGGGTCACGTTCACGCGACCGTTCATACCAAGTCCGCTTACTGGGTTAACTGGGAACAGCGAAAAGGGCGTATTGTTGATGAGGGTGTGGCAGAGCAATTCAATGACTATTCCCTGATTTGGTCTCCCAATCGCATCGACGCGTTCATGAATGGAACTCACTATTTTAGATATCAAAAGCCTGAAGATGCGGATTGGCAGGCTTGGCCGTTCGATCAGCCCTTTCATATTATTTTGAATTTAGCAGTGGGTGGTAATTGGGGACGTGCCGGTGGTCCCATTGATGATTCCATATTCCCCGTGAGGATGGAGGTCGACTCCGTGCGCGTTTATGGGTTACCTGAGGGGGCGCCTTGAGCCGCCGAGTTGCGTCGCAGAGGCTCGCCGTCAGCGAGGGCCGAGTGTCTTTTATCCCGAGAGGTTGCGCACTCGAGTCAGTAAGAGCCATCATGACAGCAGGGGTGATGAGGCCATGAATGTAGCGATGAAAAAGCGACCGACGATCTTTGATGTCGCCAAACTCGCCGAGGTTTCGATCAAAACCGTTTCACGGGTGATTAACCAAGAGCCAAATGTCCAGCAATCGACGCGGAATCGAGTCTTGGTTGCTGTGGATAAGCTAGGATACAAACCCAATGCTGCTGCCAGAGGGCTCTCAGGCCAACGGTCCTACGCCATTGGATTGGTTTATCAAGACCCTCAAGAATTCAGTTATATCAAGCAAGTGTTGAGCGGTGCTTTGGCGGCCTGTGAGGCCGAGGGTTATTCGCTGCTGCTGCGCCCAATCACATTTCCTGAGGACCGCTTGCTCGAAACCATCAGAGATTTTGTTCGTCAGTCGAGTCTAGAAGGCGTCGTATTGCCTGTGCCGCTGGCAGATCTTAGTGATGTTCAGGCGTTGCTCCAGGATCTTGGTGTCCCTATCGCGCAAATCTCGCCCCGACAGATCAATTCAGACTTGATTCAAGTGTTCGCTGATGACGAGGAGGCGAGCTATACAGTGACGACCTATTTGCTCGAGCAAGGTCACAAACGCGTCGGGTTCATCAAAGGGATCGATTCCCACGGCGCGACTTGGCTTCGGCTAAAAGGGTTCAGGCGCGCGCTTGAAGAATATCAACTCGAACTTCCACCAGAACTGGTCGTGCCTGGAGAGTTCGACTTTGAGTCAGGCAGGTTGGCGGCTGGGAAACTTCTCGAACTCACTGAGCCGCCCACTGCAATTATTGCCAGTAATGACGATATGGCAGCGGGCGTTCTCTTTGAGGCGAAAGAGCGTCATGTGAATGTCCCCGAGAATCTATCCGTTGTCGGGTTTGACGATACGCCATTGGCGCAAAGAATATGGCCCCCCTTGACCACGGTTCGCCAGCCCATTGCGGAGATGGTCGAAACTGCTGTGAGCCGCTTGATCAAGAACATCGGTGGCGGCACATTTGAAAGTCGATCCTCGCAGTTCTCTTGCGAACTTGTGATTAGGGCTTCGACACAAGCGATCTAACGGTTTGACGTGAGAAATCAGTTGTCCGAAGAGACGGTCCAGCCGATCGCAGAGCGTTGGTTAGCGGCGAGGGAGTGGGCAGAGCATCTCCTCAGCCAAATGACGCCCGCCGAGAAAATAGGGCAGTTGAATCAAGTTTCAGTGGACGTCGCTTCCCCTGAGCTCATCGGTCGGGTCGAAGCGGGGCTTATTGGTAGCATCATCAACGTGGTTGACCCAGAGCAGATCGCACGCTTACGGAAGGCGGCGGTCGCCAGCCGCCTCGGCATCCCATTGCTTTTTGGTCGAGATATCGTTCACGGCTTTGAGATTATGGGGCCGATTCCCCTCGGCTTGGCTGCAACATGGAACCCCGAATTGTTGCGTGTTTTTTGTGCGCTTACCGCCAAGGCTGCATCAATGAGGGGGCTGAACTGGACTTTCGCCCCGATGGTCGACCTGTCGCGGGATCCGCGTTGGGGGCGAATTGCAGAGGGGTTCGGTGAGGATCCATTTCTGAGTGCGAGTCTCGCTCGAGCCTCGGTCCAGGGCTTCCAAGAGGATCTCGATCACGTGTTGCTCGCTTGCCCCAAACACTTCGTTGGCTATGGCGCAAGCGAAAGTGGGATTGATTACAACCGAACACACTTTTCCGACCAAGATTTATTCAACCTTTACTTACCGGCGTTTGAGGCGGCATTCAATGCGGGCGCACTGACCGTGATGCCCAGTTTTAGCGAGATCAATGGGCAGCCCGGGGTGAGCAATCAGCGCATGTTGAGACAGATATTGCGTGAGCGACTCGGCTATACAGGTCTGATCGTGAGCGACTGGGCAGCACTAGCAGAGTTAACCATTCATGGCGTTGCCGAAGATGGCGCTCAAGCCGCTCAACTGGGACTCGAGGCGGGCGTTCATATCGACATGATGAGCGGGCTGTATGAAACGCACTTGGTTGATCGATCCGCGCTCGACACCTCAGTCATGAAATTGATCGATCCTTTGGTTTTGGATGTGCTGACCTTGAAGCACGCGGCTGGGCTATTGGACGCTGAGAATAATCGGGGGTCCCTGGCGGGCGGCGGGAAACGCGAGCAACAGAACAAAGAAGCGTTGCTCACAGTCGCGACGCAACTGGCTGAAGAGAGTTGCATTCTCCTGAAGAACCATGGCCAGATCCTGCCTTGGCGATATATCGATGGATCCCTAGCCATTATCGGCCCTTTGGCGAATCAATCGGCAGAGCAAATCGGCACATGGTCGTTCGATGCTGACCTAAGTCAGTGTGAGACGCCGTTGCAGGCGTTCGAAGCGCACTGGGGCGGCTCGGTGACGTTCTGCGCCGGACTGGATTACAGCCGCGCCCGTGATGCGGGTGGAATCGAAGATGCTGTGAAATTAGCTGCCTCTTCAGATAAGACGCTCTTGGTACTGGGTGAGGAAGCAGTGCTTTCAGGAGAAGCCCATTGTCGTAGTGAACTCGATCTCCCTGGCGATCAAACCAAGCTTCTCAAAGCGGTGGCCAAAGCGGCGCGGTCATTGGTCGTGGTGGTCATGGCAGGGCGGCCTTTGCAGCTGACTGAAATCCTGGGTGACGTTGATGCGTTGCTATTTTGCTTCCATCCTGGATCCCAGTCTGGACCCGCCATTAGAAATATCTTGGTCGGAGACACGAACCCCAGTGGTCGATTACCGGTTAGTTTTCCTCGGAGTGTGGGGCAAATCCCGATCTACTACCGAAGAGGGAGCACAGGTAGACCGCCCGTGGGCGATGAGGTGCAATTTATAGACGACATCCCAGTTGGGGCGAAGCAGTATTCGACGGGCAACACCGCCTATCATTTGGATGTCGAACCTTCACCACTATTTCCTTTCGGATACGGTAAAAGCTATTCGGAATTTCGCTATCAAAACCTTAGCGCTGAGGTCATTGGGCTCGGTGATGACCTCGTCGTCTGGGTCCAAGTCGAGATTCAGAACGTAAGTCAACGAGCTGGCCGTGAAACCATTCAGCTCTATATGAGAGATCCGGTCGCCCGAGTGGCTCGACCCGTTAGAGAGCTAGTCGCCTATAAAAAAATTGAGCTTCAGGCGGGTGAGACGAAAGGCATCGAGTTCACGCTAGGGTTGGCCGATCTTTCCTACCACGATGGGGCTGAGCGATTTGTCGAGCCAGGGTTGTTTCAGTTTTATGTCGGGGGTGACAGTGAGGCGTCGCTCAGCGTCGAGATTCGATTAACGCCCGAGCAATTAGCGAGTTCAGGGTTGTGAGAGACTCGATAAGGAAGGTGAAAAGAATGTGGCATCACAGGCCGAGCAGAAATCGAGCAGGCAGAGTATTGCGGCACACAGGTCACCGCCCCTGGGCTCGGCTATGCATCTTATGGATCAGCCTTTTAGCGATCGCTTCTAACGGAAGCGAGGTAGCGCAAGATTGGCGTCCGGTACCCGTGGTGATCGAGCAAACGCCGCAGGGCTGGCAATTACTGCGGGGTGGCGAGCCCTATTATGTCAAAGGCGCTGGGGGCGACGTGTACAAGCTTGATTTGCTGCGTTCCCTGGGCGCCAACTCGATCAGAACGTGGGGCGTGGGTGACGGTCGGGTGCTCGAGGAAGCCGCGGCTCGAGGCATGACGGTCCTCGTCTGTTTGGATATTGCATCAGAGCGATTCGGGTTTGACTATGATGACGAAGACGCCGTCACGGCTCAGCTTGAGCAAGCAAGGTCGGCGGTCAGGCGGTTTAAGAATCATCCCGCGTTACTCGGTTGGATGATTGGAAATGAATTGAACTTGATGCATACCAATCCGAAAGTTTGGGATGCTGTGAATAACATTTCTAAAATGATTCACGAAGAAGATGGCCTCCACCCGACCACCACGGCTCTGGCAGGGCTGGATGAATTCACCTATGCGTTGATACAGGCCCGAGCTCCTGATCTTGATTTCCTGAGTACGCAGGTCTACGGGATGCTCACCGTGCTCGCTGAGCACGTTGCATCCATTGGCATTGAAATGCCGATTATGGTGACCGAGTGGGGCACCGTTGGGCATTGGGAACTGCCTCAAACCACCTGGGGTGCACCGATAGAGCTGACCAGTACTGAAAAGTCTGCGCACTATCTGAAAGGCTATCAAACGTCGATTGAGCCTTTTGCAGGCCAAGTGATTGGCAGTTACGTTTTTTTATGGGGTCAAAAACAGGAGCGCACGCCGACGTGGTATGGCATGTTCACCCCCAATGGCGAAGTGACAGAACCCGTTGATGCGGTGGAAAAGCTGTGGCGCGGAGCCTGGCCTGAAGATCGATCGCCGTTTATTGAGGGACTGTTTCTCGACGATCAAATTGCGCATGAAAATGTGATTCTAGAATCCGGTCTGCTCTACGACGTCGTGCTCGAAGCGGGTGATCACGAAGGTGGTGAACTCAGCTACGAGTGGGTCGTTATGGAAGAAAGTCGTGCCAAGGAAATCGGAGGTGATCGGGAGATCGTTCCAGCGGTGATGCCAGGATTAGTAGCAGCGCCTCGCGCAGAGACCCAGTTGCGTGCCCCTCAAAAGCCTGGCGCTTATCGGCTTTTCGCTTATGTACGGGACGCTCAAGGCAAAGTCGCCCATGCCAATCTGCCATTTAAAGTCGAATAGTTGGGCGCGCGGCGATCGGTTGTTGAACGGGATCAACTAGGGCTGCTCTTACGTTGTCCACTTTCCAGGTAAGTCACTGGTTTGGTTGACATTGTTCGGGCGAGCCTGGACAATTCGCCCCTTCGAAAAAGTGGCTACGTAGCTCAGCTGGTTAGAGCACAGCATTCATAATGCTGGGGTCGGCAGTTCAAGTCTGCCCGTAGCTACCAACTCGCTTTCTTCGCAAAGCGAAGAAAGTCGAGGCCGACAGCGTTTTCACCGAAGGTGAAAATCGCGAGAGGCTAATCCTAGAATCTCAGTTATACCCAATTCGTGCTCAACTTGAGCCCAAAGGTCACACTTTTTACCGCTCACCGCCAGTAGACCTGGCCGACCAACAAACGATGCTATTCTGATTTCCGGCACATCGACTACACATCGATGACGGTTTCGATCGACCAGAGCTTCGATTCTAGAGACATATGGCCGAATTTCTGATGCCCAACTCATTCAACTCGTGGATGAAGCCACCCGAAAGTGAGGATTGAAAGCAACTCCCAGGGATGACGATACATTTCTGAATGTTGAAAAGGGTGTTTATTCTTACTAACCGCTTCGCGCGGCTGGAGCCGGCGGTCGTGGCTCGAGTCGTGGCAGCGGTCGAATGCGACCGTCGCTGACGGCACCTGGGACCACCGGCACGGTTCACTCCGCCGACTCGACGAGTACGACGTCGGCATGCGGCTGATCGTCGTCCACCCGTGAGCACCCGTCCCACCTGCTCGGACTCCGACTCGCAGATGAATCGCGGGAGGCGTACCTCCCGGTGTCCCTCACGGGAACGATGCGATGCCTCAGGCGAGCTGTGGCCGATGGTCAGACCAGGGTGATGCCGACTCGAGTTGCGATGCGACCCGGATCAACAGGTCGTCACGGCCGAACGCGGCGACGAGCTGGATCCCGACCTGGAGGCCCTCGGCGGTTCGATGAAGCGGCAGGGCGATCGCCGGCTGACCGGTCATGTTGAACTGGGCGTGCTGTTGCTGAAATCGAAAATTCCGCTTAATTTCATCGAGTTAGTCTCGATATTCGTTATACGCACCTTGATCACCCTACCGCTCGTGACCTTTATTGCGCGAGCGTTCGTGTTTTAGTGCCCAAAAACGCAAAACGCAAAACGCAAAACGCAAAACGCAAAACGCAAAACGCAAAAAGCGGAAGCGCGTGAAAGCAGAGGTTTAAGGGCTGACACCCTGCCTTAGCGCTAAAGATTTATCGCTAAGAGGCGTATCTACCTGAAGAACACCCTGTTCCTCAATGGTTGAGCCCAGCGTCGAGCCCGGCTTTTGCTCAGGGTCTTCTTCGTCTGTGCGTAGATTATGAATACCGCCCACGGGAAGCCAATGAAACTTGAATCGCGAGAGACGTTCGCCTGTGCAGGCTATATAGAAGTTAAAGCGGCTAACTCGCGTTCAACGGGCTGAAGATTCTGGGGAAGAAGGAGAGAACGAGACGAAGAGACAAAGAGAGAAAGAGATAAGGAGAAAAGGATGAACAGAAAGAAAAGGACGTAAATGGAGATGCTTATGCAGATGGAGATGGAGACGCAGCCGCAGACGCACCCGCACATTCAGATGCAGATGGAGAGGACGGAGGTGGTTTGAAGGCTTAGGAAAAGGGGTGGGAGAAGGAAAAGGAAGGGGAAGAGAAAGGGGAAGCGAAAGAGTCAGGGCGCAATGGCCTCCTTTCAATCTGCCCTAATGAACAAACCTTCGTGGTCTTCAACCAATCAAATGACTAAAATTCTTCTTCAATGAGCAAAGGTAAAAGCCACATGACAAAGGTTGCCGTGGTGGGCACTGGGTATGTTGGCCTCTCTAATGCGGTGCTTTTGGCGCAGCACAATGAAGTGGTCGCACTCGATATCGATGAGCATAGGGTCCGCATGGTGAATGACCGGGTATCACCCATCGTCGATGCCGAGCTTCAAGATTATTTAGCGAATCGTCCTCTTAATCTTCGCGCTACGACGACACCAGAGGATGCTTACGCGGGCGCTGAATTTGTGGTCGTCGCGACACCCACGGATTACGATCCTGAGACCAACGCGTTCAACACGCGTTCGGTTGATCAAGTGGTCGCGGAGGTAGCGAGGATCAACCCGGGAGCGGTCACGGTGATCAAGTCTACGATTCCCGTGGGGCATACCCAGGCGCTGATTAATGCTCATGGGTATCAGAACCTCATGTTCTCGCCTGAATTCCTGCGTGAGGGTAAGGCGCTTTTTGATAATCTGCATCCCTCTCGAATTATCGTAGGTGAGCGATCTCCTCGAGCTCAACGATTTGTCGACCTGCTCGCTGGCGGCGCGATCAAAACTGATATCGATATTCTGCTCACTGACCGAACCGAAGCTGAAGCCATCAAACTCTTTGCCAACACGTATCTCGCCATGCGGGTGGCGTATTTCAATGAACTCGATACCTATGCTCAAACTCGTGGCCTCGATTCGAGGCAGATCATTCGGGGGGTTGGCCTCGACCCCAGAATTGGTAGCCACTATAACAACCCGAGTTTTGGCTACGGCGGTTACTGCTTGCCGAAAGACACAAGGCAGTTGAGAGCCAATTACAGCGAGGTGCCTCAGAATCTGATCCAAGCAATTGTCGATGCCAATACCACAAGGAAGGACTTCGTGGCAGAGAGCATTGTCGCGAAGAATCCGAACGTTGTGGGTGTGTACCGCCTGATCATGAAGTCTGGCTCGGATAACTTTAGAGCATCTGCCATCCAAGGGGTGATGAAGCGAATCAAGGCGAAGGGCATCGAGATCGTTGTCTACGAGCCGGAGCTTGAAGAGGCGGAATTTTTCAGGTCGCGGGTGATTAAGGACCTGACGGAATTCAAGCGGTTGAGCGACGTAATCATAGCCAATCGGAGGAGCGACGAACTCGCCGATGTCGAAGACAAAGTGTATACGCGTGATTTATTTGGTCATGATGCCTAAGCCATGCTCTGCGTAAGCATCTAAAGGCAAAAGGTCAATCCATGGCTATTCCAACCCTGCAGACGGGCGCGGCTGGCTCTGACCCAGCCCTTTACCTTATTCCGCTAACAGGTAACGAGGCGGCCGTCGATGATGCGTTGCCTGCTCATAGTCGAAAGCGAAACCTAGCAATTTCGCGTCATCCCATGGCCGTCCCAGAAGCTCAATTGAGGTTGGCAGTCCATCCTCTGTGAACCCGCTCGGGAAGACCATGGCCGGTAAGCCAGAGTTGGCGGAGAGCTGACATACGTTGTCCTCGGGTTGAGATTCGCCCAAGCGTGCCGGGCGCTTGCGTACGGCGGGGTAGATCAAGGCATCCAAATGGTTTGCAGCCATTACGTTAAGGATCATGGTTCGAAGTTGGTCTCGTTTGGCCAATTCTTCAAGGTAAGTAGAGGACGTATTACTCGCCATTGCAGCCGAGGCTATTAGAAGCGGCTGCACCTCAGGGTGCGCGGATTGGCTTTCAATAATGGCTGTGAGGTTCGGAATAGGGGACGTTGGCTGCTCCTCTAGCCAGGCATTCAAATCGTGACCGAAATCACGCATCAAAACATGAAATCCACCGTCGACGCCGTAAATCAATTGATCAAAGTCGGGTAATGATACATCCACAAACTGAGCGCCTAATCTACGCATATCACTAACCGCCTCGTCGAAACGGTCTGCCATATCCGAATCGTAAGGGTCGACTCGAATCAGCTCGGAGACGAGACCAAACCGTTGTCCTTGCAAAGCGCCGCGTTTGAGTGAGGCGCTAAATGCGCCAGGACTCAGTTTGTCGTAGGCGCTTGCGGTTTGTGGATCCAATGGATCGT
>Ga0255768_10006071_pt1 | contig 11479 bp, 15 predicted proteins | sample 071ome_33_FD_179983 | JGI IMG/M metagenome (GOLD analysis project Ga0255768, IMG submission 179983) | Coastal salt marsh microbial communities from the Groves Creek Marsh, Skidaway Island, Georgia - 071412AT metaG (version 2) | ecosystem: Environmental > Aquatic > Marine > Intertidal zone >...
ACAAACTATTTTAACTGTTGCCAATCATGTTTAAATCATTTAACTTAATGCTAGGAGAGGAGATATAAATGAGCATATTAGATCGTCAAAGGATCGTTGTAGATTCATCTTATAACCGATGGTTGGTCCCACCTGCAGCATTATTAATTCACTTATCGATTGGCATGATTTATGGGTTTAGTGTTTTTTGGCCTGCCAAGGGTAAAGGATTACTTAATTTAATTGGTAACCAATGCGACCCCTCTCAAACAAGTTTATTTGATCGTCTTTTCATAACAAATTGTGATTGGCTTTTAAGTGATGTTGTCTGGACCTTTTCAATTGCTATAGTTTGTTTGGGATTGGCTGCAGCTGTTTTTGGGCATTGGCTAGAAACTGCGGGACCTAGAAAAGCAGGTGTTGCAGCCGCTATTTTATGGGGTGGTGGCTTGATGATTTCCTCTCTAGGTGTGAGCTCACACCAGCTATGGCTTATTTGGCTGGGGGGCGGAGTGATTGGTGGAATCGGTTTAGGATTAGGTTATATTTCTCCTGTTTCCACATTGATTAAATGGTTCCCAGATAGACGTGGGCTTGCAACTGGTATGGCTATCATGGGTTTTGGCGGTGGGGCCATGATAGGTACACCCCTAGCAGCTGAGCTTATTAACACTTACAGTACCGCTCAAGCCTTTTTGTATTTAGGTATTTTTTATTTAATTGCGATGATGATTGGAGCGTTTGGCTACCGAATTCCGCCTTCAGATTATAAGGTTGACAGTGGAAGCTTGGCCAAGAAAGATTCAGCTATGATTGCAAAAAATCATGTTCATGTGAGTCATGCCCACAAGACTTACCAATTTTGGCTTTTATGGGGCGTTCTTTGCCTGAATGTGTCTGCTGGTATTGGGGTGCTAGCTGTTGCCAAGCCGATGTTTCAAGAGATTGCTGCTCAAAATTTTTCAGCTGCAGAGATAGGTGCGATTGCAGGTGGTTTTGTTGCGCTTTTATCCCTGGCAAACATTATTGGAAGAATTATCTGGGCATCCTCTTCGGATTACTTGGGAAGAAAACTCACCTATGCCATCTTTTTTAGCTTGGGTACTTTTTTATACTTTTCGGCACCATGGGCAGGTTTAAATCAATACATTGCACTTTTTGTTCTTATAAATTTAGTTATTATGACGATGTATGGTGGAGGATTTGCAACTATCCCGGCTTACCTTGCAGATATATTTGGGACACAGCATGTAGGCGCCATTCATGGGCGGCTTCTAACAGCCTGGTCAACAGCGGGTATTTTGGGACCAGCCATTATGTCTTATGTGCGTGAATATCAAATAAGTCAAGGTATTCCTGAGGCCGAAGCCTATAATTCAAGCTTTACGATGTTGGCCTTATTATTAGTTTTAGGATTTATTTTGAATTATTTTGTCAAGCCGTTAGATAAGAAACATTTTATGAGCGATGCTGAATTAAAAGTTGAAATGGAACTTGCCTATAAAAAAGATGCAGCTAGCCAATTAAAAGCATCTAGTCTAGGCCCTAACAAAACTTTACAAAAAATAGTATTACCAATTGCCTGGATTGTTGTTGGCGTGCCTATAGTTATGGGTATTTCAAATGCGCTTCAAAAAGGTATAATCATTTTTCTTTAAAAATGAGGCCTTTAAATGGAGTTAAGTATTGGAATCGTTGCATCAAGATTTAATCAACCTGTTGTAAATGAATTATTGGATGCTTGCCTTTCGCAATTAGAAAAAGAGGGCATCTCTAAAAAAAATATTGATTTAGAATCTGTCCCTGGAGCTTTAGAAATTCCTGTTGTTTTAGATATGATGGCCTTGAAAAAAAAATATCATGTTCTCATTGCCATTGGTGCTGTTATTCGAGGTGAAACCTATCATTTCGAGGTAGTTTCTGATCAGTCAGCTCAGGGTCTTCTTCAGGTTCAGCTCAATCATCATATCCCTATTATTAATGGCATTATTACTACCAATGATGATGATCAGGCATTTGCCCGCACAAAAATAAAAGGAGCTGAGGCTGCCATAGCTGCAATTGAAATGGCACATTTAGCAGAAAAATTAAGTGGCTATGCAATCAAATAAGCCAAAAAAAATAAGCAATCGACGTAAATCCCGCGAGCTCATTATGAAAAGCATATATCGAGGGATTGTTAATCAGTTTGATGTACCACAGATCAAAAAAGATATTAAAGATGACCCAGATTTTAATCGTGCTGACGAAGAGTTTTATAATCAAATTTTTGTTGGTGTTAGCGAAAATATTAATGATCTCCAGGCTGAAATTCAAACCTACCTTGATCGCGACCTAGGTGAGTTAAGCCCTATTGAACTATCCATTATCTATAGTGCTTTGTATGAGTTAAAATTTTTTCCTGAAGTCCCCTACCGTGTCGTAATCAATGAGGCTATTGAAATTGCTAAAGCTTTTGGTGGATCAGATGGTTTTAAGTTTATTAATGGGGTTTTAAATAAGGCGGCTAAAGAAAATAGGAAAGAAGAGTTTTTAATTTAAATTAAAAATTTTATTCTGAAGTTTTTTACCATCCCAGATGAGGTAGTTTGCTTGTTTATCCCAATCTCCTAAAACCCAACGCTGACATTCATGTCCATCAAAATTATAATCGTGAGTTTTTAAGCGATGTGTGTGGCCATGGATCATGAGTGGCGCATAATTATTATTAATAAATAATTTTTTAACTGCATTTTCATTTACATCAATAATATTATCAGGGTTGTTAGATTGTCTAGAACTGCTTTTTTTTCTTAAAGTTTCACAAAATAATTTTCTCTTTTCAACTGATCGCCAAGAAAAAAATAATTTAATAAGAAATTTCTTTCGTGAAAAAAAACGAAAAATTTGGTACCTGTAATCATCTGTACAAAGGGTATCACCATGCAAAAGAAGCGTATTTAGCTTACCAAGTTTTATGAGCGTATTATCTTTTAAAAAATGAATATGGTTTTGCTCTTGAAAATATTTACCTACCAAAAAATCTCGATTGCCTGGAATAAAATAAATTTTAATTTTTTTTGAAAGAACATTTAGCGCTCTTTGTGTGCTCAAAAATTGCTTAGCATCATCGCCAGCCCAATACTCAAAAAGATCCCCTAAAATAAATAGAGCGTTATACCTAGCACAAGTATTTTTTAAAAAATTTTCAAAGGCTTTAATGGTCTTTGGTGCTGACTCAGATAGATGAATATCAGATACAAAGACTGCAGATTTATCTAAATGAATCAGCTGGTGACTTCCTCAATAATAACAGGGCTCAATGGAACATCTTGGTGGCCTGATGGATGATTACCTGTTTCAACATTTTTAATTTTATCTATGGTTTCGGTACCTTCAGTAATTTTTCCGAACACACAATAACCCACTCCATCTTGGCCGGGATAATCTAAAAAAGTATTATCAGCAACATTGATGAAAAATTGTGATGTAGCAGAGTTTGGTATGGATGTTCTGGCCATTGCAATCGAATAGGCACTATTTTTTAGTCCATTTTTTGATTCATTTTCTATTGGAGCTTGGGTTTCTTTTTGAGACATATCCTCATTAAAGCCACCCCCTTGAATCATGAAGCCATTTATAACTCGATGAAAGATTGTGCCATTGTAAAAGCCGCTATTAACATAATCTAAAAAATTCTTAGAAGTAATTGGAGCTTTTTCATTATCAAGCTCAACAGAAAATGAGCCATAGTTAGTTTTAAATGTAATCATATTTTTCCTATTTTTTAAGTTCGATTGACTTTATGGTAACGCGCTTGATGGGAACATCACCCATACCCTCTTTGACGTGAGTGGGTAATGAACCAATTGATTGCACCACTCTTTGACCTTTTATAACTTTTCCAAAAACACAGTAACCATCCCCGTCATCTAAAAAATAGTTATCAACAAGATTGATAAAAAATTGTGAGGTGGCCGAATTTGGATCATTTGTTCGGGCCATTGCAATGGTATAGGTCTCATTAAATAATCCGTTTTTAGATTCATTTTTTATAGGGGCTTCTGTAGGCTTTAAATTAAGATCCTTATCATAACCACCGCCTTGTATCATAAAACCTCTTATCACTCTATGGAAAATTGTGCCACTATAAAAACCAGTATTGATGTAACTGATAAAGTTTTTTACTGTTTTAGGTGCTTTGTCTTCATATAATTCAACCTCTATATCACCCTTAGTAGTTTTTATGATCACACTTTGCGCATAGTTTGATAAAGGAAATAAAAGAATAAAGATTAGTAAAAGGGTTTTAGATAATTTTTTCATATATAGAATTTCAAAGAAAAATTGTTAGGAAGCTACATGCTATAATTTTGTATCAAAATTTATCATAAATAATAAGTGATTACCACCCGGAATCAGGACAAATCTTTTAGCCATGATTAAGCTATATAACAGTCTAACAAAGTCAAAAGAGATTTTTTCTCCCATAGAAAAAGAGAAGGTCAAAATGTATGTATGTGGGATGACTGTCTACGATTTATGCCATTTGGGGCATGCACGCGTACTCGTTGTGTTTGATTTAATTAACCGATGGTTTATGGCTCATGGTTATGATGTTACTTATGTAAGAAACATTACCGATATTGACGACAAAATTATTGCTAGAGCAAATGAGCAGAAGATCACCATTGGTGAACTTACCGAAAAATATATCGATGAAATGAATCAAGATATAAGTGCTCTTAATGTGTTAAACCCATCTTATGAGCCAAGGGCTACGCAGCATATTGATGGCATGATTAAAATGATTAGCAATTTGATTGATAAAGGATTTGCTTATCAGGCAGAAAATAATGATGTTTATTACTCTGTGGAAAAATTTGATGGCTATGGAAAATTATCTGGAAAATCACTTAAAGAGCTTAAGGCAGGCAACCGAGTTGAAATTGATCATGCAAAAGAAAATTCATTTGATTTTGTTCTTTGGAAATCTGCCAAAACGAATGAACCTTCTTGGGACTCACCATGGGGTAAAGGTCGGCCGGGTTGGCATATCGAGTGCTCAGTGATGAGCAATGAAATTTTAGGTCAACACTTCGATATTCATGGCGGAGGACAAGATTTACAATTTCCTCATCATGAGAACGAAATTGCCCAGTCTGAAGCTGCAAATGATTGTCAAATGGCAAACTATTGGATACATAATGGTTTCGTAAAAGTTGATGATGAAAAAATGTCCAAATCACTGGGTAATTTTTTCACTATACGATCAATACTTGATCATTACGATGCTGAGGTGGTTCGTTTTTTTATCCTCAAAGCTCATTACAGGAGCCCATTGAATTATTCTGATAAACATCTTGAGGATGCAAAAATCGGATTAACTAAGCTATATCTAACTATTAGGGATTTTAAGGGAGAATCAATCGGCACGATTGACTGGAATCAACCCTATGCTAAAAAATTTAAACAGGCGCTTGATGATGATTTTAATTCTTCTGAAGCCATATCAATTTTATTTGAATTGGCTAATGAAATAAACAAAACTAATTCAAGTGAGCTATTAATTATCTTAAAGAGCCTTGCGCAAATTTTAGGGTTATTATCCAAAGACCCTGAGCATTTTTTACAAGGTAAGAATTTAAAGGATGATGTAGATATTGAATTAATGATTAAAAAAAGGAATGATGCTAAAAAAAATAAAAATTTTGAAGAAGCTGATGATATCAGAGCCAATCTTCTTGAGAAGGGTATTTTATTGGAGGATACCCCCGAAGGTACTATTTGGAGAAAAAAATAAATGCCGGTTGGACTAAAAAAACCTGAAGTAAATACTATTTTGAGTGTTCCAGGTATTAAACTTGCATCAGTTAAAGCTGGAATTAAGTACAAGGACAGAAAAGATTTATCTTTAATTTTGCTTGATGAGGGAAGTGTTGTTTCAGGCTTATTTACAAAAAATAAATTTCGAGCGGCTCCTGTTCAAGTATGCCAAAATCATTTAAAGGCAGGCCCTCATAAAAGGGCATTGCTCATAAATACAGGTTCGGCAAACGCAGGAACAGGATCAGAGGGATTTGATAATGCCATGCAGATTTGCTCTGAGTTAGCCACAAATCTTAAAGTGCAAACCCATGATATTTTGCCTTTTTCAACGGGTGTTATTTTGACTCACATCCCAGTTAATAAGATCGTTGGACAATTCACCAGTCTTATGGGAAGCCTTGATGAATCACATTGGTTGGAAGTCGCAGAAGCAATTATGACGACCGATACAGTTCCAAAGGCTTATTCAAAAAAAATTAAAATTCAAAATGAGGATATTGTTATCACAGGCATTAGTAAGGGTGCTGGTATGATTTGCCCCAATATGGCCACTATGCTTGCTTTCATTGGTACCAATGCAAGTATTAGCGAATCAATACTCTCTAGAATTCACAAAGAGATTGTTGAAGATAGTTTTAATGCGATTAGTGTTGATGGTGATACATCTACTAATGACTCCTTTATTTTGATGGCAACCAATCAAGCACAAAATAAATTAATTTCTAATGAGGGTGATAAAAATTACGAAATTATAAAAGAGGGTTTTTTTGAGGTTGCTAAATATTTAGCCCACTCAATAATTAGAGATGGAGAGGGGGCTACAAAATTTATTCATATTGAGGTAGTAAATGGTAAAACTAAAAATGATTGTAAGGAGATTGCCAGAAAAATTTCACATTCTCCACTTGTGAAAACTGCATTATTTGCATCAGATCCAAATCTAGGAAGAATTTTAGCCGCCATAGGAAATGCGGATATTAGTTCTCTTTTGATTGATAAAGTTGATGTTTATTTGAATGGGCTCACTTTTGCTCAGAATGGATCTATTGCATTAAATTATGATGAAGCATTAGCAAATATTGAAATGAAAAAAACAGAAATTCATTTAAAAGTTGATCTCAAAATAGGTTCAGAGCATTCATCCTTCTGGACAACTGATTTGTCTTACGATTACGTAAAAATAAACGCAGAATACCGAAGTTAATTGTGAAAATTGTTGATGTTGCGGTTGGTATCTTAAGAAATGATAATAAGGTTCTTTTAGCACAAAGACCTGAGCCTAAGCCTTATCATGGCTGGTGGGAGTTTCCTGGAGGCAAGGTAGAAAATAATGAAAGTCCTGAGCAGGCATTAAAAAGAGAGCTAAAAGAAGAGTTAGGTATTAATATTGATGGCTGTTCACCCTGGATTATAAGACATCATTCTTATGAACATGCGTCAGTCAGACTTCATTTTTTTCTAGTGTCTCAATGGAGTGGCGATGTTATTCCCCAAGAAAATCAAAATATAAAATGGACTGACCCTAGAAAGCCCGAAGTAACTCCAATTTTAGAAGCTAATTCAGTTATTTTTAAAGCGCTATCTTTACCCCCAATTTATGCCATCACTAATTTTTCTGAATTAAAAGATAATTTTTTTAGTGCATTAAAGAGAAAAATTGAAAATGGACTTCAGTTAATCCAAATAAGGGAAAAAGGTCTCGAGATTAATGATCTTATTTATTTTTGTAAAGAAGTTCAGAGGCTCACAAAAAATTATGATATGTCTATTTTGCTTAATTCAAACATAGAGTTAGCTAAAGATCTTGGTTTAGATGGCGTTCATTTGAATTCAAGTCAAATTTATCAAGATTTGTCTATTCCTAAACATATGATCATTGGAGCTTCATGCCATACTGTAGAGGACTTAAAAATGGCTGAAGAAAAAAAATACTCTTTCGCTCTATTGTCTCCGGTTAATAAGACTCAATCACATCCTGAATTAAAACCTATGGGTTGGGAAAAATTTAAGCATATTATAAATGGATTTCAAATTCCAATTTATGCCTTAGGTGGCATGACTGAGCATGACAAAAATAATGCCTATTTTTCTGGTTCTATAGGGATAGCCTCACAACGAGCAATTTGGAATTAGTAAACCTTAAAAGAGATATTTTTTTCAAAGGAATGACCATTTTCATCCTCAAGAACAAAAGTTATTTCATAAGTATCATTTGGATTTAGTTGTTTTTTTAATCCATATATCATTAAATGATCACCCCCTGGCATTAAAATATATTCCTTATTAGCCTGAATAGTCGGGTTATCAATCTTACGCATCTTCATGATGGAGTCTCCGTAAGGACCCTTTTCCATTTTCATTGAATGAATTTCAATTTTTTTTGCATCCTTAGAATTGATTTGAATTATTTTAAGCGTTGAGCTTGACATAATTTTAATGAATCCTGCTGTAATATTTTGACCTGGCTGGTTCGCTTTGATATGTGCTGCATTAATTTTCATTTCAGCAGCAAAAATATTTATAGAAAAAATAAATAAAATTAAAAATTTAAAAATTTTCATTGGAATCTCCTGATTCAAATTTACCTGGAATGGAATAGTCTTCTGATGCCCATGCGCCTAAGTCAATAAGCTTGCATTTTTTTGAACAAAAAGGCCTATATTCATTATCTAGATCATAAATAATTTTTTTTTTACAAATGGGGCAATAAATTTTCATTTTTAAGTTAGCTAATTGCTAATCTAAATTTAATTTTTTTATTAATCTTAATATTATTGTGATCATTAAATTGCATATTAATTGCATATTTATTTGATGAAATATGTGGAAAAAATTTGGACCCTGAGGTGAGTTGAATTGTTATAAGATCATTTTTTGTGGAAGGATTAAGTTTCATCTGAAAGAGACCTTTATCTGTTTCAACTTTTTCAAAGCTAGCCTCACCTCTGATTATAGTTAGTAAAATTTTTATAGCATCTTTTATTGGATTAAAGGGTGAGAATTTTTCATAGAAATATTTTCTTCTTATATCCTTGTTTTCAATTTCAAGCCAATAGCGTAACTCAGGAAAATCCGTGCATACAATACCAAAAGGACTATCGTTTCGCGCCTTAATTTCCTGAATTAATCGATCATTTCCAAAATAAAAACCTGGTTGTATGATGCTTTTTTCTAAATTTTTCTTAGCTGAGGATATTTTTTTTACTAATTCATTATTTTTTGCTGTATTTCTTTTATTTTTTAACTTAATTTGCTGAGCATCTAACGTTTGTAATAATTCAACCTTTAGGTCAGATCTAGAGGCGGTAGCCATTAAGTCAAAAAGTAGTACAAATAATCCATATTCCGAAAAGCTATGACGATTTTTTTGTTGAAAATCAATCTTTGTAAATATTTCTTCAATTCTAAGAAATCGTCTGATTTTTTCATTAAGAGGAAATTCGTAGTTAATCATTTATTTTCTTAAGAAGGTAATTATGAAAAAATATTATTTTTTTTTCTAACTCACTCATTGAGCTATCATTTGAGATTATTTTATCAGCTTTTTTTTGTTTATGAGATCGGCTCATTTGAGAATTGATAATACTTATAATCAAATCTTTACCTAGATTATCTCTTTTTTTTACTCTTAAAATTTGGTGTTCAATATCACAGTCAATTAACAAACTCTCATTGATAAGGCCTAAGAAATTTTTTGATTCAAATAGCAGCGGAATAACAACTACGATATATTTTGCTTTTTTGTGATCCTCAATAAATTTTATACATTCAGTAAAAATGAGAGGATGAAGAATAGACTCAATATCCTTTTTAAAATGATTATTTTTAAAGATCTCTTCTTTAATTAAGTAGCGGTTAAGTTCCTCTTGCTCATTAAGGTAACGAACGCCAAACTTTTTAACAATTTCAGAGTAACCCTCGGTATTTTTTTGGGTAATTTGCCTTGATATCTGATCTAAATCAACAATGGGCACTTTCAATTTTTTAAAAATTGATTCGGCTTGACTTTTACCTGACCCTATTCCACCTGTTAAGCCAACAATATACATTTTGCTCTTGAAAAAATTAAAAAGATCACCATAGTACTTATATAATATATATGATATGTTGAAATTTAAATGAAAGACGACAAAAAAAATCAATTATTTAGCTTGGAATCAGAGTTATTAAACCTTGTGGATCCTGTATTTTGTAAAGTTGAAGTAGATTTAGTTAAGTGGCTTTATGATCTTACCGGTGGAAAAAAATGGGTAATGGATTCTGAGGATGAAAACGAACATTATGTGTCTTTTTATATGAAACATCATGATCAGCAAGCTGAAATAACTCTTTATAATAGTGGTTTTGCATCAGTCGATATCGATGGTAAGTCAGTATTTCATGGTGATATTCTTGATCAAAAACATCAAAAAGGTAAATTAAATTACTATCGGATTGATAGTGGTGAAAAAATTTTACTTAATTAAGTTTCTCTGTTTATAGAGTATTCAGCAAGTTTTAACAATGTATCGCTATACTTATTGGCTTGATACGTACCCATAATTCTTTGAATAATTAAAAAATATTCTTTAGCCTTATCTCTTGCTAGTTCTAATGAATTTGTTTCCTCAAGTATATTAATGACTTGATTTAGTTTTTTTATATTTTTTTCTTTTAAGACATTTTTTAAAGTTCTTTTCTGGGCAGAGCTTCCATTTTTGAGAGCCAATATAATCGGCAATGTCACCTTGCCTTGACTTAAATCATCTCCTATTTTTTTACCTATTTTTTTTTCTTGACCAGTGTAATCTAAAATATCATCAATAATTTGAAATATGAGTCCAAAAGCATTTCCTAATTGACTAAACTTTTTAATTTCTCTTAATTTGGCATTGTTTGTGATTGCGGCAAGACCACAAGATGCTTCAAAAAGTTTAGCTGTTTTATATTTAACAATATTGATGTAATCATTTTCATTGATCTTTAAATTATTGATATTGATTAATTGAAGAATTTCTCCCTCAGCTATTTGGTTGGTAGTATTCGCTAAAATTTGCATTACTTGCATGTTTTTGACATCCACCATCATCTGAAAGGATCTTGAGTAAAGGAAATCACCGACTAGAACACTAGCAGCATTTCCATAAACTGAGTTGGCTGTCTTAATATGTCTGCGCCTAGAGGATTCATCAACCACATCATCATGGAGTAATGTGGCTGTATGGATGAATTCTAGAATCGCTGCAAGTTGATAATTTTTTTTATTAATTTTACCTAACCATCCAGCAACTAATAAATGCAGTGCAGGCCTTAATTTTTTTCCACCACTATTTATGATATGTGAGGAAATTTTATTGATGACGGGTATCTCTGAGCGCAGAGAATCTTTAATGACCAAATCCACTTTTTTCATGTGATCATTAATAGGTGAAAGTATTGTTCTTATAGACAAGTTATTTTTGAACGATTTATTTATAAATGCAAATTCTATCACAGGCAAAAGTTTGGAAAGATGCCTAAATACATTGGCTAGTATTAGGTAGAAAATAATTGATAAATAAAAGCTTTTTGAGTATAATCCACGGTTTCTTTAAAGGTTAAGGCAAGTTAAGATGCAAGCAATTATTAAAACGGGTGGTAAGCAATACAAAGTCTCAGAAGGAGATACCCTAAGAGTAGAAAAACTAACGACTGAACTTGGAAAGTCTGTAAG
>Ga0255768_10006073_pt1 | contig 11478 bp, 15 predicted proteins | sample 071ome_33_FD_179983 | JGI IMG/M metagenome (GOLD analysis project Ga0255768, IMG submission 179983) | Coastal salt marsh microbial communities from the Groves Creek Marsh, Skidaway Island, Georgia - 071412AT metaG (version 2) | ecosystem: Environmental > Aquatic > Marine > Intertidal zone >...
TATACTCAACGCGCAGGATTCTTTACACAAGAGCAAGCAATACAAGTTGGATATGACGGCGAATCTTTTGGTGTACTGTTACAGAATGGCGGCAAAGCACATATTCATGAGTTCGAAGTAACTGTTGCAGAAAGTGGTGCTGGTGTTAGTGTAACAATAGACGATGACGTTGTAACATTAACTACTTCGACCGCAACAGCAGCAGCAAACGCAGCAGAAATTGCTGCGGCGATAGAAGCGGATGGAACTGCTGGTGCTAAATGGATTGTTGAACAAGCAGGAGCAATTGTAAGATTATTGTCTCGCAGTGTTGGAGTAAAATCTGGCACATTTAGTATTGCTAGAACAAGCGGATCAACTTTTACTGGTACATCGACAGTTTCGCAAACAGGTGTTGCACACACTACAACATGGACACCACAAACGAGTTGGAATGTTGACAAGTTAGATGGTACAGGATCAAGTGGTATGACACTTGATCCAACAAAACTGAATGTATTTCAGATTAATTTTAGATGGCTTGGTGCAGGTGAAATACGATTTGCAATAGAAAATAGTGTTGATGGTGAAATAGTATTTTTCCACCGTATACATTATTCGAATCGGAATACTGATGTGCATATTGACAATCCATCATTGAAGATAGGATATGTCGCGGCAAGTTTGGGTGGCACAGGTAGTAATATAGTAGTTGAAGGTGCATCTATAATGGGTGCAATAGAGGGCGTGATTAACCCGACTAAGTTACCTGTCGCGCATTTTTCTGATACTGGCGCTGGACAAAATTTAGCAGCAGATACATGGCATCATTTATTGACAATTAAAAATTCTTTGTTGTCGAATGATAAGATTAACAGTAGAGAAATTATATTTAAGAATATAAACTCTGCCTTAACAACTTCTGGTAATCCACCAATTACTGTTGCTCTTATTTTGAATTTAACAGGGACATCGACAGACTTGGTGATGACAGAGTTAAATACGTATTCAACAGCACATGTATCAGATACGGAAGCAACTGTTACTTTAGGGTCTCAAAGATTGGCATATAGTTTCAGTACATCAAGTGGAGGATCAACCTCCATAAACTTGAATGATTTGAGAATCGCAATGCCTCCTGGTTCTACATTATCTGTAATAGGAAGAAGTACAGGACAAATAACTAGATCATCAATATCATTATCGTGGATAGAAGATTAATATAAATATAAATTAATTTATTAGGATTTAGAAAAATGATCATCAAACCATTAAATACTGAAGTCGCATTATCGGCTTCAACCACAGTTGAATCCGCTACACTTGTCAGACTTTACTGTAGTGCTGCTGGTGTTGTCACGAATGATGATACAGGTGCTTCATTTACTATGCCGACAGGATCGATTGCGTTCATGCAGAAAGAAGCGGCAGAAACTATTTCAGCAACTGGCACCATTCGCGTAGTCAAAGTAGCGTTTGCAAACTAAAGGGAAGAAACATGAAACTTATTACAGAAATTACCGAATCAGTTAAGGTTATCACAGAAGAAAAGGAAGACGGTAAAAAAAGTCTGTTTATTGAAGGTCCTTTTCTGCAAGCAAACATTCCAAATAGAAACAACCGTAGATACTCTGTAGAGATTCTTGAGAGAGAAGTAAATCGTTACATTCAAGAAAATGTTGCAAAAGGCAGAGCATACGGTGAGTTGGGTCATCCTGATGGTCCCGGTATTAATCTTGATAGAGTTTCACATATCATCACCGAACTTCGCCGTGATGGTGACAACTTTATTGGCAAGGCAAAAATTTCTTCTACACCAATGGGGCAAATTGCTGCTGGTCTTATCGAAGACGGCGCGCAACTTGGTGTTTCTTCAAGGGGCATGGGTTCACTGAAGGAAGGTAAAGACGGTGTTATGGAAGTACAGAATGACTTCTGGCTGGCGACAGCTGCTGACATTGTTGCCGATCCTTCTGCGCCTGATGCGTTTGTAAATGGTATTATGGAAGGTGTTGAGTGGGTCTGGAATAATGGTCAACCTGTTGCTAAAAGACTAGAAGAAATTCAAGAAGAAATTGAAAAGTCAGCTCGAGCAAAACGACTGAACGAACAAAGGAAGATGCAAATCTTTGAGAAATTCATCAATGAGTTGTCAAAAGTTTAATTTATATAAATACTAAACATAAACATTATTAGACTACTTTAATTCAATCATAGGGAGTAAATGTAATGTCTGAAGAACAAAAAGTTGAATCAGTTGAAGAGACTGAGGTTGTGCAAGAAGCAACCGCAGGTCAAGCTTCACTGAAACCCAATGCAAGATCAAGTAAGTCTGAAATGTTATCAGCAATGATGCGTGTTGTTGGTGGAATGAAGAAAGATGATCTTTCTGCTTTTCTCACAAAGACACTAGATCAGGTAGGCAAAGAAGCTGATTCAGTGCCTGCAAACGCTGGTAAGAATCAGGCTTCCGTTTCACAATCAGGTGGTTCAGCGCCTAGTCCTACGACAGGCGGTGCAACTGTAAAAGAAGACATCGAAGACCTATTTTCTGATCAAGAAGACCTGTCTGAAGATTTCAAAACTCGTGCTTCTACACTCTTCGAAGCCGCTGTAAATAACCGCGTTGTTGTTGAAACAGCACGAATCGAAGAAGAGTACGAGCAGAAGTTGGAAGAGCAAGTATCTGAGTCAATCACTGAACTTCACGCCCATGTTAACCAGTATATGGATTACGTTGTCGAGAAGTGGATGGAAGAGAATGCTCTTGCTATCGAAAGCAACTATCGTACCGAGTCAACAGAGAAGTTCATTGAAGGTCTGAAAGGTCTTTTTGTTGAACACTATGTTGATGTACCAGAAGAAAAGTTGGACATGCTTGGCGAACTTGAGGAGGAAGTACAAACACTTTCTGCTGCTCTTGAAGAGTCTGAAGCAAAGAGAGTTCAACTTGAGAAAAATATTGACGAAGCTATTAAGTCAGCAACTTTTGATGACGTATCTGAAGGTCTGACTGATACGCAAGTCGAAAAACTTCGCGCATTAGCCGAAGGTGTCGAGTTTTCTTCTCAGGAAGAATACGGCAAGAAACTGAACATGATCCGTGATCAGTATTTTGCTGAAAGTAAGACGGAGACACAATCATCTGGACTCATCACTGAAGAAGACACAATCGGTTCTAATGACGAACCCGAGAATGAATTCAAAGTGCCAGAGGAAATGAAATCTTACTTTAACGCTATTTCGAACACTGTTCGGAAATAATTTTATATAAATAAGATATAAGCCCAAAAAAATAGGAGTAATACTACTATGAATTTATCTGAACAAATTCAAAACAAGTGGGCACCGGTTATGTCGCATCCCGATCTTCCTGAGATCAAAGACGCTCATCGCCGTGCCGTTACTGCCATGGTACTTGAGAACACCGAGAAGGCTCTCCGCGAGAACGCCCAGATCGGTGCAGATCAATCACTGCTTAACGAAGCCATTCCTACTAACGCCGTAGGCGCTGGTATGGGTGCAACTGCTGGCAACATCAAGGGTTATGATCCGATTCTGATCTCTCTTGTTCGCCGTGCAATGCCTAACCTGATGGCATATGACGTATGTGGCGTTCAGCCGATGACTGGTCCTACTGGACTGATCTTCGCAATGCGCGCTAAGTACGATTCACAGACTGGTGCTGAAGCATTCTACGATGAAGCAACAACTGATCATTCTACACTTGCTGGTACTAACGATACTACTGGTGGCGAGCACGTTGGTACTACTCCAACTACGTTGGATAACGCTTCTACTAACACTTACAACTACAACGCATCAATGTCTACTGCTGACGCTGAAGGTCTTGGTTCTAACACCTCTCTTGCGTTTGGTGAGATGGCATTCAGCATTGACAAAGTAACTGTTACTGCTGGTACTCGTGCGCTGAAGGCGGATTACTCGCTTGAACTTGCACAAGACCTGAAAGCAGTTCACGGTCTTGACGCTGAAGCAGAATTGAGCAACATTCTTGCTGCTGAGATTCTTGCTGAAATCAACCGCGAAGTGATTCGTACAATCAACGTTTCTGCTGTACGTGGTTCTGCTGGTACTGCTTCTCCTGGTACTTTCGACCTTGACGTTGACGCAAACGGTCGTTGGTCTGTTGAGAAGTTCAAGGGTCTGATGTTCCACATCGAGCGTGAAGCTAACAAGATCGCTAAAGATACTCGCCGCGGTAAGGGTAACGTAATCATCTGTTCTTCAGATGTTGCTTCTGCTCTTCAAATGGCTGGTGTTCTTGATTACACTCCTGCTCTGAACAGCAACAACCTGCAAGTAGATGACACTGGTAACACCTTCGCTGGTGTACTGAACGGTCGTTATCGCGTATACATCGACCCCTACACAACTGGTAACTACATGACTATCGGTTACAAGGGTGCGAATGCATTTGACGCTGGTATCTTCTACTGCCCATATGTACCGCTGCAAATGGTACGTGCAGTTGATCAAGATACGTTCCAGCCGAAGATTGGCTTCAAGACTCGTTATGGAATGGTTGCGAATCCTTTCGCTCGTTCTGTACAGGGTACGCCTTCATCTTCTGATGGTTCTATCGTTGAAGACACGAACGCTTACTATCGCCGTTCGCTGATCAGCAACTTGCTGTAATAAAAATAAGAATCCTGTCTAACAGGATCCATTTTTGAGAGGGACTTCGGTCCCTCTTTTTTTGCTTGACAGAAATGCACGGAGACGATATAATCACTTTGTGCATCATATAAATACCATTAAACCCTAAGGGTAAAAGAATGTTTTACAACGTATTGTTTTACCTTATAGTATTTGACCCAAGCGGTAAGTATTTCGAAGTATATAGATACGACAATCATAGAATTGTCAGTCCTGTTCCTATCATAGAGTGTACAGGAATTAAAGAAATAAAAGAAGATACAAGAGAAAAGACCACTAGATACTACTGTCAGACTGAGAGATTATATTACTATATGACAGGAGAAGATATGGTAACAATAACGACAACTGGTGAATACGAAATATGACTGAATTAAACAAAAATATGTTATCGCCTTTAGGCTTTAGTTTTTCAATTAAGAAAATTCCAGATGTGAATTTCTTTGTTCAGAGTGTGACACTGCCTGGTATACAGATGGGTGAGACTCAAATGCCTACACCTTTTAAATCCATACCCGTTTATGGCGATCATATTGTGTATGGCGACTTGCAAGTAACTTTTAAGGTCAATGAAGACCTAAGTAACTATAGAATGATCTTCGACTGGATAACCGGTATAGCTTTTCCTGATGATTTTAAACAGCACAAAGATTTAGTCGATGCTGATATATCTGGATCGGGTGAAGGAATAGAATCAGATGCTGTATTAACTATCTTGTCAAGTTCAATGAATCCTGTTATAATAGTAGACATAAGAGATTTGTTTCCTATTTCTCTAACTGATCTTGAGTTCAACTCCAGAGATACATCAGTCGAATACATTGAAGCAACAGCAGCATTTAAATTCCTGAACTACACATTCAGAAAGGTATAAACTTTATATAAATAATACTACATAAGGAATTACTCCTTGAAAATCAGCAAGGGATGCGAGTATCATTTCAAGTGAGTTTCACTCTACAGGAGGAAACGCATGAAGAAATTTATTCTTCTACTTGCTCTGTCAATTCTGGCAGCCGGCCAAGGTGCTTATTCGCAGACGTATACCGATGAAGTAGCATCTATCATAAATGAAAATTGCGCGACCTGTCACCGTGAAGGTGGTATTGGTCCGATGCAATTAACCAACTACGAACAAGTCCGTCCATGGGCACCTCTAATCTCATTGAGAGTAGCAAATCGTGAAATGCCTCCGTATGCGTATGATCAGCATATTGGTATTCAAGATTTACAAGGTGACTGGCGATTAGATCAAGAAGAAATTGATACGATTGTTGCATGGGTCAATGCAGGTGCACCGTATGGTGATGCTGATGTTGTACCGCAAATGCCTCAGTTTCCTGATCCAGACGAATGGAATTTCGCATCTGAATTTGGTCAACCTGATCTGATCATACCTTCTTCTCCTTATGACATACCTGCGAATGGTAATGATCTATGGAGTAAAGAATACACGCAAGTCGGTCTTACAGAAGATCGGTGTATCAAAGCAGTACAAGTAAAACCACGTGGTGACGCAGCCGCTGTAGTGCATCATGCCAATTCATCTGTTTATTTGCCCGATGAAAATGGTGAGTTGCAACGGTATGGTCAATTGACTGAGTATGCAATGGGCAAATGGGGAGAAATTCCTGGTGATGGTGTATGCCGTACTCTTCCTGCCAACTCTACTGTTCTTTGGGATATTCATATGTTTCCTGGTGGCGTTGGTGCGACAGCACAGGGAGAAATGATAGAAGATAATGTTGTCGAAATTGGTCTCTGGTTTCATGAACCAGGTTATGCTGAAACTGCCTACAAACAAGACTTGTCATTGTATGGTTTACGTGAAGGTTATCAGAACGGAAATCTTCTGATTCCTCCTCACGGCACTGCAATGACTCAAGGTTTTCATTCGTTTGATCATCCAGTTCGAATTGATAGTTTTCAACCTCATGGCCACTTGCGTATGCGAGCAGCATCATTAGAGATTTTCTATCCTGAAACTGGACGCACAGAACAAATCAGTCAGATATCCAACTGGAGTGCAACATGGCATCATAGTCATTTGTACGAAAGGGAAGTAGCACCGTTGGTTCCTGCTGGCGCAGTTCTCGTAATCAAGCAATGGTACGATAACACTGCTGACAATCCTAACAACCCTGATCCTGATCAGTGGGTGTATGATGGTAGTCGCACAGGTGATGAAATGTCTCATGCATGGATTGCTATAACGCATTTGGATGACGAAGGTTATGCAACCCTAATGACTGAGAGAATGATGGCCGCGAGATGATAAAAGACAACAAACAATACGACAGGCTAGGTAAAGGATATTCTACTACTAAAAGAAAAGTGAAAGAACTTGAACCAAAGATATCTATTCTCGATTTAGCAATAGCATTCATATTTGCTACGGGTCTAGCATTAATATTGTTGCCGGCCATATGATGTATGTTCCTGCTTTTTGGGCGATGTCCATCACATTAATTGTAGTTGACATTATGATACATCTTATGATACAATTATACTTTGAAGGACATCCTGCCTTCATTGATTAGTAGTAGTTTACTCTCTATAAATATAGGAGTCCCCTGGTGTCAATTCAGGTTGACGCCAGGGTTTTTTTATGGTATTATTGAATTAATATGGGCGAAGTATATAAGGTAGATTATGAAACTTGATGAAATTTTTGAAGAGTGGGAAAAAGACAGTACGATTGATCCTTACAAAATTGACAAATCTGCAATTGATATTGCAAAACTTCATCACAAATATTATTCTATGCTCTCTCGTGAAAAACTACTATTGAAACAGAAAGAGTCTGAATACAAAAAACTGAGACTGGATAAGTTTGAGTTTCTTACTGATGGTCCTACGCAAGAACAAATGGACATGGGTTGGAGACTGCCTCCAAAAGGCAGGATCGTCAAACAACAGGCAGATACATATATTGAAGCAGATGATGATATACAAAAACTGGACTTACAGATTGCATATCAGAGAGAAAAGATTGAGTTACTTGAGTCAGTAATCAAGATGATTGCCAGTAGAGGTTTTCATCTGAAGACGGCCATAGATTTCAGAAGACTACAAGAAGGTGATCCTAGTTGGTAGTTATACGCAAAGTAAATGAAGTATACAATCAAGTTGCGACAGACGATAAGGGTATTGCACAAGAGTTAGCACAATACTTTACCTTTCGTGTACCTGGCGCACAGTTTACTCCTGCGTATAAAAGAAGAGTTTGGGATGGAAACATTCGACTCTACAATATAAACAAACAAGAACTGTATTCTGGATTGATGCATTACGTTGAACAGTTTTGCAAAGAAAGAGGATACAGATATGAGTACGAGTATGATAACTCTGCTGGTAATTTCTCTCTCAACGAAGCTAGAGAGTTTCTTGCAGAACAGAAATTTACACTGGAGCCTAGAGACTATCAGATATCTGCTTTCGTGGATGCTGTGCGTTATAATCGTGGTCTGTTCTTATCTCCCACCGCATCCGGAAAGTCATTCATAATTTATATGATCATGCGTTGGCATCTGAAGCCAACACTTATCATTGTACCTACAACCACTCTTGTACACCAGATGTATTCTGACTTTGAATCATACGGATTTAATTCAGAAAAATATTGTCACAAAATATATTCAGGACAAGATAAAGATACCACAAAACCTGTGGTGATCACAACATGGCAATCCATCTATAAACTAGACAAAGAATGGTTCGACAGTTTCGATGTAGTGATAGGCGATGAGGCACATTTATTTAAAGCCAAGTCGTTGACCACCATCATGACTAACCTTGTAAATACAGAGTTTCGATACGGATTTACAGGCACATTGGATGGCACACAAACACACAAGTTGGTACTAGAAGGTCTATTCGGTCCTGTCAATAAGGTCACAACAACGAAAGAGTTGATGGATCAGAAACACCTTGCAGACTTCAAGATCAAAATCATAACACTTAAATACCCACCTGATCAGTGTAAGTTAGTCTCGGCAATGAAGTATCAAGACGAGATGGACTTTTTGGTGTCACACGCTAACAGGAATAAATTTATAGAAAATCTCGCACTGTCGCTTGAAGGCAACACACTGTTATTGTTCCAGTATGTAGACAAACACGGTCAGGTGTTGTATAATAATATGAAGGGTGAGAATAGGAAAGTATTTTTTATACACGGAGGAGTTAAAGGTGAAGAAAGAGACGACATTAGACACATTGTTGAAGGAGAAACAAATGCGATTATCATCGCTAGTTACGGAACTTTCAGCACTGGCGTCAACATTAAAAACCTCCACAACGTCATCTTCGCATCCCCAAGCAAGTCAAAAATCAGAAACTTGCAATCAATCGGAAGAGGACTGAGAAGGAGTAATACCAAAGAGTCGGCTGTATTGTATGATATTTCAGATGATTTGATTTATAACAAGAAATCTAACTTTACTTTGAAACATTTGATGGAAAGAGTGGACATTTATGATGATGAGGAGTTTGATTATAAACTATATACGGTATCGATAACATGAGTAACGGACAAGAGGTTATCTTAATAAGAATTAAGTATGGTGGTCTGTATGTCATGGGCAAAGTCATGAATGAGAACGACAGAATTATAGACCTACAAGATGCGTGTTTTTTGATTCACAGGCCTGGTCAAGTTGGAGCTGAAATATTCTTTAGTAAGTACTGCCCTTACACAAAAAGTTTTGATGTTGCATTCAAGAAGGATCATATATCACAAATATTCAGGGATCCACTGGACGGTATTGTTGATTTCTATCATGATCAATTGATTCAAATTAAAGATTCATATGGAGAAAATAAAGAAAACAGAAGAACCGTATACGAGAAAAGTAATCGCGGAACATCAAAGATAAAATTCCAAGAAGAACTGGAAGAGATCACAGAGATGATGATGAGGGACTATAACGATGACACATTGCATTAAGGATAATTTATGAGTAGTAATTACATAAACAACAAAGAATTCTATGCTCTCTTGATAGAGTATAAAGAAAAATGCAAAACGGCTAAAGAAGAAGGTTTGCCTAAGCCAAGAATACCGGAATCAATAGGCACGTGTTTCTATATGATTGCGACACGACTTGCGAACAAAGGTAACTTTATCGGCTACACGTACAAAGATGAAATGATCAGTGACGGACTAGAGAACTGTGTCATCGCTGTCGAAAGTTTTGATCCAGAGAAATCTAAAAATCCTTTTGCATATTTTACGCAAATCATATGGTATGCTTTTCTGCGCCGCATTGAAAAGGAGAAGAAACAGACCTATGTCAAATACAAATCTCTAGAGAACATGATGATCGATATCTCTCTTGAGGAGGACATATCTGGTGACGGTATTGTCAACTTTGACTTGACAAACGACAAAATGGTACCTATAATAGAGAAGTTTGAGAAGAAAGTTAAGACCAAGATCAAGAAACAAAAAGCGAAAGGCATTGAGAAATTTATAGAAGAGGATGTAGTGAGTGAAGATAGCACTGATAACTGATCAGCATTTTGGTTCTCGTAATGACAGCATACAATTTCACGAGTATTACAAAAAGTTTTATGATGAATTTTTCTTTCCTTACCTAGAAAAGGAACGCATCGATACAATCGTTGAACTCGGTGATATCTTTGATCGCCGTAAGTATATCAACTTTGACACACTGTCCCGATGCAACGAGTACTTCTTTGATCCTATCAATGAAAAAAATATCAAACTACATTGCATTGTAGGCAACCACGATACTTACTACAAGAATACCAATCGTGTAAATGCACCGAGTCTTCTACGCGCTAGCAATGAAATGATACGTGTTTATGATGAACCTACCGTAGTCAACTTTGATGACATAGACATTTTGTTTATGCCTTGGATCAATAATGAAAACTACGATGATGCGATGTCAACGATTGAGTCAGTCAACTGTGACGTTTGCATGGGTCATCTTGAACTCAAAGGTTTCGAAATGTATAAAGGCGCAGTGATAGATCATGGCCTACCACACTCCGCATTTCAGAAGTTTGATATGGTCATGTCTGGTCACTTTCACCACAAGTCAAGCAAAGACAACATACACTATCTTGGTGCACCGTATGAGATGACCTGGTCTGACTACAATGATGACCGTGGTTTTCACATATTCGACACCGAAACGAAAGACTTGACATACGTTAAAAATCCTTATAAAATGTTCCATAAGGTTTTCTATGACGATGCAAAGACTAGTGAGGACGATATTGCCAATGTAAACTTTGAACAACTGAAAGACAAACATGTTAAGGTTGTTGTGAAGAACAAGGACAACCCTTACATATTCGATTTGTACATGGATAGATTGAATGCCTGTAGTCCAGCACATGTACAAGTCGTTGAAGACAATTTAAACTTGAACATTGAGGATGAATCTGATATAATAAATGAAGCAGAGGACACACTTACTATTATCAGAAACTATATCGATAACTTGAACCTTACAGATTCTAAACCTGTTGAGAACTTGTTCGATGAATTATACCATGAGGCCTTGAGTGTGGAATGAAGACTTATATACACGTGAATCAACACGTTATTAGGAGTAACAAAAAAAATGGCGTATCGGAAGATCCCATCACTGTCAAAAGAGGAAGAACAAACACGTACTGTAGTGAGTTACGAATTCTTGGGGAAAGTCGCGTTGTTTACGGCGGTAATGATAAACCTATTCTTCCTTGCGGTGCTCGTGTTGTAATTGAAACTGATAACGAAGTAGAAATTATACGATGATTGTTTTTCATAAAGTAAGATGGCAGAATTTTCTGTCAACTGGT
>Ga0255768_10006082_pt1 | contig 11468 bp, 10 predicted proteins | sample 071ome_33_FD_179983 | JGI IMG/M metagenome (GOLD analysis project Ga0255768, IMG submission 179983) | Coastal salt marsh microbial communities from the Groves Creek Marsh, Skidaway Island, Georgia - 071412AT metaG (version 2) | ecosystem: Environmental > Aquatic > Marine > Intertidal zone >...
GAAAGGTGCGACTGCTACAGAACACACACACACTTTATTTAGTCCAGAGAGAGAGAGAGAGAGAGAGAGAGAGAGAGAAACTTTTTAATACCACGCACAGGTAAAAGCGTATCCACACAAACTCCCCAAAACGCGTTCGTTCGGATAAAAGAGAGACGACTGCAATCGCTCTCGTTTACCTCTCGTCGTCTCGTCGTCTTCCTTTACAGACGAGCCGCCGGGAGGAAGGGGAGGGAGGCTTCTTTTTTTTGTTGTTATGTTTTTTGCATTTTTTTCACTTTTTTTTATGTGGTGTGATTCCACACCAAAACGATGACGTGAAGATGCGCTTTTTTGCCGAATGCAATCTTCGATTCCTCACACCTTGGTCGCGCGACATCCCTTTTTTTGAAACACGTCACCTCTAAAAGGCGCGCGAAAGGTTTTAATCAGCAACACACGCTCACGACGACGACGAAAAGAGAGATCAAACATGGCGGGCATCGATCACGCGCTGGAAGGCATCCCGAGGTACGCAGCAAATAAAAAAAAGAAGGGCGGTGGGGAAACAAACATGCGTTTTCCGGCGTCTCTACGCCGCTCTTTTCTCTTCCTCTTCCGGTTCAAAAAAAAAATTTTTTTTTAACATCGTATTCTCTCTTTTCCGCAATTTCACTCACCCTGTGCTTTACGTCGTCCAACGACAGAGGATCCGGAATATTCAAAACCGCCGCGATATACGTGCTTCGTAAGGAGAAGCGGTTGCTCACGACCGGGCAAATCACCAGGTAGTACACGTTTTGAGTTCGAGAGAAAGAAGAGAGAGAAAAATCATTTCTCTTTCTTTTTCAGTTTTCGACGTGTCGAATGCCCCATCCTTTTTTCTATTGGGCAACCCTTCGCGATGATTTTTTTTAGATTTCGATTTGCTTTTTTGTTGCTTTTTTTCGTGTACTTCTTTTTTCATTTTCACATTCGAGATGCAACGCGAAGACGAGCGAGAGACGAGCGAGAGAGAGCGTCATCGAGAGAATGGGGGAAAGAAACATAATAACACGCGGACGCGGGATGCTTTTGGTTCGTTTACTTCACGCGAGCGAGCTTTTGACATCCGATTTGGAACGATTGGTTTTTTTTCTTCGCACGCTTTCAGTGGGAGAGAGGCGCTGACCTTTTTCTTTCGAATCTTTTCGGAACCGAAAAAAACTCTTCTCAGGTACGCGCTCGAAAACGACCTTCTCGGGAACCTTCCGGGGAAAACGCCGGAAGCGACGATGGCGTCGGCGTGTTACACGGATTTGAAGAAGAAGGATGTGAATAAGAGAGTTTTTGCGAGACCGTCGGAAGGGCACTTTGGTTTGAGAGAGTGGGCGAACGATCCGGAGTTGGCGCACTTGTTGCAGCCGAAGTTGCACAGATTGGCGGAGACGTTTGGCGAAGAGAAGGTGGAGCCGAAGGTGGAGAAGCCGTGGAAGCAACCGCCGCCTGTCGTTAAGAATGTCGGAAATAGGAGGAATAATCAGAAGAAGGAGAAGGTATTAAGTGCTAATTATAAGGGTTCCGCAAAGAAGTACATAGATGGTAAACCGTACAGAGACAGACACGGTTTCGTGCACGCGATGTACGAGCCGAGCAGAGGGGATTACGGCAGGCCGGCGGCGATGCAGCAATATGGGTCGCTTTCAACGCACGATAGAATGGATTTGGATGCGTTGGTAGATGCAGCGGCGGACCAAGAAGATGAAAAGGAGGAGGACGAAGACGCTTACGACAGAGGTGATGATTACGACGACGAGGAACCCAACGCGTTGAACCACACCGACAGCGGCGCTGATGAAGCGCGCGAGAATGACGACGTCGAGGGAGCGAATCCGGGTGTCGATAAAGATACGGATGCCGAAGAAAATACTCTGCCTTTTGATTTAACTAATCCTGATCCGAACCTTTCGAACGACGAGTACAAAGCGCGCCTCGCGAATCTCGTTCAGCAGCAACAAGAGAAAGATGCGCGCGTGGCGAAACGAAAAGAGAGAGAAAGAGAGAAAATGAGGACGGAAGAGTTAGTCAAAGCTGGCTTGATTCCACCACCGCAACCGTTAAAGAAGAAGACGAGTTACGTACCGGTAACGTACAAAAGAGATGGTCGTGGGCGTCCGCGAAAGCATTTCGACGAGTTACCGCCGGCGCCGATATTATCTGCCTCGGGCGACGAGTTGGCAGAGGCGCCGCTCACGAACAACAAAAGAGCGAGGTTTACGAGCACAGCTGCTCTGCATCAGCAACAACTGCAGCAACAACGTCAAGGAACGCAGCAGGTTTCTTCGAACGAACAACCTCGCCATGGGCACGATTCGTTTGAGGTTGACACGCAAGGTGTTCATGACGCATCGTACGAAGAGATTGCTAACGAACGCATTATTGCGAAAGCCACGCGAGCGGGCATGAAAGATTGGAATTCAAAGGTGAACAAGTTCTACTCCACCGCGTATTTTACCGAGGTCATTGATCCAAAACTTCCGACGAGTATTCCGGCTTTTGCATTCAAAATGTCTCAGAACGACGCCGAACGCGAAAAGATTTTGACCCAAAACGCGATGCGGCGAGTCTTCAACGAATTCGCCGAAGGCTGCGATCCAGTGAAGCAATCGTTGAACGAACTTTCTGCGTCGCTCGAACGTTTGCGCGCTCAACAGGGTAACCATGAAAACGTCATGTATTCTGCTTTGGTGTACGCCGTAGCGTGTTACCGTTCAGAGTATCCAGAGGAAGCTACTTTAGCGCTTTCGAAAGCTTGGGAGGTTTACTTTTCCCTCAAAGGCGGCAACGAAACGAAAACGCAAGACGGCGCGTTCATGGTTAAAATCCGAAAAGATTTCGAGAAAATTGTAAGCGAAGCGTTAGGTGCATAACCGACGCAGCGTTACTACTCCTTACTGTATGTTTTGTACTGATATATACCTAGAGAAGGGATATATGTGCACGCACACTTTATACAACACCGACGTGGGTCATGTTAATATTTCTTTCATTTTATATAATGTTTCTATTACGCACTGTTATACACTAAAATCTACTACCACTAACGTCTTTACTACGAACGCATCTTTTCTTTGGCAGACGTCACGGCGTCGGTAACTTTGGCGACATCTGCGTGTAGCTTCACGTCGTGTGCTCGCACAGCGTTTGCGCCGTTCATCAGCGCAACAACCGCCGCTGCCGCCGAAGCTACGTCGCGCGCTTCTTTCGGAACATCTTTCCCTTTTTCATCACCGAGCATATTTCCCACGAAACGTTTTCGCGACATACCAACCAGCATAGGTGCGCTCGCTAAACCGCCACATTCGTTCTTCGCGAGCGACGCGCGAACGTCTCGTAAATCCGACAACAACTCCACGCACTGTTTCTCGGACTTTGCGAAACCAAATCCAGGATCGATCCAGCACCGCCATGCCGAAATTCCCGCAGGGGAAACTTTGCGTGAAAACTGAGAGGCGAGTTCATCGCCAACCGTCTTTGCGACTGAACCAATGGGATAGGATGCGTTTTTACTCATGATTTCTGGGTTACCTCGTTGATGCGATAAAATGTACCCCAGTGGCACTTTTGTATTCGCAACGGCAGTGAGCATCTCCTCGTCCCAATCGCCTCCAGAAACGTCGTTTATGATGTCCACACCGATCTTATCCGCCACTTTTACCACTTCGCCGTAAAACGTGTCAACCGATACGGCAATATTTCTCGGATCGTTCTTAAATCGTTCGCATATTGCCTGCAAAACTGGTGCCACTCTCGAGATTTCATCCGCCGCTGAAACTCTCGACGCGCCCGGTCTCGTCGATTGGCCTCCCACATCGATAATCCTCGCGCCTTCGTTCGCCAGTTGCTCCGCGCGTCTCAAAGCTGTACTCACGCTCGTGTTAAATACGCCACCGTCGGAAAACGAATCCGGTGTGATGTTCAAAACTCCCATAACTTTTGCCTGGCCCTCGTACGGTTCCAAGCGCATGTTCCTCTTGAACGGCGCTACTCTTTGGAGTAAAACGTCATTCTCTTCAAAATTATCCGCCAACATTATCCTCTCCTTCTCCTTCCACAGCTTCGCCATGGCTGTCATTTGATTGGCCATCGTAATGGACACGTCGCCGGTTTTATCAAAACTCATTTTTTCCGTCAAATCCGCAATCGGTGCTAACACGAACGCGCGATCTTTGATCCTCGCGTGCGGCACTTCCAGCCAAAACTTTTCGTACGACGACGCAAACGGAGAAGGTTGCGAAGGAGGATCGTACCTCACCATAGGTTCTTTCTCGCTAAACAAAATGTCCAAATCAATCACTCGTGGTCCTTTATCCGTATTGTGCACGTCTCTTCCCATCTCTCGTTCGATGTCTTTCATTTTACCCAAACACTCTAAAATCGACCACTCTCGCGGATGCCGCAACACGACCGCCGAGTTTAGAAATTTCGGTTGGTTTTCAATCAAAGTGTCCATCGGTCGCGTCTCGTAAACGCTCGCGAGCTTCTTAATTTCAAATCCTCGCTCTCGGAGAAGACGCAACGCCGTGTGAAAGTGCTGAAATCGAGAGTTTGCACCTTCCTCTTCTGCTGCCGTTCCTCTTCCCGAAGAACACGAAGAAGAAGAAGAAGAAGGCGCGACGAGATTCGACCCGATGGCGACGCACACGTCGGCGAAAGACGACGACGACGACGACGACGACGACGACGCGAAGAGCCCGCGGAGACGACGACGACGCTCCGAGTCGTTCGTGAGGACGCGCGATGCGCGATGATACCGTCGCATCGGTGGGGCTGTTTTTTTGCTTTCGTGTTACTTATTCGCAGGCGTCCCGAGAGCCATGATTTGTAAAGCGACGACGACGCGTTCGACGAGATTTCGTTAAAAACTTTTATTTTCGTACGCGCGCTAAACGCGATAAACATAGCGGTTTACTACTACTACTACTACTACTACAATCTATCTAATCGCCCTACTATTCCTACTTAAGACTACGGCTTAAACCCTCTCGGCGGCGTCGGATCTTTATCCCTCGGAAACTTCCCGAAGCAAAACTTCCTCTCGTACCCGTACGTGCTCTCGTGCACCGTCACCGTCGGCTGCGTTCGGCACTTGCTCTTGCAGTGCGAAAACGCGTCCGAGAAGTACCCGGTACTCGGCTGCGCGCGGCCAATCGGTTCTCGCGTTCTGTCGATTTCCGCGGTCGATACTTTCGCGTTTTGGCAGCACGAAACGCACGATTCGTACGTTTGGCAGCATTTTTCCGTCTCGTGCTTCGGCGTCAAGTCGCACGCGGCGCATCCGAACCGTTTCTCGATGGCTTTAGAAGGCGGACAACATCCGGTTTTGCTCTCTAAATCGAACCAATTGCACGTGTATCCGTTGTCGTCGGTGATGTGGTGCAAGCCTTGCTTGGTGTTCGCGCAAAACTGATGATCGCGACGATGTTCTTCTTCTTCATCGAACGGTCGAATCGCTCGAACGGTGGTGATCAGAGATAGGAAGAAGGAGAAGAGAAGGAGCGCAGTCTTCGTCGTCTTCGTCCTCGGGAAAATCGAAAGCATTCTCTTTTTGTTTTACGGAGAGAAACGCCGCGCAAGGAGCGAGAGAAAGAGAAAAAGAGTTCTTCTTCTTCTCGTCCTTTCTTCTCTCCTTTCTTCGCGAGAGAGGGAGGGAGAGAGTGAGCGAGAGCGACTCTTTCTCTCTCTCTCTCTCTCCCTCTCTGTCGTTTGCGCGTTCCGAATTTCTGGAGAAGACGCTAGACCTTTTTTTCGATTGGATTTTATCTCTCTCGCCCGCCCGGAGTCGTCGTCAGACTTTTACGCGTCGTAAACGCGAGTTACACGCGCACGAAGAACACTTTCGCGTCTTTTTTGTAACCATCGTCGCGTTATTGTTATTACATCGAAGGAAGAACAAAAGAACATGGCGACGACGACGAGCGCGGAAGAAGTGACCGGGAAAATGTCCGAGTTGAACGCCGGCGACGGTGCGGCTCGAGGAGGAGAAGAAGAAGAAAAACCGCACCCGTCTGGTTTAACGCTGGACGAACGGGTGAATCTGTGCCTCTCCATCGGCGAGGAGTGCATTCAGCCGGAAGAGCTGAGGCGGTTGCTGGATAAGAAACCGAACCCGTGCGCGTACGATGGATTTGAACCGTCCGGGAGAATGCACATCGCGCAAGGGGTGATGAAGTGCTTGAATGTGAACAAATTGACGAAATCGGGCGTCACGTTTAAGTTTTGGATCGCGGATTGGTTCGCGCAAATGAACAACAAAATGGGCGGGGACATCAAGAAAATACAAAAAGTCGGGTTGTACATGGTGGAAGTGTGGAAAGCGGTCGGTATGGATTTGAGTAAAGTTGAGTTTATTTGGTCGAGCGAGGAGATTAACAAGCGAGCGCACGAGTATTGGCCGCTGGTGTTGGACATCGCGAGGAAGAATTCGTTGGGGAGAATCATTCGATGCTCGCAGATTATGGGACGGTCGGAGAGCGACGATTTAGCGGCGAGTCAGATCTTTTATCCGGTGATGCAGTGCGCGGATATTTTTTTCTTAGGCGCGGATATTTGCCAACTCGGCATGGACCAGAGGAAAGTGAACATGTTGGCGAGAGAGTATTGCGACGATATCAAGAGAAAGAATAAACCGATCATTTTGAGTCACAAGATGTTAGCCGGATTAAAGGAAGGACAAGAAAAAATGAGTAAAAGCGATCCGAATTCGGCTATATTTATGGAAGACAGCGAAAAGGACGTGCAATCGAAGATTAAGAAAGCGTACTGCCCTCCGGGCGTGGTCGAGAAGAATCCTTGTTTGGAGTACATCAAGTACGTGATTTTTCCGTGGTGCGAAGAGTTTAAACTGTACCGCAAGAGCGACGAGGAGCCGGAAACGGGGAAATTGGAGGTGTACGAGTCGTACGAACGGTTCGAGAAGGAGTACGTGGAGGAGAAGATTCACCCGGGAGATTTGAAACCGAGTTTATCGAAGCACTTGAATGCGATTTTGCAACCGGTCAGAGATCACTTCGAGAACGACGAAAACGCTAAGAACTTGTTGAAAACAATCAAGGCGTACAAAGTTACAAAGTAATTGACGCGTTTGTTAAAGTATGAGAAGCGAGTTGTGTGCATACCGTAGATCATTTGGTTGTTTTAAGAACTATTTTTCTGAGCATGTTTTTGAAATATAATAATATACATTTGCGTTACTCTTGCTCGCGCGCCTACCTACTCGTTTACTTTTGTGCTACGTTAAAATTTACTTGCAATTGCGCTGGCAACTCCTAACGACACGCCTACGGCTAATCCTACGCTCAGCGGAACTGAGCCGGTGATTTCGTTCATGAGGAAAACAAACGCTCTCAACGCTTTGCCTTGCGCGGAGTCTTCGAGCGCCAACTCGACTTTACGAAAATCGCCAGTCTTCGGCCTTAGCGTCCCTGGTTTACACACGCGAGCTTCGCAGTTTTCGAACTGTTCGCCGGTTAACGAAAAGCAAACGCCCCAGTGCGCGACTAATGCGATGACCTCTTCGTCGCGTTCGTTTATCCAATCGATCAAGTCGTCCATTCTTTGCTCGAAGACGTCCACGGGCTCCAAGGAAACTTCGCCGAACGTTTTCTTTTCGTCTTCGGCGCCGACGTACCACCACGGCTCGTCGTAGCTTTCAATGTGCGAGAAATCAAAGTCCGCGTGCAACTCTTCCAATTCTCGTTTCGTTTTCCCGTGGTCGGAGGCGTGAAACACTCTCTCTCTGGCGTGCGCGCACACCGCTCTCGGCGTCGACCTGTCGTGTTCAAACACGTACTTCGCCGTCATGATGGCGCGAGATAACGGCGAGGCGACGATCAATTCTGGTTTCGGTTCCAATTTTTCCACGTACACTTGCGCCAACTGCGCGCCCGCGACGCCGGCTTTCGAGAGTTTCGTGTCGTACAAGAGCGGATCTTTGAACTTCTCGTCCGCCCAGTGGTTCGATGCCAAGTATTCATTCATCTCCGTTTTCCCGTGTCGCACGAGAATGACGGTTTTCTCGTTCGTTCTGCTCGTCTTTTTCGCCTCGCTCGTGCTCGCCGTCGCGTTCATTCTCGCGCGTTGTCGCTGTTTTTGGCGGCGTTCGCGGGAACTTCTCTTCGAAGAAGGATGGCTTTGAGAAGGTGCGCACAACGACGTCGACACTTTCGCAATTTCCATCGTATTATGCGTATACATCCGGAGAATATAAAAAAGAACGAACAGCGACTAAACGAAAACTTCCCGCGCTTCTCTTCTTCGTCTTTTTTCAGAGACCAACGGCTCCGCGAGCGTTTCGTTTCGTTTCGTTTCGTTTCGTTTTGTGCGTGTGCGCGTTGTGAAGATTTTTCGTTATTCCCGAAAATGTTCATCACACTCACATCGTTTTTTCGGATATTCCAAGAGAAAGTGAGAGAAACGAGCGCGAATCACATGCGAGAGAGACAGAGAGAGAGAAAAAAAAAAGAACGCACTCACTCGCTCACTCACTCACCCGTCAAAGCTCGCTGCTATATTTTCTACCGCATTTGCGCGCGCGCGAGAAGAGAGAAGAGAAAGAAGAGACGCATGGGCGAGAGAGATTTGTGGGATACGATTGTCAATAACGACGATATTTGTTTCGAGCACATTTTGCCGAAATTGAATGGAACTGACGTGAAGTTTCTGTTTGAAGTGAATGGTGAAACGAGAGCGTTGATTAAGAGATCGTCTCGAGTGGGTGAGTTGGAAAAGAGTTTCGAAGTTTCAGAGATGTCGTCGATATCGACTTTAGAGTTTGCGTGGGAGAATCAATCGTTGTGGCTCTTCGGCATGAACGGACCACTGTTCTCCTATCGAGTTGCTCAAACGAATAAACTCGAGTTGCTCAAATGGGCGCGAGAGGAGAAAAAGTGCGAGTGGGATGATAAGACGATTACTAAGGCCGCAATACAAGGTAATCTGGAAATGGTAAAGTATTGCGTTGCAAATGAGTGTCCTATTGATGAATGGACGTGTGCAGGGGCTGCCTACCACGGTCATCTCGAGTGCCTCAAATACTTACACGAAGAAGTCAAAGCGCCATGGGATTGGCAAACTGCCGCATGGGCAGCTGAAGAAGGTCATCTCCATATACTCGAATACCTTGTTGAGCGTAAATTTTATAATTATAATGCATGTGCGTGTGAGTATGCGGCCAAGAAAGGTCACTTGGACTGTTTGAAGTTCTTACACGAAACCGCCAAAGCGCCGTGGAACTTTTTTGCAGTAAAATACGCACATGAGAACAATCAACCCGAATGTTTACAATACCTCCTCGACAACGACTGCACGTTACCACGCGGTTGGCGATACGAGGACGGCGAATTATATACATCACCAGCACGATGATGGTTTTGATCCGCTTAGACTGTTGAACGAAGAAGGAACGAAAAAAGGATACCACAAACTTTTTGATGTCACAAACATACAAACAAAAATACCAATAAATGAAAATATAATCACCGCTGACGTTGACGACTATTTCTCTTCTACGCGCGTGCGACGCTGCTCCTTTGTAAAACTACAACTACGAAGTGCTATTTTTTTGTATCTAAGTCAATCAAAAATGTCTTGCTCGATGTCCCAACGGTAAATATACCCGCCGTCGCATCCGGCCAAGACGATTTTACCGTCGAAGGAAACCTCCGCTTGACGGACGACGGTTTCTTTCGGGAGGCCCTTCAAATCGGTGACTCGAACGCCGTCGTTTCTTCTGTTACTATTTCCTCCGTGATGGTGGCTTTGTACGCGTCGTTTTTGTCGACGACGGTTGGCGTTGGCGTTCGATTTTTTCTCCTTTGGAGCTGTTTTCTCCTCCTCCTTTTCACCGCGGGAGGAATCGGAGGAGGAGTCGGAGGAGGAAGAATCGTCGGAATCGCTGTCGTCGCTATCGATGTCGTCGTTGTCGTCGTCATCGCTATCGTAAAACTTCCACACTCTGACTAAACCTCTCGTGTTTCCGCAACACAAAACGCTCGCCTCTTTCGCCAAGGAAAATCGGACCCACCAGTTTTCCGCATCGACCAAGTTGAAACTTTTCAGCTTCCTAAACGACCGCTTGAACTTTTCGTCGTCGCCGCCGTATTTTTGAATTCCTTGTTTCTCGTCGTTGTTGTTGTTGTTGTCTTTGTTCTTGTGTTTATCATCACCAGTGATGTTGTTGTTCGCATTTTCATCGGTCTCCATGGCGGTAGCATTCTTATTATCACCATCATTCTTCGGAGCGAGCGACGATCCCAACGGCGGTGATTCTTTCAAATACAAATCCGGCGTCCACGCTAATATCTTATTTTCCACCGATTTTGAAAATATAATCTCCCCAAAGTACCTGACGCAATCGACAAAGTGATTGTGCGCGTGAAACGTGCTAAACTCTGGCGCCCGAACCTGCGCGGTTGGGAACTCCACAATCTCGTCTTCCCAAAGCTCCGAGTCTTCGATCGCTCGGCTCACTTTCTTCCCTCTCGTCGACCAGACTTTCACCGCGTTATCCATGCCACCAGTCGCGATGACCACCACGTCCTGTCTCCCGCTTTCCGGACAAGAGTGTAAACTCGGATGAAAATCCACCGACAAAACGTCGTTCCTGTGCCCTCTCGCTCCGGCGAAAATAGCCACGCACACCCCGTTGCTCACGTTCCACAACCGCACCGACAAATCCTTACTCGCGCTGGCGATGATATTCGGCATCGCCGGATGCGCCCGCAAATCGTTAATCTCCCCGCCGTGTCCAACTAACGCGCCGCAGAAATCCTTCTTCTTACAATTCAAAACTCTCACGACGCCCTTCGCGCCCGCGCACGCGATGTACGGCACCAACGCATTCTTCTTCGAACACCAACAGCACGTGTAATACGTCTCGTTCGGATCCGCGTCCACGTAGCACTGCAACAATGTCGTCCGCTCGACCGTCTCGCCTTCGTCGTCGTCTTCCTCTTCCCCCTCTTCTTCTCCGCCATCCTTCTTCCCTCTCTCTTCGTTTTCTTTAACGACATAGTCGTCTATTTTATACACCATCAATCGATTCGCCGCGCACGCCGCGAACACGTGGTACCATTCCGGATGCAGCGTGTTAAACAACACCGAATACACCGACGTGTCGCTCCTTCTCCGTTCTCGCGTGTCGTCGTTCTTGTTTTCCGACGACGTCGAGAGCGGTGGAGGAGGAGGAGGAGGACAACAGTCGATGTTTCCGGTGAGGACGTACCGGAGCTGATTTCTCCGGCCGGCCATGTCGTGTGCCAATCTCTCTCTCTCTCTCTCTCGCCTCCTCCTTCTTCTCGGTGAAAAAAAAGCTGGTCGTCGTGGTCGTCGTCGTCGTCGTCGTCGTCGTCGTCGTCGCGGACGGTCTGGTTTTTGTGTTAGTGTGTAATTTGTTGTGTGTGCCTCTCTCTCTCAAGTTCGGGGCGTTGATATCGATATTTAGGGTCTAG